>Ga0207639_10000228_pt1 | contig 41916 bp, 59 predicted proteins | sample KBSCornC32_FD_184299 | JGI IMG/M metagenome (GOLD analysis project Ga0207639, IMG submission 184299) | Corn rhizosphere microbial communities from Kellogg Biological Station, Michigan, USA - KBS Corn C3-2 (SPAdes) (version 2) | ecosystem: Host-associated > Plants > Roots > Rhizosphere > Soil ... | reverse complement strand
TCTGGCCTTCAGACATGGCGCTTTGCCTCCATGATTTCGACGCGGCGCGGGGATGCCTTGGCAAACTCTTCCGCGAGCGCCTTCATGTTGATGCTGTGCATCCGCTCGAATGTTGTTTCCCCCAAGCGGTGCTGGGTCGAATGGCATTCATGGCACAGAGAAATAGTCCAGTAGTCGTGCGGCTTTTGGCCCATGCCTGCGCCGGTCCCGATCCGCACATGAGCAACCTCGATCGCGGCGGTGGAGCCACAGGCACAGCAAGCGTGCTGACGAACGAACGTGCAATGCGCTTGCGAACGCCACCGGGTGGAGCGCTTGGCGGGTTTCGGAATCCGGCGCGGGAGCATCAGTCGAACCCCGGCACGAAATCATCGTCAGCGTCATCGAAGCCAGGAATATATCCCTCATCGCCCGACCCGTAGGGTTTGCGCTTCTCGCCCCGTTGATCACCGCCACCGGGTGCGCCGTCGAGCATCGTTAGCACCGAACCGGGGCCGCTCAGCACGACCTCAGTGCTATAACGGTCGTTACCGCTCTGATCCTGCCACTTGCGGGTGCGCAAGGTTCCTTCAACATAGACCTTCGAGCCCTTGCGAAGGAACCGTTCAGCAACGCCGATCAACCCGTCTCCGGTGATGACCACGCTATGCCATTCGGTACGCTCCTTGCGCTCACCCGAATTGCGATCCTTCCAGCTTTCCGAAGTGGCAATCCGCATGTTGCAGATGCGCCCGCCATTCTGGAATGACTTGATTTCCGGATCAGCGCCGAGATTCCCGACGATGATCACCTTGCAAACCGAACCGGCCATTATGCTGCCACCTTCTCTTCGCGGAAATGAAAGCCAGGAACGCCCGCAAGGCGATGCGCTTCAATGCGGGCGTCACGATCAGCCCAGCGCTGGATCAGTGCGTGAAACTCGTCCATGAAGGCCGAGTTCTGCTTGTAGTGGCCGTATGCCAGTGCCCAGCTATTTGGGCCTTCGACCAGTTCAGCGTGCCAGACCGAGCGCAGGCCAACAGCACGAATGCCCTGCCCTGCATCGACACGAACCTTTTCCTTCGCAACGCCATCAGCCTCACGCAGGAGCGCCTTTGCGTCGGCAAGGGCATCCTCAGCGCGATCCATGACCGCAAGGTCAGTGGTTTCCTTCGCTTCTTCCCGAAGAGCGACCGCCTCTTTGGCAGCGGCTAGAGCGGCGTCGGCGGCGGCTTTCTCCCGCGCGCTCCGCTCCTCTTCCTGTTTCGTCAGCCACGCCGTGGATAGGCGACCTGTGGCAGCAATGGCTTTCGTCAGACTTCCGTCCGGGGTGCCCTTGAGGCCCTTGGCGACATAGCGATTATTCCATGCCTGGATTTCGGCGATAGCGTCGTTGTGCGGCTTTTTCTCGGTCGCCGCGTTATCCTTCACTAGTTCGGCGGCCTGTTGCAGAGAGCGGTGAAGCTTACCTACCTCCGCAGCTTGTCCAGCGGTTTCGACCGCAACGCCATCAGCCCAATTGGTTGCCTCAGTAAGAAGATCGGAGACATGGGCGTCGATTGCCTTCCGGCCTGACACTTTCACGATCGGCTCTTCGGGAGGCTGGTTATCTCCTATCACTGCGCGGGAATTGTCATCACCCGCTGCCTCCAGCTTGGCGATATGCTCGGTAAGCGCCTTGATCTCTTCGATACGCTCAGGGCTTTCCCGGTTTAGCTTTTTCAGCGCGTTGGCGGCATGTGGGAAGGGCATGGTGGCGATAGCGACCGGCCCCTTGCTCGATAGATACATGGTCATAGCCGGTCCTTTCAGTACGGAATTTCGTCAGCCAGTTCTTCGCTGCGCTGCGGGTTACGCTGCGGCCCGCCTTGCGACCGATTGGCCTTGGCGATCCGGTCGTTCAGCGACTTCATCGCGGCGGCGAAATGAGCGGCGGGAAGGTCGGCAGCACTGCTCACATCGGAGGGTGCGAGGAATTTCACGGGATCGACGCCCGCCTCGCGCATTTTGTCCTCCAGCATCAATTCCTGCTCTGGCGTCACACGCTCAATCTTGGCCGGTGCGGACTTCCCGCCCTTAACTTCATGCGTCACCGCATCGGCGTCGTTATCGCCTTCGGTCGGGATCATGAAAATCTGCATCGTCGCGTATTTGAGCGCGGCGGACTGCGCCTTGTTCGCACTCTTGTCGCCGCTGTCCATCGCTTCCCCGATGGTGCAGGCCATCGCCTTGGAGCCGTCCTTGGCAGATACCAGGTCGAATTCGACGGTTAGAACGGTATACATCAGGAAGCCGCCCTTGGCCGTTTGGCGCTCTTCGCGGTCCATCTTGACGACGCGGGGAATGATGACGAGTTGGTTCTCGGCAATCACCTTGCCAACCGCGTTGTACACATCATCGATGCCGCGAAAGTTGTAGCCCTGCTGCTGGTTGCGGCGATCCTTGGAAATGCCTTCCTTCGCCATATGGGCTGTAACCGCAGCGATGGCCTTATAGACTTCGCTCATTGCTCTTGCTCCTCGTAAAACGGGTCTGGATCGAGCGCGCCCGCCTCATGAGCGGCGATGATCCATAAGAGGTCTGGGGTGTCGCTCATGACGCAACACTCATCGGCACCAGATCGGGCACAGCGATCAACTGCTTGGCACGTAGGTCCATCACGGCGGCGGAAAACAACTCGGCAACCGACTTGTCACGCCCGTTGGCATGCCCCATAGTATTCTCGCCATGGACATTGACGCCCATAAACTTGCCGGCCAGTCCACTGCTATACGCGTGGATGCTGATGCTGCTCAGACCGTGAATATCGCACAGGTCTTGAAGCTGCTGTTCAAGGGTGGCGACCATGCTCAAATCTCCTTGCGGCGCCCAAGCGCCATGAATGCTTCGATGCTCTCGGCCATTTTCTGGCGGACGGAAGGTCCAAAGGAACCTGCGGGGTAGCTGCGGGATGCGATGGACCGGAGGCGTTCGCGTTCCTCGATCTCGGCCTTGTAGGCGTAGACTTCATCCCATGCCTGCGCGGCTGCGTCGGAGACCAGAGAGCGGGGTTGATACGCGCTCACAGGAACATCGCCCAAGGCATCAGGAACGCGATCACCAGCGTCAGGGCGTAATGCCCCTGATCGGTGGAGAGCAGCCAGTCAGCCACCAGTGCTGCGTCATTGGTGAGGGTTCTCATGCTGCCCTCCAGTGCGTGGGCGTGTAATAGACGTGCATTCTGCCGTCCTCGAACCAGTAGAGCGGGCGCGTCTTGCCGGGTTCGCGGGTGCGCTTCATCAGCTTCTGCTCATTGCGACAGCCGTCCGCGTCATCGATCTTGGTCCAGCACGCGACGCCCTCGGGCATGGTGCTGATCGGATGCCATTCCGGCCCCTGCTTCAAATCTGTGAGAGCGTTATCCACGCTGGTTCTCCTTGGAGACTGAATTCCTCATGGCCGAGCTGGTAAGGACCAGCGCGGAGAAGAGGTCAGGCGGCGGGGATTATTCTTCGCCAAACATGAGGCGATTGCGGCGGAGCACGTCCTGGCGAATGTTTTCGCGGAACTGCGCATCACTGACTTGAGCGGTCTTCTTGACCTTCGGGCCTTTCATGAAGCCCTGCTTCATCAAATCAGCGTAGCGGCTGCTGTCCATCTTACTTCCTCCATGCCTTTCCGGCTGTGCCGGGATGCTTGGGAGCGATCCGGCTGATGGAGGGGTTATATGATTATCGTATTCTCACGTCAATACGAATTTCATATGTTATTCGTGTTTTTCTCAGGCACACAAAAAAGCCCGCCTGGTTAGGGCGGGCTGGGCGGGAGGTAAGTTCCGATCGCGGGCAAAAGAAAACCCCGCCGGGTTAGGGCAGGGTTGCGGCATTAGGGAAGGCGGAAGGTCTAGAGCAATTTGGTCGCGGCGACCGCCATGGCAGAAATTGCTGCCATAATGGCGACGTAGACCTGTAACCTAGTCGCTATCCAATCCTTTGTCGGGAGCGCATCAACCTTGGCATCAGTCACCTTCAAATCGCCTCGAAGCGTCGCGATGTCCACCGGCACACCGGAGAGCTTATCGAGGCCAGCTCGGACACCGGCCATTTCAGCTTCCAGAGTTGCAATCTTGGTGTCCATAGATGTTGTTATGGCGCTTTTCGCCTCATTCTTCAATGGCGCTCGACGCCTCGACGCGGGAGGCTCTCGCGACCATCGAGCGGCATAATCAGCCTTTTCCGAAATAAGGCTCATTCCGCACCCTCCCCTTCTTCCTCATCCGGCGTCCAGCCGACCAACTCATTGTAAAGCCCGTCCAAGCGATCGTAGTATTTTTTGACACTGTCCAACGCGCCATCGAGCGCATCCTTGTCGCCATCTCTAATTGCATGAAGGGCGACGATGATTGCTGCAAATCCGGCTGCCGTCTGAATGGCCACGCCAGCAATGTCACCGCGAGTTGCGGGCTGCGCTCGCAGTTTTGGGTCAGTAGCCATAGAAATTCCTCATATTCACCCCACCACCGAACAAAACACCGTCACCGCTGGGGTCACGGCGTAGCAGGACAACCCTTCACCAGTGCGTCAGCCAGTTCAAAGTCACGCTTTTCGAGTGCCTCGTTCCAGCGCTTACGGCAGCGCACCCAGATCTCGGTCATTTCAGCCTTAGCGTTACCTTGCTGCTGTTGCGCAGCCGCCTGACGCCCAGCCTGGTAAGCGCTCATCGGGCTAGGTTGCGGTTGTTGAAGCAGTTTCCAATCTGGACCGGCGTTCTGCTGCGTATCGCAATTCACCGTATTGCCAATTGTGGTGCAGGTAGTCCGTTGAGCATCTGCGGCAGTGGCAATTCCGATTAATAAAATTCCTATAAAATACCGCAATTTACTCCCCCTGTCGCAAGTTATACACACGTAATCTCAGATAGGACATTTCCTACAGGCCGCGATTCGCATAAAGAACGAATCAAGAACAACGGAGAGCCTGCTGGTGGCTATCAAGCGCGTGCGATTGCCGAACCCGGAATGCGAGCAGGGATGCAACCCGTGCTTTCTGGACTGCTCTATGTGCCGCATGGTCATTGCTGCAAGGCTGAGAGAAATCGAGACACTGCATCGTGAGAAGCCAGCGCCAAACTCCGTGTTGATGCCTCATTGGCGGAAAGAGATTGCAGACGCTCAAGCCCATATATCAAAGCTTGAGATAAGGCTTTTGCAGATTTCTCCGACATCTCATCAGGGGCCAGCGGCAAGAGCGCGTTCAGGATCGAGGCTATCCCGTCCTCATTGAGAGGCGGCAGGCCAGCGTCCAGATTGAAAGCACGCACCAGCTTAACGCCTTCATCGTAGCTTAGCTCGCGGGTTTTCCCGGTCCTCTTCACCGGATTGTAAAGCGCGCTGACGTTCGGTTGAGCAACGCCCAGCACCTTTGCTATTTCGCCCTGCTTCACTCCCTGGGCTTTCAGGGCGGCCAAAATTTCCTCTGACGAATCCATGTCGCAGAGGTGCGCGCACGACATCACCGCGTCCAATGCGAAGGTCGTATTTACGCTTGCCTGATCTATACGAATATCATATATCGATGTCATGCAGACCGTGGCTCAGATATTCGAGAAGCTTGGTGGCCATGCCGCCGTAGCTGAAAAGACCGGCATCCCGCTCACGACCGTGCACAGTTGGAAGCGGGCCAACTTCATTCCTGAATGGAGGCGACCCGCTGTGCTGGCCGTCGCGAAGAAGGTGAAGGCGGAGATTTCCTCTTCTGACTTTCCGTCGCGCCCCGCCAAGCAGGGACAGGCGGCATGACCGCCCCCTCCCCCCTCACCGAATTGCAGGCGCTTGGTCAGGCGTTTGACGCCGACCCCGTAGCCGATTTTATCCGCAAGGTTGCTAACGCCGCCGAAGCGATTGGTCTTCAGGCTGGCGTCGGCGGCATGGAAACCGCTGGCGGTATCATCAGCTATCTCGCAGCGCATCCTGAGCAGATTGCCGCGTTCAGCAAGAACGGCAGCGTGTTCGACCTGCCTGACGACTGGTTCAGCAGCGGATGCCTGACTTGGCATGCGGAGAACGGCAAGGTCGTCCACCCTTCCGAAGCAAGGGCCGCCCGTGAAGCAAAGCGCGCCGCCGCTGGCGTCGTGCCTGCGCGGGAGGGGTAGATGCGCGCCCTTATCGGATATTCCTGCTGCCCGCTCACCCGCATCGCTTTTGCGCGTCAGGGGATTGAGGCGTGGACCTGCGACCTCCTGCCCGCCCGTGACGGGTCGAACCGTCATTTCCAGTGCGATGTGTGGGAAGTGGCCAGCGACCGTTGGGATATGGCGATCTTTCATCCGATGTGCACCTACCTCACGGTAAGCGCGGCCTGGGCTTTCAACGATCCCGATTTTGCCCGTTATCCCGGTGTCGGATACCATCAGAAGGTGAAGCCTGGTACTTTGGTCGGCGCGGCCCGTGAAGCGGCCCGTGAAGAGGCAATCGAGAATTTCCGGCGCCTGCTGGCCCTGCCATACCCCAAGGCCATCGAGAACCCTGCCGCGTCGTTCCTCTGCAAGGCTATCCGCCCTGCGGACCAGATTGTTCAGCCCTATGAGTTCGGTGACGACGCCAGCAAAGCAACCGGCTTGTGGCTCGACCGTCTGCCGAAGCTCGTGCTGGGCAACTGCCTGCCCGGTCGCATGGTGCACGGTCGCGAACGCTGGTCCACAAAGGTTCGCGGCGCTGACTTCGGCGGCTGCGGCTTCCACTGCAATGCGGAGGCCTGACAGCACATGCAAAGCAGCCTCCCCTATCGTCTGGGCACCACGCCTTTCCTCATAACCGAGGTTGAGGGCTGCACGGTGCTGGAACAGCTTCAATTCATCGATTTCCGTGGGGCCAACGGGTCGCACACCACGGAGGGTGCCGGGGTAGCTAATCCCCCTTTCTGCCCCGGCACTCATCGTTTCGAACATCAACTTCATGCTGCGTCTGCTAACGGAGAGGCATCACACGATCATGCGAGATAACAACGAGATTGTGCGGCAACGGCAATCCGCCATTCGCCGCGAACTGGACCGTCGGGGAATCGCTCTCAAAGCAGTGAGTTTTGACAGTGGCCTGAGCTATTCGACGCTGCTGAGCTACCTCCCTCAGGAAGGTGGCGACAAGCCCGCGATGATGCCCATGTCAGCGGTTTATGCGCTGGCGGAAAGCCGGGCCATCCCTGACGATCTTCTTTCGCTCCTGCTGCCTGCCGGATGCATGATCGTCCGCGCACCCGAAGAAATAGACCATGACGAGATCGAAGGGGCCTGCCGGGATTATCTCGCGACCAAGGGTAAAGCGCATCATCCGGAATCCGAAGCCGGCCGCGAGATCGGCCCGACCGAAGCCGCCGAACTGACCAAGCGCGCTGCCGTGCTGAAGGCGGTGGCATAATGGACATGCAATCCGCCATTGACCCGACAAACGCGGGGACTCTTGATTGCTGCTCATCATGCAGCAGGCCATTCCCGCGCCGTCGTCGCAATCCCAAGACAGGCCTTTGCCGTCATTGCTGGTCGGTAAAAGCCCTACTCACCCGCAAGGTGGCGAGGAAGGCGGCATGACCGAACTCCACCTCCGCCGCGCCATGTGCCTTACCCCTCACGCCTTCGACATCGTGCGCAAGGCTTGGAGGCGCGACATGCGCAGGGTCGCGATCAAGCGGGACGCGCGGGGGAGGTTCTGCCGGTGAACCGCAGCATCAAGGCTCTTGGCCGCCTCAAGGTTGGCGCGCAGAACAAGACGGAAGCTTCTTATGAGGCCACCATTTTGCGCCCTGCCATGCTGTCCGGAGAGGTAGCATGGTATCGCTTCGAAGGCCTGAAACTGCGCCTGGCTGACAACACGTTCTACACGCCAGATTATGCCGTGATGCAGGCCGATGGCTCCATGGAATGCCATGAGGTCAAGGGCTTCTGGACCGACGACGCTCGCGTAAAAATCAAGGTCGCCGCAGACCAATATCCATTTCGTTTTATCGCTGTGAAGGCCCGTCCAAAAGCAAAGGGCGGCGGCTGGGATCGGGAGGTGTTCGAGTGACTATCTTCACCCTCGACAACGCCTCCAAGGCCACAGGCATCCCGATTGCCGATCTGCGCGGCCCAATCCGCACCCGGCATATCTGCTGGACCCGCTATGCGATCATGGAGGCCATGCGCCAGCGCGGAATGTCGACGCCCGCCATCGGTCGCCTGTTCCACCGCGACCACAGCACCATCGTATCGGCCCTGCGCCAAGCTGAAAAGCTGCGCGGTAACCCGGCATTCGAGAATATCAGGAGCGCTATCGCGTGAGCTTCGACGCGCTATCTTGGGCGGCTAAGCAGAAGCCCGGCAATCTGGCCGCCAAGATGGTGCTTCTGGCATTGGCTAACTATGCCAACGACGCCGGGGAAGCGTACCCGTCCACCGCCGCGATCGCTGAGTTTGGCGACATGAACCACAAGACGGCCACGGTTGCGCTGGACCGCTTGGAGGTGCTCGGCCTGATATCAGACACGGGACGCAAATCCGGGCGATCGGGTCAGATCAAGGTCTATCGCCTCAATATGGACCCCATCAAACGCGGGTATCGCGAAGCAGTCCCAGGGCAGTATTACTACACATACATGCTCACAAATCCCGAAACGGGCGAGTATTACATCGGCCAACGGTCATGCGGGTGCCTGCCTGAGAATGACCGTTACATGGGATCTGGCCTTTGGCCGAAGAGGATGGCGGCGGAAGGCGCCTACCTGACCAAGACAATCCTTGAAACATACCCTAATCCCGATGCCTGCTCGGCTGCTGAGCGCGCATTTATCGAGGAAGCGGCAGACGATAATCTGTGCCGCAACGTAGGGTTAAAGACCCCCAAAAACACCCCCCCTAATTTGGACGGCTTAATTAAGACCCCCAAATTTTCTAGCAAAGCCACCCAAAAACGGGTGGTTGAAGCCACCCAAAAACGGGTGACGGATACAGTAAGGGAACCAGTTAAGGAACCAGTCAATGACGATGCTAACGCATCGGAGGCTCCCCGTGCTGAATTTGATGAAGGTTCAGCGCAGAAGCTAAAGCCCGAACATGTCGTGGAAGCATGGAACGACTTGGCTATCCGGATCGGGCGACCAAAGATCAGGGCGCTAACCCCTGAACGCCGCCAAGCCGTGAAGGCGAGGATTAACGGCTACAGCGTTGATGATTTCCAAGAGGTGCTGACGAATATCGAGCGCTCCCCCTTCCTGAGCGGGGAGAAGGGCCGGTTCTGCACCTTCGACTGGATCACCAAAAAAGCCAATTTCCAGAAAATCCTTGAAGGGAATTACAACTCATGAGCGCCAATCCGCTTAAGCGCAATGCCGCGCCCGCCCCTTCCGCCGCTGATGAAGATCGCGTTGCAGTCGGTCAGCGCGTTGCAGCGTCCTACAACGCCCGCCTCCAGGGCGAGGGCAAGGCGCTGCGGTGGGTCTACAACGAGAAGGCGGACACGATGCATCTCGTCCCGCTGGAGGAATTCCGGCGCCGTGATGAACCGCGCTGCACGCCCGATGAAGCTCGTGACATCCGTGACCGGAACCGGAGGGCCGCATGACGCAGCGGAGCCATCCGGAACTTGATTGCCTGTGCGGAGCGCGTGAGCCGGACACCGGTCAACTGGTCCCGATCCGGTGCTGGAATTGTGGCAGCAACACCATGGGCCAGTTCACGCGACGCGCTGGGGGAAAGCCTTAATGGAACATGTCACGGGCGTCGCCATCATCGCACTCACACTCATCTCGGTCGCAGCGGGGGCAATTGGAAAATGACGGAACTGACGGAAAACGAACGGATCATCTACGACGCGCTGGTGATGGCGGCGAACGACTCCGCGCCCTGCCCCGGCAACGATGCGTTGAATGAAATGATCGGGTCCGGCAACGACAGCGAAGCCCCTCGCCTGCTCGGTCGGCTGGAGGTGAAGGGCTATATCGAGCGTGAGGTTTTCCAGCGCTCGCGCCGGGTCGGCATCAAAGCGACGGGGAAATGGACGGCGCTGCCGCTCAACACGGCCCCGCACTGGCGCAACCGGCCCAAGGATGTTCCGACGCCCGCCCCGACTGTGGTGAAGACCCGGCGGCCTGACATTGCGGCGGAGATTTTCACCGAGGCGGCCCGGCTTGGAAAGCCTGCGGTGGAGTATCTGGCGGATCTGGTTTTTGTGGGCTGGGAGATTGAAAAGAGCCGTGGCTAAGCTGGACGGAAAGCAGGCGCGCTTCGTCGAAGAATATCTCGTCGACCTCAACGCCACCGCTGCCTATCGGCGTGCGGGCTATACGGCGAAGGGGAATTCGGCCGAGGTCAATGCGTCGCGCCTGCTCAGAAATGCTAAGGTTCGCCGGGCTATCGAGGCTGCACAGCAGGCGCTGAGCGAGCGCGTGCAGATCACGCAAGAGATGGTCCTGCGTCGGTGGTGGGAGATCGCCACGGCTGATCCGAACGAGCTGATCCAGTTCCGCCGCACCTGCTGCCGGCACTGCCATGGCGAGGATTTCGGCTATCAGTGGGTCGATGCCGCTGAGTTCCGCAAGGCGCTGGCCGCTGCTGCAATGGTTGAGGATGCCAAGCCCTCCGACATGCCCATCGATGAGGGCGGCTATGGCTTCGACAAGAAGGCAGATCCGCACCCGGATTGCCCGAAATGCGGCGGCGAAGGGCGCGAGGACATCCATGCGCTCGACACCCGGCACCTGACCGGCCCTGCCCGCCTGCTCTATGCCGGCGCGAAGATCACGAAGGACGGGTTCGAGATCAAGCTTAAGGATCAGGACAAGGCGCTGGAGAACGTCGCGCGCCACCTCGGCATGTTCAAGGACAAGGTCGAGCACGACATCACCGACGATCTCGCCGCCGCCATCATCGCGGGCAATGCCAGGGTGAACCATGGCGGCAAGTGACCGCCTCGCCCTCGCCCAGCGTATCGGCGAGTTCCGCTTCTCCCCGCTCGATCATGCCCGGTTCGCCTATCCGTGGGAAACTGAGGCGCTGCCAGCCACTGGCCCGCGCACCTGGCAGCAGGAAACCTTTCTCCAGATCGAGGAGCATCTTTCCAATCCCGCCACCCGGCACACGCCCTGCCGCATCGGGGTCGCATCGGGCCACGGCATCGGGAAATCCGCCGGCATCTCCATGATCAACAAATGGGCGCTCGATACCTGTGTCGACACCCGCATCGTCATCACCGCCAATACCGAGGGGCAGCTGCTGACGAAGACAGGACCGGAACTGGCGAAGTGGGCGCAGTTGGCGGTCACCGACGACTGGTTCAAGGTCAACGCTACCAGTATCGTGTCGACAATGGGCGACCGCTCGAAGTCGTGGCGCACCGATCTCGTGACCTGGTCGGCGAACAATACGGAGGCGTTCGCGGGCCTGCACAACCAGGGCAAGCGCATCGTCCTGATCTTCGACGAGGCGTCCGGTATCATCAACAAGGTCTGGGAGGTTGCGCTGGGCGCGCTGACAGACGAGGGCACCGAGATCCTGTGGCTCGCCTTCGGCAACCCGACGCTCAACACCGGCGCCTTCCGCGACTGCTACGGCAAGAGCCGGAACCTGTGGAAAACGCGGCAGATCGACAGCCGCACGGTCGAGGGTACGAACAAGGCCTATCTGCAAGAGCTGGTCGACACCTACGGCATAGACAGCGACATCGTGAAGGTCCGCGTCCTAGGGCAATTCCCCTCAGCGTCGTCGATGCAGTTCATCGGTATGGATCTGGTCGAGGCGGCACAGGCGCGCGTCGTCAATTCCATCGGCTCCGATCCGCTGATTTACGGCGTCGACATCGCCCGCTTCGGTGATGACCACAGCACGCTCGCCAAGCGTTGCGGCCGAGATGCGAAGACCCGACCGTGGAAGCGCTGGTATGGCGCCGACACCATGACGGTCGCGGGCGACATCGCCCTGGAAGCGCAGCAGGAGCATCCCGACGCGATATTCGTGGACGTCGGCGCGATGGGTGCGGGCGTGATCGATCGCCTGCGCCAGCTGTTGCCCGAGATGAACGTCTTCGAGGTCAACTTCGGCGGCAAGGGGCGCGATGCGGTATGGGCGAACAACGTCCGGGTGAAGACTGCGAACAAGCGCGCGGAAATGTGGACATCGATGCGGACATGGCTGGAGCATGGGGCAATCCCTGAGGATCAGACGGTCGCCGACGATCTGACCGGCCCGGAATATAGCTTCGACGCCGACCAGCGGATCGCGTTGGAGAAGAAGGATCACATGAAGAAGCGTGGGATTGCATCGCCAGATGATGCTGATGCGCTGGCCTGCACCTTTGCGGAGCCGGTTGCCCCGCGTTCTGTGCCGGGATACCTTGATCCAGCGAATTATGGGCGCTCGCGCAGCGGCGACCGATATGCGGAGTTAGATTGATGGCATGGGGACCGTTTAGCGCTGAGGCTGTGGAGCTGGATGGCGTGCTACGGAGCCTGCACGCCGCAGGCCGAACGAGCGAAGCTGTAGATGCGATTAAGGCGGCGCTGGACAAGGCCCACCGCGCCGGGCCGAGCAACACCACCTATGGGGCTTTCGAAGAGCAGTTGAGCGGCAAGCCGCCCGTCGATTCAACCGAATAGCGCCGCGCCATATCCCTGCTTCCGCAATCCAGCGGGAGACAGGCCATTTGCACCTCAGTTCCGGACACGCCGACCATGCCGGAGCGCCAGTCGGTAAAGCTGCCCGACGAGGGCGCCGATCCCGTTGCGGACCGTGACGCGCGCCGCCGCCGCAAGGCGATGATCTCGGGCATGATCACCGGCCCGAACGGCGCGCTCGGTACCGCCAACACTTCCGCCGCCTCGAACACGCTCGGCTGATGGCCTCGATCCGCCAGGACTGCGAGACCCGGCTTCAGGGCATGAAGTCCATCCGTCAGGATTACGAGCCGGAATGGAAGGAGATCGCGCGCTTCTGCCAGCCTGCCCGGTCCCGCTTCCTCAACAGCGACACGAACAAGACGGCCCGTCGCGCGCGCAATGCCAAGCTCTACGACGAATATGCGATCGCCAGCTATCGGACCCTCGCCAATGGCATGACGTCCGGCCTGTCCTCGCCGTCGCGTCCGTGGAAGAAGCTCTCCACCTATGACGACGGTCTGATGGACGAGCCGGAGGTGCGCTTCTGGCTGTCCGAGGTCGACCGGCGCATGGACGCCTTCTTCGCCCAGACCAACTTCTATGGCGCGGCGAAGACCGGCTATCATGAACTCGGCCTGTTCGGCACCGAAGCCTGCGTCATGGTCGAGCATCGCACGCTCGGCATGGTGTGCCATGCGCTGACCGCCGGCGAATATTGGATCGCCATGTCGGACGCCATGGTAGCGGACACGCTGTATCGCCGCTGCCCGATGACAGTGCGCCAGACAGTGCAGTCGTTCGGTGACAAGGTCAGCAGCACGGTACGCTCGATGTATGACCGCTCGGATTACGAGGAGATCGTCGAGGTCTTCCAGGCGATCGAGCCCAACCCTGACTGGAAGCCGGGCGATCCGTTCTCGCGCCAGTTCCGTTCCGTCTATTGGGACGAGAAGGACAGCCGCGATAAGGTGCTGCGCGTCTCCGGTTACCACGACCAGTCGTTCTACGCGCCGCGCTGGGATCTGACCGGTTCCGACACCTACGGCTATTCCCCGGCGATGGAGGGGCTTGCCTCGATCCGCGAGCTGCAAATGCAGAACAAGCGGGAAAACGAGGTCATCGACCAGCTGGTGAAGCCCGAGAAGGTGACCAAGCCGGGCCTGAAGCTGACCGGCCAGCCCGGCAACATCGTCTCGGCCGCTGACATCGACAAGGACTCGGTGATGGTTCCGTATCAGATGCCCTACCAGGCGGTGGAGGCTATCGCGTCCAAGATCGACCGCCTCTATCGCAAGATCGATACAACCTCCTTCGCCGACCTGTTCATGGCGATCACCAACATGCAGGGCATCCAACCTCGCAACATCGAGGAGATCGCGGCGCGCAACGAGGAGAAGCTGACCCAGCTTGGCCCGACCATCGAGCGCGTGAACAATGAGAAACTGAGCGTCGCCATCGATCGCGTCTTCGGTATCATGATGCGCGGCGGAATGCTGCCGCCGGTGCCGGAACCGATGCGCGAGACCGAGATCAAGGTCGAGTTCGTCTCGATCCTGACGCAGATGCAGCGCATGGTCGGTCTCGGCCAGATCGAGCGCACCGCGTCCTTCGTCGGCAACCTGGCGGGCGCATTCCCCGAGGCCGCCGACAAACTCAACACCGACGAGATGATCGACGAATATGCGGAGCGCGCCGGCACGCCGCCCAAACTGATCCGCACCGCCGAAGAGGTCGGCAAGCTCCGCCAACAGCGCGCCCAGCAGGCCAACGCTGCGAAGGCGGCGGAGATGATGCCCGCCATCCAGCAGGGCGCGGACGCAGCTCGCCTGCTCTCCGAGACCGACGTCAACGGCCAGCCCATGCTCGATACGCTGCTTGGTGGCGCATGAGCCGGTATTTCGTCCGCCCTGAGCGCATCAGCATGAGCATCGTCCACTCGCAGGATGATTGGGAGCCGGTCGGTAACGCCTGGCACATCCCCACCGTGGCTGATCATGAGGCGGCAGATACCGGCCTTGTCGACATCAACGGCAATCCGATCATGCGCGCGCCGAACCCCATGGGCTTCGGCCGGGACGGTGAATGGTGAGCCAGCAAGAGCAGGACATGGCCGCCCTGATGGCCCTCCCCGCCTTCCGTCGCTTTCTGTGGCGGTCGATTCAATCGAGCGGAATTCTGGCGCAAGGAACGAGCGGGGCTGATGGCCGCGATCTCTCATTTGCAGAGGGGCGCCGCAGCCAAATGTTCGCAATCCTCAGCGACGTCGAAGCCGGCCAGCCCGCCGCGCTTCGCCATCCCCACAACATCATGACGCTGATCGCGGTGCTTCGTGAGGAAGCGAACCCAGCCCCGAAGGAGAAGAAGAGTGGCAATGCGCGGTACGATGAAATTGCGGAATAGGCTGATGCTCTCGGCGATGACGCCGATGGAGCGTCGCGCCGGTCGCTTTATGCGTGCGCCGGATCACCCGACCGGTGATCCCGCTCCTGCGCCTGCCGCTGATCCTGCTCCGGTTGATCCCGTCGCTGATCCGGCCCCGGCGGCCGATCCTGCGCCTGCCGATCCCGCCGCCCCGCCCGCTGATGATGCGGACGATGATGATGGCACGGCGCTCGGTGGCAAAAAGAAGGAAGAGACCGCCGACCCCGACGCGCCCAAAGAACCTGAAGCCCCGCAGGTGCCGGAGGCCTACGAGCTGACCGCGCTGGAAGGCATGACGATCGATCCGGCCCTGCTCGAAGAGGCTACCCCGATCTTCAAGGAAGCGGGTCTGACCAACGATCAGGCCAACGCCATTCTGCCAGTCGCCAAGAGCCTGATGGAGAAGACGCAGAACGCGACGGTCCAGAGCATGATCGACGCCGGCAACCAGCAGCGCAAAGTCTGGCTGGATGCCGCGAAGGCCGACGAGCAGATCGGCGGAAACAAGTGGGATGCCAGCCTCGACAGCGCTGGACGCGCTCTCGATGCGCTGGGACATCCCGAGGGCTCCGAATTCCGGAACGCCCTCAACGAGACCGGCTTCGGCAACCACCCCGAAATGATCCGCATCTTCGCGAAGATCGGCTCGATGGTTGGCGAGGATGGTGATTTCGTCCGTGCCGATGCGGGGGCGAAGGTCAACGTGCCGCTCGAAAAGCGGCTGTATCCCAATGATTAAGGAGTGAAGATATGGCCATTTTGGGCAACACGTATCTGCAACTGATCGATATGATGAAGCGTGCCGACGAGCCGCTCTATGGCATCGTCGAGGCGCTTGCTCGTCTCAATCCGTTCATGAAGGACGCCAACGTCCTGACCTGCAACCAGGGGACCAAGCACAAGTCCCTGATCCGTACCGGCCTGCCGGCTGTGTCCTGGGGGGCGCTCTATCAGGGCATCGCGCAGGGCAAGTCGACCACCGCCGAAGTGGAAGACACGACCGGCTTTGTCGAAGGCCTGTCGCCTGTCGACGAGCGCCTGCTGGCTCTTTATGGCGACAAGGCCGCAGCGGTCCGCATGTCGGAGGCCAACGCCTTCTTCGAGGCAATCTCGCAGGCCGTCGAAAGCGCGATCTGGTATTCCAACGTGAATATCAACGGTAAGCAGTTCCATGGTCTGGCACCGCGCTACAACTCGCTGTCGAACCCGAATGTCGTCAATGGCGGCGGCTCCGGTTCCGATAACACGTCGATCTGGATCGTCACCCATGGCGACCAGCAGACCAGCGTGCTTGTGCCGGAGAACATCAAGGCCGGTATCCAGCGCGAGGACATGGGCCGCCAGCGTGTTCTGGATGGGAACGGCAACCCCTTCTATGTGAAGGAGGAGAAGTTCAGCCAGCACCTTGGCATCGGCGTGAAGGACTGGCGCTATAACGCCCGCGTCCCCAACATCGATGTCTCCGACGTCATCTCTGGGACCACGAAGGTCAACCCGCTGCTGCGCAAGGCCTATTACCGCCTCCAGGGCCGCCGTTCCTATCAGATCGACATGCCGGGCCAGTTCAACCCCGGCAACACCGTGATCTATATGAACAAGACGCTGCTGGAAGCGCTGGATGCCGAGGGCACCAATGCAGCCGGCACCGACAACTTCGTCCGGCTGAAGCCGATGGAGATCCAGGGCGAGGAAGTCCAGTCGTGGCGGGGTATCCCGATCCGCGAGACGGACGCCCTCCTCAACACCGAATCCCTCGTTGCATAAGGAGGTATCCCGATGATTTTCGACAACACGCTGCTGTTCAGCGATGCGCAGGCGATCACGGCGGATGCCGGTTCGACCAACACCATCGACCTGGGCGCCACCGGCACGCCGTTCGGCGCATCGGCCGCCCTCGTCCGCGACATCGGCAAGGGGTGCAAAATCCCCCTGTCGATCTCCGTGGTCGAGGCGTTCAACAACCTGACCAGCATCGAAATTTCGTTGCAGGTCGACGATAACAGCGGCTTCGCGTCTCCCAAGACGGCCGCCCGCTCCGCTGTCATCGTGCTTGCTGACCTGACGGCCGGCAAGCAGATCGACTTCCCGGACTACATCCCGCAGGGCGCGAACGAGCGCTATCTGCGTCTGTATTACGACATCACTGGCACTGCCCCGACCACCGGCAAGATCACCGCCGGCGTCGTGGCGTCGCGTCAGACCAACTTCGTAGGAGGTCAGTAATGGCTGAGTTGAAGACCTACCGCGCCCGCGAGCGCGGCTATATCGACGATCGTATGATCGAGGAGGGGGAAACCTTCACGACTGCCGCGCCCAAGGGGCGTTGGATGGCCCTGCTCGACAAGGACGGCAATGAGGTGGAAGACCCCGAGCCGGAACCGGAAAAGGATCGTGCGGAGGAAGTCGCCGAGCAGGCGCAGGCCTATATCGACGATCTGAAGGACATGTCGGAGGAGCTGGAAACGACCCTTGCCCGCGCAGAGGGTGCCGAAAAGGCACGCGACGATGCACGGGCGGAAGCTGACCAGCTGAAGGCCGACCTTTCCACCGCGCAGGCCGAGGTTGCTGATCTGAAGGCGAAGATCGCTGCCCTCGACCATGACGGCAACGGCCAGCCGGGCGGCTCCGCCAAGACGGCGGCGAAGAAGTAACAGGGGTGGCGGGGGGCTTCGGCTCCCCGCCTGCTATCCATGCCCAACTATCAGGCCCGCACTCCCCAGCACGGCACCCCCATGCGCTTGCCGCAGCGGACGGGCCAGCCGCCGCAGAATGATTTCCGTGTCGGCGAGGTTCGGAACGCCCCCGTCGTAGCACTCGCGCTCAGCGATGTGATGGATGCGGATCGCCTGCTCGATGACAGTGCAGAGATCGATTTCGTGGACGGCGGCCCCAAGGCTAGCCTGTCCTTCACCCTCAAAACGACCGGCATCGCGCCCGCGACCTATGGCGCTGCGCTGAAGATCCCGGTTATCACCTTTGACGCCAAGGGTCGGGCAACGCTCGCCTCCGAAGTCAGCCTGGGCACCGCTGCCGCGCTTGACAGCGACAATGATTCTGCGTTGACCGCGAACAGTGCTGCCCGCCTCGCCACTCAGTTCGCGGTGAAGGCGTACATCGACGGCCGGGTGACCGGGGTCATGACGTTCAAGGGCGACATCGACTGTTCCGCCAATCCGAATTATCCGGCCGGGACCAAGGGCGAAAGCTATGTCGCGTCCGTGGGTGGCAAGATCGGCGGCGCGTCGGGCAAGGCGGTTGATGCCGGCGACCTGATCATCTGCCGCGCCACCAATGCTGGGGGAACAGAGGCAGCGGTCGGGGCCTCGTGGTTCGTGCTGGAGCACAATCTCGCCGGCGCTCTGCTGGCTGCCAATAATCTCGCCGACGTCACCAATCCCGCGACGGCGCGGGGCAACCTCGGCCTTGCCATCGGCTCCGATGTGCAAGCTTACGACACTGATCTCGCCGCCATCGCAGCCCTTGCTACCACGGCATTCGGCCGCGCCTTCCTGGCGCTTGCCGACCAGGCGTCGGCATTGACCCATATCGGTGCAGCTGCGGCCAGTAACTTCGCAACAGGAACATGGGTGCCTGTTGTAACTGCCGCGTCTGGGGCGCTGACTAGCTATACCGCCAGCGGGATATACACCCGGATCGGCCGAGTGATCATCGCCACCGTGTCGATCGACATTTCCAACAACGGCAGCGGCGCGGTCGCGTTGAATGTATCCCTGCCCGTGGCGAACAACCCTGTCATCGCCTATTATGGTCAGGGCCGTGAAGGCACCCTGACAGGGAACATGCTGCAAGCCGGAGTCGATCCTAGTGGCACATCGGCCCTCGTCTTGACCTACGGCAATGGCTATCCTGGCGGCACCGGTGCCCGCCCTTCCTTCACCATCATCTATTCGGTCTGACGCCTGCCGTCGATTCAAGCGCGGGCATGGCCGACATAAACAGGCGCCATGGCATCACAGCTGGGCATCTGCAACGAGGCGCTGTCGGAGATCGCGGCCGACCCGATCAATTCGATCGAGGAGGCGTCATCCAGCGCCTTCTACTGCCGGATGCATTACGCTACCGTATTGGAAGAATTGCTCGGCTGGACCGATTGGGATTGGGCGATCCGGCGCGTCACGCTTGCCCTGCGGGCCAACGACCGTCTCGGCGAATGGCTTTACCGCTATGCCAAGCCCGCGGACATGGCCGAAGCCATCCGTGTCCTGCCTACCGTGACCGAGCAGGTCGCCAGTCTTCCCATCGTCGGCCCCTACCCCTTCCCCGCCTGGGACGCGCTCGGCAAACTGCCCTTCGCAATCGCTGATGGCTCGATCTACACCAACGTCTTTGACGGCATCCTCGAATATCAGGTCAACTCCGTCGATCCCGCCGCAATCGATCGCTTCGCCTCCCGCGCCGCCTCGCTCGAGCTGGCATCACGCCTCGCCATGCCGCTCAAGAAAAGCCGGGATCTGAAGGGCGACATGATCAAGCAGGCTGAACTGGCGAAGCAGCGCGCGATTGCTGAAAGCGAGAACCGATCGCCGCGCATTCAGACCGATTATGTCAGCACGGTCGAATATGCCCGAATGGGATGTATGAACGATGAGCTATAGGCTCAGCCAAGCCAATTTCGCCAAGGGAGAAATCGCGCCGGACCTCTATGGCCGGTTCGATGTCGATGCCTATTCGACCGCCGTGCGCAAGGCGCGCAACGTCTTCGTCCTGAAATATGGCGGCCTGATGAAGCGGCCCGGCACCCGCTATGTCGGCGAAGTGCTGGACGCAACCCGTCCGGTTCGGCTGATCCCCTTCCAGTTCTCGATCGAGCAGGCTTATGCACTGGAAATGGGGCATGGTTACATGCGCGTCGCAGCGGCTGGCGGCATGGTGCTGAACCAGGAACTGCTGATCACCGGCATCAGCAATGAGGCGCAGGCCAAGGTCACGGCGGCCTTTCACGGCTATTCGGTCGGCAACATCGTCTTCCTGTCGGGCGTAGACGGCGATCTCGGCGAGGAGTTGAACTATCGCTTCTTCCGCGTCGAGGCGGTGGTTGATAACGATAATTTCCGCATTGGGGTCGACACATCAGGAATGCCCGCCTTCTCTGGGGCGGCCGGCGGCATTGCGCGCACTGAGGCGCCGGCCCCGGATCCTGTTGATCCGGTGATCCCTGCTCCAGTCGATCCGCCGTCGCCGCCTTCAACCGGGGGTGGCAGCTAATGGGCGTTTCCCGCATCTTCCGCGTCGGCACCTCCTATAATGGCGTCGAACTGGCCGAGCTTGATTTCGAGCAGCAAACCGACACCATGTACCTCGCTCATCTCGACCACCCGGTCGGCAAGCTGACGCGCTCGGCACATGACCATTGGACCTTTTCGAGCGTAGCGATCGGTCCCAAGATCGATCCTCCAACAGGCGTAACCATCGATGTAGTTACGCCCAATGTGGATGCAGAAAATGGCGGCAATGCGTATTTCCCACAGAATAACCGGTATTGCGTTACGTCGGTGGATGCCGATGGATTCGAGAGCCGCGCGACACCAGGTGACATCACGGCTCTTAATGACCTCTCGCTGAAGCGGAATTTCAATTACATCCAGTGGGAGGCCGCGCCAGGGGCAGTAAGTTACAAGGTCTATAAGGCCACCAATAGTTCGTTTTTTGGATATATCGGAAGCACTAAGGTTCTCGAGTTCAACGACGATAATATCGGTCCTGATCTTAGTACTGCGCCACCAGAAGCCTATAATCCCTTCGCGACGGTGGGCGATTATCCATCCACGGTGACCTTCTTCGAGCAACGCCTGTTCCTCGGTCGCACCCGCAACAGTCCGAACGGGATATGGGGGAGCCGGTCAGCAGAGTTCGAGAATTTCGACCAGTCGATCCCTCTCCGGGCCGATGACAGCATCGCCATCGCGGCGAACGCAGGCCGGGTGAACGCGATTAATCAGCTCGTCGCTACGACCAGTCTTCTCGCACTGGCCTCGGACAATCTGTTCCGCATCGATAGCGGCGGCGATGGGGATTATCTGACTGCCACCCCCCCGACCAATCCGCGGCGCATGATTGGGCGCGGCTCCTCGCGCCTCAACCCGCTCGTGGTCGATAATGTTGTCTTCTACACACCTTCGGTCGGTACCGGCGTTCGCTCGATCAATTACAAGTTCGAGATCGATGGGCTGGCCTCGGACGACGTGTCGATCTTCTCCCCGCATTTCTTCGAGGGAATGGGCATCGTGTCGTGGTGCTATGCGCAGGAGCCGAGATCACTGATCTGGGCGGTTCGGTCCGATGGCAAGTTGCTCGCTTTCACCTGGGAGCAGGCGCAACAGGTCTGGGGCTGGACGCTATGCGAGACCGATGGTTTCGTCCTTTCCTGCTGCTCTGTCCCAGAAAATGGCGAGGATCGGGTCTATCTGATCGTCCGGCGGACGATCGCTGGCATCGAGCGGACGTTCATCGAGCGCATGGCGTCTACGCGCTGGCAAGCGGTCGAGGACTGCTGCTATCTCGATTGCGCCGTCTCCTTCTCCTATGACGATCCGCGCGCCACCTTCCGCAACCTCTGGCACCTGGAGGGTCGCGAAGTCTGGGGATTGGTTGATGGCTTCGTCGTCAAAGGTCTGACGGTCGAGAACGGCGCGGTCACGCTACCTCCGTCCGCCGGCACCGCCAGCAAGGCTACCTTCGGCATCCCCTATGATGTCGACGTTCAGACGTTGCCGGTCATGTTCAGCGGCGGTTCCGGCTCCAATGCCGCCCGCAAGCAGCAGCTTGGCGAATTGGTGATGCATCTGAAGGACAGTCGGAACGTGCTGGCGGGGGCCGGCAAGGAGAACGGTGAGCAGCCAGCTCAACTGTTCGAGATCAAGTCGCGCGGGGACGAGCCATGGGGCACGGTCGACACGTTGAAGAATGGCAAATATTTGATGGACTCCCCCAATGTCGTGAGCGGCCAGGTGTCTGTTTATGTAAAACAGACCGACCCTCTGCCACTCACCCTGCTCGGTATCTATCTCGACCCTGTTGTCGGGGGATGAAGGTCGAAGTCGTACCGGCCCACGCTACCCACATCGGCCCGATCGCAACCCGGATGCGGGACATCGACCGGATCGAGTGCGAGGCGATGGGGCACAGCTCGAAACAGGCGCTTCGCCAAGGCTTCATGCTGTCGGATCGCTGCTGGACAGCGCTCGTCGATGGTCGCCCCGAAGCCATGTTCGGGTCTGTCACAGTCTCTGCTCTCGATCGGCGCGCGACGGTATGGTTTCTCGGCACCGACGAGGTTTACCGGCACGGCCGCCTGCTGCTGGCGTGGGGGCCGGCCCTTCTCCGCAGGGCGGTCGATTCAAGGTGGCGGGCCTCTAACCTAGTTTCCAGCGCGAACGGGAAGGCGATCAGGCTCTTGCGCGCCTGGGGCTTCACCGTCGAGCCCGAGGAGCAATTGGTGAACGGCGTTCCCTTCCGTCATTTCTGGATGATCCGCGATGGCGCTTAGTCGTGCGGAAATCTCGCGTCGCTACCGCGAGCGCAACCTAGAGAAGGTGCGTGAGCGTGAGCGCGCCTATGACGCTAAGCGCGACCATGCAAAACGCTCTAAGGCTTGGCGTGGAGCTGACCCGAGCAAGCGGCTCGCTTACAATGCGTCTCGACTGGAGCAGCATTCGCGGCAGGAGGCCAAGCGCAAAGCGGCGATCGCGGTGGCTACCCCATCTTGGGCAGAAATCGACGATATCGCTGGCATGTATGTGAAGGCCAGAGCGACGGGCATGGAAGTCGATCACATCGTGCCTATCCTTTCACCACTCGTCTGCGGCCTCCATTGCATGGCGAACCTTCGGATCGTTTCGGAGCGGGAGAACAAGTCCAAAGGCAATCGCCATTGGCCCTGCATGTTCGAGGAGGCGAGCCATTTGTGATCCCTTAACTTTGACCATCGCCGCGACCGCCGTAGCAACTGCTGGCGCAGGCTTCCAGGCGCTTCAGGCCAACGCGCAGAACACATATCAGGCCCGAGTAGCCGACCAGAACGCCAAGCTCTCTGCGGAGGCGGCCAATCAGGAGAAGCAGAACGCAGCGGACGCGGCGCTTCAGCATTATCGCAAGGTCGCCCAGCTGAAAGGGCAGCAGCGCGCAGCAATGGCAGCAAGCGGGCTCGACGTGAATTTCGGCAACGCCGCCGACCTGACTGCTGACACGAATATGCTGGCCCGCGAGGACGCTGCGCGCATCAACCAGCAGGGCGGTCAGAACATCCGCACCTATGACATCGAGGGGGCGAATTATCGGGCCAAGGCCGCTGCTTCGCGCCAGGCTGCAACTGGCGCGCTGATCGGCGGTGCTTTTGAGATGGGGTCCACCGCGCTCGGCGGCGCGACGCAGTACAGCAAGATGAAGTCGAAAGGGTTCGGCTGATGCCCCGGATACAGACCTATGGCGCGCCCGCCGTGGGCCCGGTCCGCACGACCGAGGCTCGCTTTCAGGCGGCTGATAACAATGGCGGCGCGGCGGGCGCTATCGGCCGAGGCATGGAACGCCTTGGCGGCGTGATCATGGATCGTGCGGTCGCGCAGGATCAGATCGAGGACTCATTGGCCCGCACCAATGCGGACAATCTCTATCTGACCGCCAGTACCGCCGCCTCGACGGCCCTGTCGGATTTCAAAACGAAGGCCGGAAAGCTGGCGCTCGATGCGCGGCCCACGGTCGACAAGGCGCTGGAAGACGCAATCAGTGGCGCCCTGTCGCAGGCCGACCCGCGCACGAAGCGCTATCTGGCACCCCAGCTTGGCCGCCTGCGCGCTGCGGCCAGCAATGACGCGGCATCCTATGCCGTTGGCCAGGCTAAGGTCTATGAGCGCGAGACCGGCCTAGCGAAGCTCGGCAACTTCATCGAAAACGCCGTTGCCTCGGATGACCCGCAACAGCGCGCCGAGTTTATCGACCAGGTGAAGGCACAGGCCCGTACCAATGCGGAGCTTGCTGGCCTCGGTGACCCCGAGATTATTGCCAACGAGGAGCGCAAGGCGGTGTCGGGCGCGCACAGCGCTATCGTCAATCGCTATCTGGCGGCCAAGGACATCGACATGGCGGACGCCTATTTGCAGGCGCATGGCGATGAAATGAGCGCAGGCGACCGCACATCGGCAACCGCCTCTCTTGCTGCCCCGCTGCAAAAGCGCTGGGCCGATAGTCAGGTCAACGCCATCATGGCCCTTCCGGCTATCGAGGAGCCGGGGAAGGCTTCTCCCGGCGGCAAGTCTGCGCCGGTTGCGAATGGCGGCGACGTCATCAAGGCTCTGTTTCCCGGCGCCAACGTCACGTCCAACTATCGGCCCGCGGATCATCCGTTGTCCAAGGCAAACCCTTCGTCCTGGCACACCCGCAGCCATGCCGCCGTCGATGTGAAGCCCATCCCCGGCATGACGTTTGACCAATATGTCAAGGAGGTCGAGGGTGCAGGCTATCAGGTGATCGAGGCGCTGAACGAGGTTGGTGCGGGCCGGTCCAAGCACGCGACCGGCGATCACTGGCATATCGTTCTGGGCAAGGGCGGCGGTGGCGGGCCTGCTCCTGCTGCGCGCCGCTGGGATCTCCAGGACGTGACGACGCGCATCTATGCCGCCGCCGAAAAGAACGGCTGGACGCCGGAGCAGCGCGACGCCGTGATGGATGCGGCCAAGGATCGGGTCAGCTTCGACGAGCAGCTGAAGAAGCGCGACGAGGACAGCGCCGACCGTGCGGCCTCGGAATGGGTGCTGAAGCAGGGCGCAGGCTTCACCGACATTTCCCAGATGCCTGCCAGCATCCGTAACGGTCTGTCGCCTGACGCCGCGCGCAGCTATATCGGCGTCGCCAAGAGCAACAGCAAACCGGCCGACGCGGTCGCCAACGGGTCCACCGCGACCACGCTGGAACTGATGCGCATCATGGAGCCGGAGAAATTCGCCGCCACGCCGCTTGGTAAATTCGCAGGCCAGGTCACGCGCGCGGAAATGCAGGGGCTGCTGGTCGAGCAGGCCAAGATCATCAAGGGCGATCCCGACAAGTCGATCAGGAGCAAAGTTGCATCGACCATCTCCACCTTCGGCGTTGAGGACGGGTTGACCGGAAACAAGGATGATGTGCGCCGCAAGCGCGTCGCCGTGCAGAAGACCATGGAGGCCGAATTGCAGGCGGTAACCGGCAGGAAACGGAACCCGACTGACGACGAACTTTACAAGGCCTATCAGTCTGCGACCCGCGACGTGACATTCACGGTCAACACCAGCTTCGCCGGCATCCCGACCGGGCAGGCGCAGCGCACGAAGCCCCGCTATGAACTGGAGGCGCGAGACGTGCCCGACAATATCCGCCAGCGCATCGTGGCCGGGTGGCAGAAAACCTATGGGACCGCGCCGAACGACGAGCAGATCGGCACCGCCTATCGCAATGGTAAAGGGCGTTTCTGGTAATGGCGACCGATCCTTATAAGTATCTGGACGCCATGCGCAGCCGGTCGACGCAGCCGGCGCAGACCGGGGATGATCCCTTCGAGGCCGAGCTTCAGCAGCAGCGCGACGACGAACTGGCCTATCGCATCAAGGTTGCCAAGCCCGATGAGGCGGCCCGCGTCCGTCCGATCGCGGAGGCGCGTGGCCTGCCGCCGTCCGCCGTCGCCAGCAATCTCCCCGCCTTCGAAGCAGAGGCCCGCGCCACGCGCGCCAAGGCGATCATGCAGCAATATCCGGCGATCGGGAAATGGTCGGCCAAGCCCGGCAATGCGACCATCGCGGCGGACGATTACGACAATCTCGGCCTGTTCGGCAAAGCCTTCTATGGCGTGAAGAATTTCGGTTCCTACCTGCTGTCGTCGGTCCCGGAATTTACGTCCGGCATCTGGGGCGCGCTGGGCGGCATCGCCGAGAATATGGACACGCTGACCCCGCAGGCGGACGCGGAGAAGCGTGCAGGTATTCGCACCCTGCCCGGTCTGATCGCTGATTTTGCCAATGCCCGACAGGTCGAAGGCCAGGGCATGGCAAAGAACCTGCAACCGCAGGTCGACAACTGGCTGGCGCGCAACTTGCTCCAGGGCGTTTCGTCGACCGGCTCGACGGCGGCGGCTGTGGGTGTCGGTATAGTCGCCGGGCCAGCGGCCGGCGCTGGCGTCATGGGCGCTTCGGTCGGCGGCAATGAATATGCGAAGGCGAGGGCCAAGGGTCTGACGCCCGACCGCGCAGCGATATACGGCATTTCTCAGGGCCTGATCGAAACAGCAACCGAGCATGTGCCGGTTTCGCGCCTGGTCGGCGATCTCGCGGCGAAGTCCCCGCTCGGCAAAACGCTGATGCGCCAGTTGACCGCAGAGATTCCGCAGGAGCAGGTCGCCACCTTCCTCCAGGACCTGAACGAGTGGGCGGCGCTCAACCCGGACAAGCCCTTCTCGTCCTTCCTTGCTGACCGTCCCCGCGCCGCGCTGGAAACGCTGGTCGCCACGGTGGGCGGTGTCGGTACGACCGTCGGCGTCACTAAAGCGGCTGAGCGCACGACACGCATCGCGGCCGACATGATGGATAAACGGCAGGAGGCGGCCCGCGCCCGCGCCAATAGCGCCTTCCTCGATCAGGTCGCGGACGCCACGGGCAAGGCCAAGACGACGGGTCGCGCGCCCGATGCCGTCGCCGATCTCGTCCAGCAGCTCGGCGATGACACTGGAACCGACCGGGTATTCATTCCCTCCGATGCCCTGCGCGCCTATGAGCAGAGCGATGGCTATTCCGGCGAGTTCGACAGCTTCCGCGATGCCGTGGACGAAGCCTATGCCACCGGCGGCGATCTCGTCCTGCCGATCGGTGAAGTCACGAAGCTGGCGGCGACGCCGGCATGGGGCGCTCTAAAGGACAATATGCGGCTGTCCCCCGGCGGCATGTCGGTGAATGAGGCGCAGACGTTCGAGGATTCCATGGCCGACGTCATGGATCAGCTATCCGAGCAGGCGGCGCAGGAACGGGAGGCGGAGCGCGCTGCTCTGGAGCCGCGCCAGCGGCTTCAACAGTCGATCGCCGACAAGCTGATGAATGGCGGCTTCACGCCCACGACAGCCATGCAGCAGGCCGAACTCCTGACCCAGCGCGAAGCGACGCGGGCGGCGCGCATGGGCCGGGAATTGACGGGTCAGGAGTTCGATCCGGTGGAAGTCCGCCAGATCCTTCCCCCTGCTCTCGCCCAGATCCAGGCCGCCGATTCGACGGATATCCTGATCGAGACCATGAAGGGCGGGAAGGATGCGCGCACCGCGGCCGGTCCTTCGCTGATGGACTTCATCTCCAGGGGTGGCGGTATTGTCGATACCGGCGGCGATCTTCGTGCCATGGGTGCGGATCAGTGGCATCGTGGCAAGCCCGGCAAGCGCAAGCTCGTCCGCGATCAGGGCGAACTGCTGGACGAAGGCGGCCTTGGACAGAATGAATATGGGGCCGATGCCTGGGCGCATCGGGCATGGGAGGCGGGGTATTTCCCGGAATTTGGGCAGGAGCGCCCGACCGCGAACGACCTGCTGGACGCCGTGTCCGAAGGCGTTTCCGGGCGTGATCGCTTCCTGACGGCGAAGGAAAAGACCCTGCGCGATGCGGCGCAGGAATTGCGCGGCATGCTGGAGAATCGGGGCATCGATCCCGACCAGGCCAGCCGCAAGGAGATCAAGGACGCGATTGCTGCCTATCAGCAGGAGGCGGAGGGCAACGGCTTCTATCAATCGGGCGTGTTTTCCGATGGCGTCCGCGATTGGGTGGCGTCGAACTTCCCGGACGTGAAGCTCGACATCTCGGACAATGGCTCGACCGCGACGATCAGCCGGATAGAGGTTCCCGCCGCACAGCGTAACGTCGGCGTCGGCACCGAGATCATGCAGGAGATTGCGCGGGCGGCCGACAGTGCTGGGATGCGCCTTGCGCTCACGCCCAGCAACGCTTTCGGCGGCAACGTCGCTCGGCTCAAGCGTTTCTACAAGGCGCTTGGCTTCTCCGAAAATAAAGGCAAGGGGCGGAGCTTCACGACTTCCGAAACCATGGTTCGCAATCCTCCCGGCAAGGTTTACGACCAGGCATATAATGACGGCCCGCGCGGCCGCATCGTGTTCCCCTCCGCTGGCTTCGGCACTGGCCCCAGCGTGATCGAGCTATTCCAGTCCCGCGACCAGTCGACCTTCCTGCATGAGACCGGCCACCTCTGGCTGGAACAGTTGCGCGCCGACGCGCTGGAGGAGGGGGCGCCTGATCAGTTGAGGGCGGACTGGCAGGCGGTGCAGGACTGGTTCGCCGCCAATGGCCACCCGCTAGCCGATGGCGCGATCCCGACTGATGCCCATGAGCTATGGGCGCGTGGCGTCGAGCGCTATCTGATGGAGGGCAAAGCCCCTACCCCGCTGCTGCGCAAGGCGCTGGAGCAGTTCAAGGCGTGGCTGGTTGCCATCTACCGCACCGTCGACCGGCTGAAGGCACCCATCACGCCCGAGATCCGTGGCGTGATGGACCGCCTCATCGCCACCGACGAGGAAATCGAACAGGCCCGCCAGATCCAGAACATCGAGGCGCTGTTTGCTGAAAAACCCGCGACCATGACGGACGAGGAGTTCGCCGCCTATCAGGCGTCAACCGAAGCGTCTCGGGGCGAGGCCCACGACGCACTGCTCTCCAAGGTCATGAACGCGGTGAAGCGCCGGGTGACAAAGGAATATAATGATCGCAGGGCTACGATCGAGGCGGACGTTTCCGCGAAGATCGATGCCAGGCCCGAATTCCGGGCACTGCGCCAGGCGCGCGAAACCCCGCTAGATAGCCAGTGGATCAGGGATGCGCTCGGCGAAGACGCGCCCGGCATGTTGCCCAAGAATGTCCCGCCGATCCATCGCGAGAACGGCGCGAATCCAGATGAGGTGGCCGAACTGTCCGGCTTCACATCCGGCGACGAGATGGTCCGTGCCCTGATGGGCGTGGAGACCGCGCGCCGGCAATTGAGGGAAGGAGGTGATCAGCGGTCGGTGCGCAAGGCACTGATAGACCAGGAAGTCGATGCGCTCATGATGGAGCGCTACGGCGATCCGTTTACCGATGGCTCGATCGAGGAGGAAGCGCTGGCAATCATCCATAACGACCAACAGGGCGAGGTCATTGCCGCCGAAATGCGTGTCCTGGCGCGCTCTACAGGCCAGCGCGCTACGCCTTATCGCATTGCGAAGGATTGGGCGGCGCGGTCAGTAAGGTCGGGCCGTGTCGCCGATGTCGCGTCCCGGTCCATGATCCAGCGCTACCAGCGCGCCGCGGCGAAGGCGGGCAAGGCCGCGATGGATGCGGTGATAGCCGGGGACAATGCTGAAGCGTTCCGCCAGAAACAGGCACAGATGCTGAACAATGCGCTGGTGTCGGAGGCGAAACGCGCGGCGGACGAGATCGAGGCGGCGGTGAAGCGAATGGACAAGGTCGCCAGCCGCCGTACCATGGAAACGGTCGACCAGGATTATCTCGAACGCGCGCAAGGTTTGCTGGAGCAGGTCGACCTGAAGCAGCGGTCGCAGCGGTTCCTTGACAGGCAGGAGAGTTTCGAGGCGTGGGCGCGGGAACAGGAGGAAGCCGGGCGCGACATGATTGTGCCGCCGTCCTTCGCCGCGACCCTCGGCACGACCAACTGGAGCCGTCTCACCGTCGACCAGCTGCTCGGGCTCGATGCCGCCGTGAAGCAGATCATGCACCTCGGCCGGCTGAAGCAGAAACTGATCGATGCCAAGGAGGAGCGGGATTACGAGGCCGTCGTCGGGGAAGCGCTGGCCGCTGCCGGCGGCCTGCCGCAGAAGCCCAGCAACGCCTCATTCGATGAGCCGGGCTGGTTCGACCGGGCCAAGTCCTTTGTTCTCGGCATCGATGCTGCGATGCTGAAGATGGAAACCGTGTTCGACTGGCTGGATCAGGGGCCGAACGGCGTGTTCAATCGTGTCGTCTTCCAGCGATTTGTCGACGCCCAGGAGCAGCGTCGTCTCCGCACCGCGGATATGATGCGCCAGCTCGAAGCGGCGCGCATGGAGATCCCCGGGGCGATCCGCAAGCGCTGGGGCCAGAAGGTCACGCTGACCATGATCGATCCCGACACCGGCCGTCCGGCGGTGATGACGCGCGACAAGTTGATCGCCATGGCACTGAACGTCGGCAACGAGGGTAACATGCGCAAGCTCGCTGGCGGCTATCGCTGGAACGAAGCCGCGATCATGGACGCGCTCAATGCGGAACTGGCGCCGCAGGAATGGCAATTCGTCCAGAAGACCTGGGACATCATCGATACGCTCTGGCCGGACATCGCGACGCTGGAGCGGCGCGTCAATGGCGTCGAGCCTGACAAGGTCGAAGCCCGGCCAGTGATGACCAGCGCGGGCGAGCTGCGCGGCGGCTATTATCCCGTCGTCTATGATCCGACCCGCTCGCTCGATACCGAACGGCAGAACGCGGTCAGCGGCGACAAGCTGTTCGAGAGCGCTTATCGCCGGGCCAACACCCGCGCCGGTTCAACGAACGAACGAACGACCGTTGAACGGCCGGTGCTGCTCTCGTTGGCCGTCATCTCCCGTCATGTCGCCGAGGTGATCCACGATATCACGCACCGCGAGGCCGTCATCGATTCGCACCGCTTCCTCAATGACAAGCGGGTCATCACCGCTGTCCGCGACACGTTGGGCGAGCATATCCAGAAGCAATTCAATCCCTGGCTCCAGCACATCGCCAACGAGTTCGCCTATGATGCGCAGGGCATGGGGTCGGTCGAAAAGCTGGTGAAGGGACTGCGGACCAACGCCACCTTCGTCGGCATGGGTTATCGGGCTTCGACGACACTGATGCAGCTGGCAGGCGTGTTCAATACAGCGGAACGGATCGGAACGCGCTGGGCGGCTGAAGGCATGTATCGCTTCGCTAGGTCGCCAGTCGAGACGATGCGCTTCGTCATGGAGAACAGCCAGGAGGTGGCCGCCCGGTCTGAAACCCTCGATCGGGACATCCGCGATGCGGTACAGCGGGAACAGTCGAAGCTCGGCGCGCTGTCCGACGTCAAGCGGTTCGGCTTCTACATGATCGGCATGATGGATCGCGTCGTGTCGACGGCGGGCTGGATCGGCGCCTATAACAAGGGGCTGAGCGAAGGCATGTCCGACCGCGACGCCATCGCCTTTGCCGACAAGGCCGTGCGGGAATCGCAGGGCGCCGGTGCGGCCAAGGATCTCGCCGCCATCCAGCGCGGTAAAGGCGCGGCGGGCGAAGCGGGCAAGCTGCTGACCATGTTCTACAGCTATATGAGCGCCTTCTATCAGCGCCAGCGCACACTGAACCGCGATTACGGCAAGGCTATCCGTACCGGGTCCGTCCAAGATTTCCCCGGCCTGCTGGCGCGCACGGCTATGCTCTACCTGATCCCAACCATTGCCTCGGAACTGATTGCTGGACGCGGTCCCGGCGATGATGACGACTGGGCAGACTGGATCATGCAGAAGGTCGGTCTGGCCGCTCTCGGTCCCATCCCCGTCGTGCGTGACGTCGCGGGCGGAATCGCGTCAGGCTTCGGCTACAATTTCACCCCGGCGGCAGGCGTCGGCACTTCGATCGTTAATGCCACCAAGGACATCAAGCGCCTGGTCGATGGTGAAGAGACGAAGCGGGCAACGCGCAATGTGCTGGAGATGGCGGGCTATCTCGGGGCGCCGGTCACGGGCCAGATGGCCGCGTCGGCTCAGTTTCTCGTCGATGTGGGTGCCGGCGACCAGCACCCCGAGAGCTTCGGCGATTGGTGGGAAGGAATCACGACCGGAAAGGTCAAGAAGGATTAGGGCTTCAGCTGCTTCGCAATAGGTGCACAGCCATAATCGTTGCCATAGACGCTGGCCTTCTTCACCAGGCCATCTGGCCCGGTCGCAACGTTGTAGGTGCAGCTCGGACCATCGGGCTGGTCTGTCCCCCAATAATAGACGGTGTCCGCTCCGAATGTTTCCTTTCGGTCGGGGTATCCGATCCTGTCGAAGATGTTGCTGACGGGTTGGCCGATCATGGCGTTCAATCGCTCATGTAGCTTGCTCGGTCCGCACATCATCAGGCACTTCGCCACGGCTGGCTGCACGATCAGCATAGCAACGGTTACGGATGCGAGCGCAATAGCCCGTCGATTCAAGCCCTTTATCATGCGGCCTAATTACTTGCCGACGATCCCGGAGGCAAGAGAATGGCTGTTTCATCGACCGACACCTATTCGGGGCCGTACGTGGCCAACGGGGTCACGGTCGCATTCCCCTTCACTTTCAAGGCCATCTCGGTCGATGATGTCGCGGTCTTAATCCGCCCGACCTCCGGCTCTGACCATCTCGTCGACCCGTCAGCGTACAACGTCACTCTCGCGTCAGAGGGAGGCACTGTCACCTTCGAAGCTGCTCCAGCATCCGGCGACGTCTATGTCGTGTCGGAGCCGTCATTCCTTCAAAGCGTCATTTTCGCGTCCGGCCAAGCATTCCTTCCCGGTGTGGTGAACGAGGTCAACGACCGGGATGTCGTGCGCGCGCTCTATTTGAAGCGGGAGATCGATCGTGCGCCGAAGACGCCATTGGGGGGTGGCGCGCTCGGGCTGTATCCGGTGGTCATGCCGGACGGTAGCTGGGGATTTTCAGGCGGCACCGGCGCAGACGACGGTCTTCGCGGCGATCTGGCTTCCGGATCAGGCCTCAACCTCCTTGGCGACGGCACAGATATTGTACTCGGCTCTGCGACGCCTAAGGAAGATGTGCCGCAGGGCAACCCATACGCACCTACCTTTACCAAGCTGTCCGCAAAGCTGTTTGGTGACGACGAAGTTCTGGACGGTTCTCGCGGCTTCACCTTCATGGCGGGGGTGGACAATAAAGGGCAGGCTGGCACCGACAATGTCGATGACATGGCTGCGGGTTATTTCGGCGCGGAGGGCACGGCCTACACCTCGGGTGATGCGAACACGGTGCGCAAGCCCATCTGGGCGATCAACACCGTCACCTTCCTGCACTCCGGTTCTGGCACCTATAACGCGCGCGGCATCGAAACGGATTTTGTTAATTCGTTACGCAATATCGGCTCAGGTGACGGCGCAGGCTACACCAGTGAAGTCGCGGCGGTTGGCATAGAGATATTCCACAGCGGGCCTTATCAGTCCACCGCAGGCATGCTTGTGAATGTAGGCTCAGACGGTTCTGTGCCATTCTATCGCGCCTACGCGGTCGCTCCTGGCGCTGCGTCACAGGCGGCATTCGCCGACTATTCAGATGCGGCCTACAGTTATGATAGCCGTGGGTCGCACGCTTATGGCCTGCATTTCGTCGGAACCTATAGCTACAACGTGCTGAATGGCCCCCTGCGCGTGGGCGATACATCCAACCCTGAAGCCGGCATTCAGTTGGATGTAGGTGGTTCTGGCAATGCCAAGGTGCGCGGCTTTCTGAACGTTGTTGGCGCGACAAATCTCGAAGGTGCGCTTGGCGTCAAGCTAGACGGCACACTTAAAGCCGTCAGCGTCGGCGCAGCGGACAGCGGCGGTTCGGGCTACAAAGTCCTGCGGGTGGCAAACTAATGGCTGGCCTCATCAACACCGCCCCTGGCTACATGGCGCAGATGGTCGGCCAACTCATGATCGAGAAGGCGGAACTGCTGGGCCGTATCGATAAGCTGGAAGCGGAGATCGAGCAGTTGAAGGCACCCAAGCCTGAGTCAGAACCGGCAATGGCTGGCGACGATCTGCACCGATGAGCAATCACAACACAACGGCGAAAACGCCAAGGGTCGGGGCAACCAGCGAGACTTCAACATGAACGCGGGGGCGCGAAGAAGTGACGGCTGAAATGTGGACCACGTTCGGCCAGTTTGGGCCGCTCGGGCTGATGATTGCATATCTGGTTTGGCGTGAGACGCGGATGACCGATGCGAGGCAGCAGAATGAAAAGGAGCGCACCGAAAGCGATCGGGCGCTGGCGGCTGCTCTGTCTGCCTTAACCGTCACGATCCAGCACCTTGAGCAGAGGATCGGAAAATGACGGCGGCCCCGACGCAGCAGGAGAGGATTGACGCGATCAGGGCTGTCCGCCTGGCAGCGCATGAGCTGGCGAATGTTTGCGCGGCGATCGTGGGTGGGACGCAGATGGCAGTGTCCCTGCCCACGGTAGAAACGCTTGGCGAGCCTGTGGACGCCGTTAAGCCGGAAGGGAAGCCTCAATGAACATCGACAATCTCATTGACGAGGTGATCCGCCGCGAGGGCGGCTATAGCAACCACCCAGCAGATCGGGGCGGCCCGACGAACTTCGGCATTACCGAACAGGTTGCCCGCGCCTATGGCTACAAGGGCGACATGAAGTCCCTGCCCCGCGCTACGGCTGTGGAGATATACCGGAAGCGCTACTGGACAGGGCCCAAGCTCGACCAGCTAGCGGCCATCTTCCCCGAGGTCGGGCATGAGATATTCGACACCGGAGTGAATATGGGGCCAGCCACCGCCGTTCGGTTCGTCCAGCGCGTGCTGAACGTCTGCAATCGTGGCGCGGTGGATTACCCCGACATCACGGCTGACGGCCAAGTGGGGCCCATGACCATCGCGGCCGCCAAGGCGCTGAAGGAGAAACGCGGGCCCAAGACCGGCGAGGTAGTGCGAGCGGCGATCGATGGCCTTCAGGCCTGCCGCTACGTCGAGATCGCGGAGGCGAATAAGAGCCAGGAATCATTTGCTTGGGGGTGGCTGGCTAATCGGGTTGGCGTACTATGAACCGGGACCGCTGCCACTTCACTGGCCTAATCGCCTTCCTCTCCGTTCTGGTCGCCATCGTCCTGCTGTCCAAGATCGGGGGGAATGGCGCGGACCTTGCCATCATGACCGCGCTGGTTTCGGTGTTGGGTATGCTCGCGCCTGGCCTCGTTCCATCGCGCGGCAACGAGCGGACGCCACAGAAGGTCGAAGTGGCGAACGCGGCCGACAATCCTGTGCCAGTGGAGCCGAAATAATGCCGCTCGTCATCACCCTTGCCTTCCTGTTCAGCCTGCGTGGCGTGAGGGTCAACCCATGAACCTGCGCAAATTCCTCACCAGCGGCTTTCTGGCCCACTGGAGGCTGATAGCCGCCGCAATCCTGCTGGCCCTGCTCGGCGTCCAGGCATTGCGCGTGGCGGGGCTAGAATCGTCCCTGAACGCAGAACGAGCCGGTAGGAAAGCCGACCACCTATCTTACGAAAATGCGCAGGCCCAAGCCGCTGTTGATGCATACGCCGCCAAGATCCGGAAGGAAACCGAAGATGCGAAGAAAGCCGATGCCGCTGATAGCCGCGCTGATGACCTTGCTGCCCGTTATCGCGCTCTCAGCCTGCAATACGCCAGCGCTCAACGTGCGGCCGGTAAGCCCGATCTGTCCGGCCCCGCCAAGGCCTCCCAAGGCCCTGACAGCACCAGTGGAGCGCCCGTCATTCCTCTCGGAAGCATCCTGATTCCGGAAGCGGATGCGGTGATCTGCGCGACCAATCAGGGCAGGCTAGAGGTTGCCCACGAATGGGCGCTTGGTATAGGTGGGTGACGCGGCTTCCCGTTCCGGCTAGACGGGGAATTAAGCGAGCGCCCTTGGCACCGCGTCTCAGCCCTTATACCCTATCCACCGCTTGGGGTGAATCCCCTTTCATGGCCGCTCTTACGCTTAGTAAGGCATTGCGGCGCATGACGGCATTCTCCCATGTCGCGCCGCGATTGCCAATCCTATCCAGTTCGTTCATGATCGCTTCTTCGATCGTGATGGCCTGATCGATTTCGTAATCAGTCATGCTTTACCTCATGTTCCCCGGATGCGATGGCGTCGGCGTTTCTCGCCTCTATTTTCCACCGTTTAACATGCTGGTTTCCATCGGTGTGCGGGAAGCATTTATCACTATCAAGGGCCAAGCAGACCTTATTCGAGCAGCCCGCTACCAGGCAATCCGGCCATGCATCATATTCCTCCTCACTCACCCGCGCCTCCATCGGCTTTACGTATTGCAATCCTCTGGTCTGCCATCAACTGCTGGTACATGACTGGGTGCATGATCAGCCTGTCGCCAACGCGATAGATGGCAGGCACCTTGCGAAACTCGCCGCCGAACCGCTTGACCAGCTTCTTGCGGATGCGCTGGCTCCGGTGGCGCGATGCCGGGAACAGGCGAACGTCGCTGTCCTTCAGTGCTACATCGCTCACGATGATTTCGACGCCGCTATACATGATCTACCTCTCCATCATCCGGGGTAAGGGCTGGGTTCCAATGCGTAGGCGGATTCCGGCCCGTTTTGTTGCTGCGAAATGAGGCGCTTTTGGTTGACAGCGATAAGCTATCTATTTGATTCAACATGGCCCTAAAATGGGCCGGTTGACGATCAAATACGCAGATTTGCGTGGTTGTGTGAAGCTTGGGAAGCTTCTGCTCTGCCATTGAGCTACACCCGCCCGGGTGGAACGCGGCTTAGCCTTTGATCCTGGTGCCGTCAACGCGATCACGGCGGAGAGTTTCAGAGATCGGCATAGGGTGCCTCGGCATCGCGGGCCGGTATGGCGCCGCGGCGGCCGATATTCCAGCCGGCCAGACGATGCCCGGCGATCGCCGCTTCGCCGGGGGTGCGGCCGGCGAGACGGGCGTGGAGATAGCCGCCGTTGAACGCGTCGCCCGCGCCGCTCGAATCGACGACGCTCAGCTTTGCCGGAGGAGCAACGATCCGCCCGTCCACCAGGCATCCCTCCGCGCCGAGCTTCACAACGACCTCCCGGCCTTCATCCGCGCCCCAGCGGCGGGCGGCGTCCCCGGCATCGTCGACTTCGCCCATCTCCACTTCGTCAGCGAGGGTCGGCAGGCCCATGTCGCTGACGGCGATCGCCCGGTCCCGCCATCGCCGGGCCGTGTCCGCTTCGGGCCAGAGCCGGGCGCGATAATTGCCGTCGAACGCCACCTTGCCGCCATTGGCGCGGACCGTGCCGCACAGGCCAAGCAGCTTCTCGCGCGCCTCTTCGGGCAATATGGCCAGGGTGATCAGCGAGAAATACAGCAGTTTCGACCGGGCCGCCTGTTCCATCATGGCGGCGCTTCCCGGCAGGTCGAACATGCGCCTAGCGGCCGCCTCTCCCCGCCAATAGTGAAAGCTGCGTTCGCCCTGCGCATCGGTTTCTATGGCATAGAGGCCGGGTAGCCTTCCCTCCGCCGCGAGCAGCAGGGACGTGCCGACCCCCTCCCCCTCCCATGCGGCGCGCAGTTCCGCGCTCATGGGATCGGCGCCGATCGCGCTGGCGAAGCGCACCTGGTCGCCGCAGCGGGCCAGATGGATCGCGGTATTGATGACGTCGCCGCCATAACGCAAATTCCAGCCACCGTCCGGGCCGCCCTCCCCCGAAGCGCGGCTCAACTCCAGCATCGCTTCGCCGACGACGGTTACCCCTTCGGTCATGCCCATATGCGTCCCATCCTGCTGCTATGGGCGCCTCCTTGGCGCGTAGGGCACGGGCAAGTCAATGCCGCGCGGGCTCCGCCCATGCCGACAATTTCTTTCGCAAACGGAACGTCCCCTGCGGCTGCGCGTTGCAGGAAACGGACACGCTATTCGACGGGAATGCCCAAATGCACACGGCGGCGCCGGAAGGATCTGGAAACCGCTTCGAGCTGCTGGTCCAGAATGTTACCGACTATGCCATCTACATGCTGTCGGAAACCGGCATCGTCGCGAGTTGGAACGCCGGCGCGCGGCGTTTCAAGGGCTATGATGCCGAAGAGATCATCGGCCAGCATTTTTCCCGCTTCTACACGGCGGAGGATCAGGCGGCCGGACTTCCCGCCCGGGCGCTGGAGACTGCCGAACATGCCGGGCGGTTCGAGGCGGAGGGATGGCGCGTGCGCAAGGACGGATCGCGTTTCTGGGCGCATGTCGTCATCGATCCCATCCGCGAACCCGGCGGCAGGCTGATCGGCTTCGCCAAGGTCACCCGCGACCTGACGGAGCGCCGCGCCGCCGAGGAGGAATTGCGGCGCAGCGAGGAACGCTTCCGTCTTCTGGTGCAGGGCGTCACCGACTATGCGATCTACATGCTCGACCCCGTGGGGACGATCACGAGTTGGAATCCGGGCGCGGAACGCTTCAAGGGATACAAGACCGAAGAGATATTGGGTCAGAATTTCTCTCGCTTCTATTCGGAGGAGGACCGCATGGCGGGGCTCCCCTCCAGAGCGCTGGATACGGCGGCGCGTGAGGGCCGGTTCGAGGCCGAGGGGTGGCGCATCCGCAAGGACGGATCCCGATTCTGGGCGCATGTCATCATCGACACGATCCGCAGCGCGCAGGGTGAATTGATCGGCTTTGCCAAGATCACGCGCGACCTGACCGAGCGAAGGGAGACGCAACTGGCGCTGGAAGAAGCGCGGGAAGTGGTGTTCCAGGCGCAGAAGATGGATGCCATCGGCAAGCTGACCGGCGGCGTCGCCCATGATTTCAACAATCTGCTGGCCGTGATCGTCGGCAGTCTGGACCTGGCGCGGCAGCGGCTGGCGAGCGGGGCGGACATATCCCGCTATATCGACAATGCGATGACGGCGGCGGAGCGCGGCGCGACGCTGACGCAGCGCATGCTCGCCTTCGCGCGCAAGCAGGAATTGAAGCTGCGAAGCGTGGATTGCGTGACGCTGGTCCGGGACATGGCGGACCTGTTGAAGACGACCCTGGGCAACGGTGTGGCCATAGAGACCCGCTTTCCCCTGCAACTGAGCGCCGCCCATGCCGATCCGGCGCAACTGGAACTGGCTCTGCTCAACCTGGCGGTCAACGCCCGCGACGCCATGCCGGACGGCGGGAGGATCATCATAGAGGGCGTGGAGGCTACGCTGTCGAAGGCGCAGCGCCCCGACCTGGCGGATGGTCGCTATGTGCGCCTGTCCGTGATCGATGAAGGCGAGGGCATGGACGCAGCCACGCTGGAACGCGCGCGCGAACCGTTTTTCACGACCAAGGGTGTCGGCAAGGGCACGGGCCTCGGCCTGTCGATGGTGCATGGCTTTGCCGAACAATGCGGCGGTTTGCTGACCATCGCCAGCGAGCCGGGCAAGGGGACCACGGTATCGCTGTGGCTGCCCTGGGCGCCGGCCGACGAGGTCAGGGAGGATGTCGCGGACATACCCGACATGCTGGCGCTGGCCGAGCCGCTGGTGATCCTCGCGGTCGACGACGATGACCTGGTGCTGACGAACACCGCCGGCATGCTGGAGGAACTGGGGCATACCGTATTCCAGGCAACGTCGGGACGGGACGCGCTGCGCGTGCTGGAAAAAGGCAGCGTCGACCTGGTCATCACCGACTATGCCATGCCGGGCATGACGGGAACCCAGCTTGCCGATCAGATCGACGAACGATTCTCCGGCCTGCCCGTGGTGATCATCACCGGCTTTGCCGAATTGCCGCCCAACATGACGCGACGGCCCCGGCTGGACAAACCGTTCAAGCAGGCGGAGCTGGCGCGCATCGTGACAGCGGTGACGCAGGGCGGTCAGAAGCTCGTGCGGTTGGCCCCGCCGTCCGACAACCTGTAGGCGGCGATCTTTACCAAAGCTTGACGAAACAGGCGTAAAGCAAGGATTTCCTTGCCCTAGCCCCTTGCATGCGTCGGGAAGTTCGCCAAAGAGACATGAACGTCGTCCCTCCCCCGTACCCTCTTCCGCAGGATCGCATGAACAGGCAAGCCGCGCCGACTTCCCATTTCTACACGTCGCTGCGCATGCGCCTCCACTATCTGGATTGGGGCAACAGTGCAGCCCCGACGCTGATCCTGGTGCATGGCGGGTTCGACCACGCCCGCAGCTGGGACTGGACGGCGCGGGCGCTGGCGAAGGATTATCATGTCATCGCACCGGACCTGCGTGGCCATGGCGACAGCGCCTGGTCGGCCGAGGGTTCCTATATGACAGCGAACTATGTCTACGATCTGGCGCAATTGATCGAGCAACTGGGCCGGGAGCCGGTGATATTGGTCGGCCATTCGCTGGGCGGCTCGATCGCGCTCCGCTATGCCGGGCTTTTCCCGGAAAGGGTCGCCAAGGTCGTCGCCATTGAAGGGCTGGGCCTGTCGCCGGGCCGGATCGAGGAGCAGGCGCAAAAGGCCGAACCGGACCAGTGGCTGCAGTGGATCGAGAAGCGGCGAGGGCGCGCGCGCCAGACGCGGCGGCATTACCCGACCATCGAGGCCGCGGTCGCGCGCATGCGGGAGCGCAACGACCATCTGTCGGTCGAGCAGGCGATGCATCTCACCATCCATGGCGTCAATCGCAACGAGGATGGCAGCTATCGCTGGAAATTCGATCCCTATCTCCATGACCCCGCGCCGCAGGCCTGGTCCGACATCAGCCTGCCGCAGTTCTGGGAACGGATCGCATGCCCCACGCTCCTGTGCCTGGGGTTGGATAGCTGGGCGTCCAATCCGGTGAAGGACGGACGCGCCGCGCATTTCCAGGATGCGCGGCTGGTCGAATTCGCGGATGCCGGCCATTGGCTGCATCATGACCAGTTCGACCGCTTCATCGCGGAACTGCGGGACTTCCTCTGATCCGGCCATAAGGCAGAAGGCTGGGTGGGACGTCCTGGACCCTTGTTTTTCCTGCGAAGGGCCTGGCCCCGCTATGCTTTGAAGGCGGCAATGGCGGCCTGATATTCGGATCGGAGCTGGGCGATGAAGTCGGCGGCAGGCTGGACGCCGCGGATTGCGCCAATGCCCTGGCCCGCGCCCCAGACATCGCGCCACGCCTTTGCGCCACCTGAAGCGCTGGAAAAATCCATTTGCGAAGCCTTGGGCAGATTGTCGGCGTCCAGCCCGGCAGCGGTGATGCTGGGGCGCAGATAATTGCCGAGCACGCCAGTGAAATAGTCGGAATAGACAATGTCGGCCGACCCGCTGTCGACGATCATCTGCTTGTAGGCAAGTTCAGCATTGGCTTCCTCGGTCGCGATGAAGGATGACCCCATATAGGCGAAGTCAGCCCCCATCATCCGCGCCGCCGCGATTGAGCGGCCGGTCGCGATCGCGCCTGAGAGAGCGAGCGGCCCGTCGAACCAGGCGCGGATTTCCTCGACCAGCGCAAAGGGCGAGAGGGTGCCGGCATGACCGCCTGCCCCCGCGGCCACGGCGATCAGGCCATCCGCGCCCTTTTCGATCGCCTTGCGCGCGAAGGCATTGTTGATGACGTCATGAAGGACGATGCCGCCGTAGCTGTGTACGGCCTCGTTCACATCCTCCCGCGCGCCCAGCGAAGTGATCACGATCGGCACGCGATATTTGACGCAGAGAGCGAGATCCTCCTCCAGCCGGCTGTTGGTCTTGTGCACGATCAGGTTGACCGCGAAGGGCGCGTCCCTGTCCGTCAAGGCTTCCCCCAATTGCTGGAGCCATTGTTCGAACACGCCCGACGGACGGGCGTTGAGCGAAGGAAAGGCGCCCACGATCCCGGCGCGGCACTGGGCGATGACGAGCGCCGGCTGCGAGATGATGAACATCGGCGAGCCGATCAGCGGCAGGGACAAACGGCCCTCCAAAAATGCCGGCAAACTCATGGGCCAGGCCCCTCCTTCATGATTTACGGAAACGCGCTATCACCTCGCACAGCGCGACAAAAGATCGAATTTGGCGACCTTGCGGCGGCGGCGCATGGCCGTCGAACGCCGTAGCGTCAACGATGCGCATGTTTCGATAAAAATGAACGGGTCTGAGAGACGGGCCAGGGAAAAGCCGCATTTTTATAGGGAACGATCCATCCGCGCCTTCACGAGGCAGCGGATCAATCCCCCACGATCTTGAGCAGCCGGCGTTCCACGGGTGCGAGTATGCCCTGAAGCTCGGCGCCGCGCTTCAACACATGGCCT
>Ga0207639_10000221_pt1 | contig 42679 bp, 76 predicted proteins | sample KBSCornC32_FD_184299 | JGI IMG/M metagenome (GOLD analysis project Ga0207639, IMG submission 184299) | Corn rhizosphere microbial communities from Kellogg Biological Station, Michigan, USA - KBS Corn C3-2 (SPAdes) (version 2) | ecosystem: Host-associated > Plants > Roots > Rhizosphere > Soil ... | reverse complement strand
CTTTCGAAGATTTTTTTTCGCGATGGGTTCTATAAGGGGGGTCGAAAACACGTTATTTGCTTGAAAAACGAAGATTTTAAATTGGCAATACCTAAGTTTCTTACTGAAGAAGGTAAGCTGATCTTCCACCGGATAAAGCAACATTGTGAGGCAAATAATATTTTGTTTGAAATTGATGATCTTGAATTGGGTATGCTGGCGAATAGTTTCGATCTATACGCTAAGTCGGCCAAGTTCTGTTCTGACTATGGGGTGGCTATGACTTTCAATAAAAAAGATGGGAAAGCGGCCCAAGATGAGGATGAAGACTTTGAATTGGATGAAGACGAAAAGAATGCGGTTAAGGCCGCGAAGGGTGGAATGTATCAACAAGTCAGGCCCGAATATACCGTAATGAAAAACGAGTATCAGAACATACTAAAGCACTCAAGTAAATTCGGGCTAAACCCTGGCGACAGGGCCAAGATATTCTCCGGCATGAAGAAAGAAAAGAAGAAAGGATTTAACCTTAAATCGAAATGAAGAAAATAAGCACATTATACAAAAAAGATCCAAATGATTTAAGTCGAGTAATTAATGAAATCAATCCAGAAAATTCATGGGTATTTACAGATAAGGGAGTTAAGGCAACACGCAAATATGATGGCACTGCATGCGCTATTATTAATGGTCAACTATATAAAAGATATGATGTAAAGAAGGGTAGACAAGTTCCTCAATTCGCAATACCTTGTCAAGAACCTGATCCAATTACCGGACATTGGCCGCATTGGATTTTATGCTCCCATGACAAACCAGAAGATAAATATCATTTTGAAGCATTTAATAATAGAAATGATAAACCAGATGGAACTTATGAATTAGTTGGCCCAAAAGTTCAAGGCAATCCAGAAAGATTCAATAGTCACCAATTAATAATGCATGGTAGCACTGATATTGAACTAATCAATCCACTTAATTTGCATAAATTCAATTTTGATGGATTCAAGGAATTACTGTCAACAATTGATATTGAGGGTTTTGTTTTTCACCATCCAGACGGACGTATGTGTAAACTTAGAAAATCAGATTACGGAATAAAAAGATGAAAGCAGACATACACTTCCAATGGTACGTTGGCATTGGCTTAGGCTTTGTTAGCGATGGAGATATTACAGTCATTGTTTTACCGTTTGTTATAATATTCTGGGGATGAAAATATCTAATTTAGTAATTGACAAAATATATTTGAAGATTTCAAATTATGGCAAGCCTGCTCAGGAAGTCAAAATAATTGAGATTCAAGATAATAATGTTAGGACAGAATTTGTTGGCGATAATTTCAGCAGGGGAATGGTATTAACATTCAACAAAATAGAAGTTGAAAGATATTTTCGCGAATTATGAGTCTAGCCGAATCATACGCACGATCAGTAGTATCAGGCAAGCAACTCGCTGGCGAACTTGTTACATTGGCTTGCAAAAGATTCCTTTCGGATCTTAAGCGTAAGGATATTTATTTCGATGAGGAAGAAGCGAACAAAATAATACTATTCGCAGAAAATTATTGTTGTCTATGGGAGGATAAATGGAGGGGTGTTGCTGTGGATGTTAGACCGTGGATGGCATTCTTATGGCAGAATATTTACGGTTGGTTTAAAAAAGATGGCACACGAAGATTCAAAAAAGTTTACATCCAGATTGCGAAGAAAAACGCAAAGACTACGATTGCAGGCGTTACGGCTAACTTTCACCTATTTGCCGATGATCGAGTCAACACTCCTAAAATTTTTGTAGGGGCGAATAATGAAGATCAGGCGAAGATTTGCGTAAACATTACAGGGAAGATTATAGAACAAAGTCCTGAATTATTTTCATACGTGGACGATGGCACGGTTAACCTTTTCAAATACAAAGAGAACATTGTCAACATCGTTCATAAAGACCGGGACGGATTTATAAAGGCACTTTCGAAAGAATCAGGGGATAAGACATCAACACAGAGCGGGGGTAAACACGGTATTAACCCTTCGCTTGGAATCATAGATGAGTATGCACTTGCAGCAAATGACGATCTACTTAACACGTTAGAATCGGCTCAGGCAGCGCGTACAGAACCGTTAATGTTTGTCATCACAACGGCAGGGTTTAATAAGTATGGTCCATGTTATACAAAGCTACGAGACACTGGAGTAAACGTACTTCGTGGTACGATGGAAGATGATTCGTTTTTTGTTCTACTTTATGAGCATGATTCGGAGGACGAGTACAAAGATGAAACTACATGGGTTAAATCAAATCCCAACATTGATGTAAGTGTAAACCGTGACTTTTTAAGAGGACGTTTGCTTGCAGCAAAGAACGAAGGAGGTAGTAAGGAAGTAGACGTTAAGACTTTGAATTTTAACATGTGGGTGGACGCTCCTACCACGTGGATACAATCAGACATTTGGAATAAAAATATTCATGGAATCAAACTCGAATCACTTAAAGGAAGGGAATGTTTCGGGGGACTTTATACTGCATCAACTGAAAGCGTCAATGTGTTTATCCTTTACTTCCCCGATGTTGAGGGTAAGCATGTTTTCTATTGTCACGGATGGTTACCAGAACAGTTCTCACTTGAGAATGCCGATAAAGTTGACTATCAAAAATGGATAGATGAAGGATTTATTACAGTCACGCCAGGGAACACAGCCGATCATAAACGCATGAGTAAAGATGTAGTTTCACTTTGTCAAGAGTATGACGTTTTAGTAGTAGGGTTCGATAAAACTTTCGGGCAGTATGTTGCTCCTGATCTCGAAGCTGAAGGCATTCCTGTAATGGAGATCTATCAAGGATTTAATAACTTAGGGCAACAGACAGAAGAGATTAAACGGTTGGCTTTAAAAGAACAAATAGAACACTTTGGTAATAAAGTTTTAGGTTGGCATATCGCTAACACGGTGACACATCGTAACAGTGACGGTTTAGAGAAACCAGACAAGGCCGCAAGCGGATCGAGGATAGGAAGTGTGAGCGCAATACTTAATGCAATGGTAGCAAAATATAATTACTATCAGGAAGGAGTTATGACGGATATGACATTTACTTCACTGAAATGAAAAGGATTATTGATTACTTTTTTGGGTTTAAAATACATATAGGCAAATGCGCAAATTATACTTATCCCGGATGGATTAATGTTTTGAAACATGAAAGTAATAAAGCTCAATCGAAAGAAGAACTATAAAGCCGAACGCGATCCATATTATCAGAGTAAGGCATGGAAACAATTAAAAGGAGCAGCAGAATCACAACTATCAACACTTTGCCCAATGTGTAAAGATGAAGGAGTAATAAAAGAAGGAGACGTTTGGGATCACGTTAAGCAACGCAAGCTCGGAGGCAAAGACGAGTTAGATAATCTTAGAAAGTTATGCTTTCACCATGACGCAGTTAATAGGGCAAGACAATCAAACAGGAATAGATGAATCCAGTTGTACTAATAGCAATGTATGGCCGCAAAAGATTGGTTCAAACTAATCTCGAATTACTACATAAACAGAAATGTAAAGTAGTAGTTATTACTTCTTCAGATTCAGATTATCTTTTTGTCCGTGAAATGGACATGGATAACGTTCATATTTGCACCGCACCTAATGAGCCTCTCGGTAGAAAATGGCAAATAGGAGTAGACTACTGTAAAAATTTGGGGGCTGATCCTTTAATTACTTTAGGGTCAGATGATTTTTTAAGCTCAGGATTCGTGGAACAAGCCGTTAATTACAAAGAGTTGGATTTTATTTTCTTCACTCAATGGCACATCCACGATTCTTTAACCGGAAAAGATTACTTTCTGAAGTACAAAAATATGTTCCCACTAGGTTCCGGGAGAGTTTTTTTTAAAAGGTTCTTAGAAAGAAACAATTGGACATTGTTCGACAAAGATCGCAGCCGTCTTTTAGACGACTACGCATGGGATTCAATAAAATATCACGACAGGTTAATGATTAACCCGCCAGGAATGAAACTACTTTCAGTTAAAGGAAATTGGGAGACAATGAACACGCTCGAAGGGATTTTGGAAGCTTCAGAGAAAATAGAATGGTGGCTCGATATGAGCATTGACCATCATTTCGGATACGATAGACCAATTAAAGATATTTTCAAATGAGCGCAAAAGCCTTCTACAAAAACTACATAGCCGATGATAATCTTTCTGATCTGAGCTATGAGCTTTATCGATTGATAACAGAACTTAATCCTAAGCATGTTTTCGAATTAGGTTGCGGCTCAGGAAAGAACTTAAAAGCATTTCAATCGCAAGGAATAGTTACATGTGGGTTAGATATTAGCCCAATGAATATAATACGAGCGCACGCAAGGAATGATTTGCCATTTGTAATTATAGGGGACGATTCACATTTAGGACACTTAGCTGGCTTCGATGTGGCTTTTACTTGTTCAGTGTTGGATCACATTGAAAACATTGACAAGATAATCGAAGAATTAAAGCGAATAGCTAAGACTGTTTTTTTAGCTGAGGCGACTTTACATAATCCAGAGTTATTTTACTGGAATCACGAATACGAAAAGTACGGATTTGTAAAAGCTAATTACGAATGGATAGGACAAGACGGAGCAAAATATTACCTATGGAAATACTCATGTTAATTCTTTCACCAATCATCGCGGCTGGCATTTACATTGTTTGGTGTCTAATGCACTCCACCGATGAAAATAAATACGTATGAAATACACTAACGAGGAACGGGTAAGGTACGCTCGAACGCATAAGGATATTAAAGTCCCAAATAAAATTCATCCAAGCGCTAAAATCCATCGCTCGGCATGTATAGGGAAAGACGGGTTCGGTTACGCTAGACAAGAAGATGGCAGCCTTATTAAAATGCCTCATCAAAGTAACGTTATAATCGAAAAAGATGTAGAAATAGGAGCGCATACCTGCATAGATCGAGGCGTTTCAAGTCCTACGATTATCGGAGAAGGAAGTAAAATCGATAACTTAGTACACGTGGCACATGGTGTAAAAATCGGTAAGCATTGTCTTATAGTAGCCGGTTCAGTAATCGGTGGATCTGTAGAAATAGGCGACCGTTGTTTTATTGGTATTGGCGCAATGATTAAGAACAAAGTGAAGATAGGAAATGATGTAACTGTTGGGATGGGGGCAGTAGTAACAAAAGATATTCCAGATGGAGAAACGTGGATAGGTTCACCCGCATCAAATATTATTAGACGTTCTGAATTAGATAGACCTCCAGGATTATGAAAATACTTGCATTAGGTGCTCATCTTGACGATTGCGAACTAGGAGCAGGAGCAACTCTTAACAAATTTGCCGTACGTGGCGATCAAATTATCTATGTAGGTTTTTCTTGGTGCGGTAACAAAGAACTATCAAGTGAATGCCAACGGGCCGCGCAAATTTTGGGATATGGCAATGATGTGAACATTTACAATTACCCAGTGAGACGATTTAACGAACATCGGCAGGATATTTTAGATGCCATGATAAAAATAAGAGATAAATTCAGCCCTGACTTAGTTTTTACTCATTCGTCAACCGATAATCACCAAGACCATCAAATTATCCATCAAGAGACAAAAAGAGCCTTTAAAACAAGCCAGATTTTAGGCTACGATATGCCTTGGAATATGTTCGAAAGCTATCTTATTTGCCCATCAGCGATCGAAGAAAGGCATTTGGAGAAGAAAATTGAGGCTTTAATGCAATATAAAAGCCAGCATTTTAGGGCCACTTTTGATATTACATTTATTCGTGGATTGGCAAAAGTTAGGGGTGTTCAGTTCAAATGTGGACTTGCAGAAGCGTTTGAGGTAATTAAATCGGGTATATGAGTTTGCCTGAATATTTATTACAAGAAGGATGGATGCCATTTAGAAAATTATTCATTGATGGTAATTGGATTTATGAGCCATGCGAGTTTAACAACGACTATTCAAGTTTAGTAAACGGCAAATTGGATTATAGATTCATAAAAGACGGCAAGGAAATTATTTGGGGGTTAAATGAACGCCATAAACCACCAACTTTGGTTTATCCTAGACCAAAAGGAGTAAACACCGATGACGAAATGAATAAGATTTTATTGGATAACGATTCAGAAACAATTTATAATATGATATGTGTGGGCTAGCTGGCGGCTTTAATGTTCCACGTGGAAAAATAGAACAGATGTGTGCTCATCAGAGTTCGCGCGGCCCGGATAACACCGGAATAAAAGAAATTGGTAATATAATCTTTGGTCATACACGTTTATCTATCATTGACAAGTCAGAGGCAGGTAATCAACCAATGGAACTTAAGGGAATGCTTACTTACAATGGAGAAATTTATAATTATGATTCTGTTCACTATGATAATGACTCAAGATGGCTAATAAATCAATTGGCCTATAAATATAGTTCATCAATTGATGATGTTTTGAATGGAATTAATGGAATGTTTGCATTTGGATGGCATAGTTATTTTGGAGAAGATGAAATTATTATTGCTCGCGATCGTTTCGGTATAAAACCACTTTATTACACTCATCAAAAAGACTTTTTTGCATTCGCCTCTACCCCGGCTGCTATCGCTTTAACTAAAAATGACTGGAATGTAAGCGAAAAAGGATTACAAGAATATCTCTCGCTCGGGGCCACCATGCTTCATAGTATGTTTGACGGGATCGAAGCTGTTCCACCCGGGCATTATGTAACATTTAACTGTAAAACTAATGAAGTCAAAGTCAAAAGATGGTATTACCCAAAGTTCATCGAAAACGCATTCGAAACAATCGAAGAAAAAGTCATCCAAGCAATTGAAAGAGTTAAACTCACTTGTGATTGGCCGCAAGTCATTCTCCTTTCAGGAGGCATTGACTCAACACTTGTCGCAAGCCGTTATCAAGGCCAAAAAGCGATTCATCTCGAAAGCCCTGAAAAAGAATTTGCTGAAAGGGTCGCCAACAGGTTCGGTATCGGGCTTGAAAACGTTCATCCACACGATTTTTCAGTAGAAGAGTGCCTTTTAGACTATACTTCGAAGTGTGGAGACCCTACAATGGCAGGATTTATCCCTTATATTACTTGTAAAGAGATCAAAAAACTAGGCTTTAGAGTGGCAATAACGGCCAATGGGGCCGATGAATTGTTCTTCGGATATGATCGAATGAAAGATGTTTTGGAACAATCTCAAGCTATTTTTCGGAAATTTGACTTTTGGGAACAGCCTATTTTAAATTCAATAGTTCATTTTGAATTAGATCACTGGACAAATTACAGTCAGTGGCTTGAAATTTACACTTATTTGGCCTTTGACCTGAACAAAACACTTGATTTCGCATCAATGTGTCACTCAGTAGAGGTAAGAGTACCTTATCTCGATAATGAACTAGTCGAAGCAGCACTTTCTATCCCAATGGATAAACACGTTGCTAAATTTGGTAACAAAACAATCCTTAAAAAGATGTTAGTCGATCTAGGGTTTGATTTTTCATTCATCCACCGACCAAAGGTAGGTTTTTCGCTTCACCATGAACCCAGCGACCTACAAGCGATGAAAAATAAGTCAATGAAGTGGTATCAAAGCACAGAATATCCTAAATTAGCATCAACAGCAACCGGACGGCAAGAGGCTTACCACGAAATGACAGTTTTGGGATTATACATGTGGCATCAAATCTATAAACCATGATAGAAAACGGAATGAACATGCGGACTTCCGACTTCATTCGACTTTTCGAACAAAACCTTTCACCCAGAACTTCTAACAAGTCAGCTTACGAGCAAGCCGAACAAGTCCACAAAGAATTAACAGGGCATACCCGTTATTCCGATTATGAATCTTTCAGATCAGTAAAGAACAAAAGGGTAAAATCCCAAAAACGGGGAAAGTCCACATTTAGGAATTAAAATCTATTTTGGAATTTTGTCCAGTGGGACAAGCATTATTCCAAAATCTGTTCAATAGATACATTTGGGATACGCAAAAAGAACAGCGTAGTGAAACTGTCAACCTCGAAAATCCCAACGTCCCCTTAGATGGGTTTACACTTTCGCAAGTTCTTTCGGGCATGCGCCCATCAACTTCAGGGATTTTAGTTTCTCCTGAGAATGCCCTTAGACTTTCTGCCGTTTGGCGTTGCAATAGTATCCTTTCCGGGGTCATTTCTTCTTTCAAATGCCAGCCATTCCATGAAGATGATAACGGTAATCGGAGGATAGCGAAAGAACACCGGACTTATAAGCTTTTCAAAAAGCGTCCCAATCCACTTTATACAAAAACAGTTTATTGGGAACGTGCGGTAACTCATTTGCACCTGAGAGGAAACCATTACGCGGAAATAGTCCTAGATAAGAACGGAGTTGATATAAAGCAATTCAATTTAATCCTTCCTACCCAGGTAAAAGACATCACGCTTTATAACGGAAAACTTTGGTACAACATTATAGGCCGCGACAATCCTATCCCGATGGAAAGGATGATACACGTTCCTCATTTAGGGGAAGATTTGATTTCAGGTAAATCGGTTATTACTTATGCACGTGAAGATTTAGGAATAGAAATAGCCCGCAGGGATGCAGGAGGTAAATTCTGGCAAGATGGTGGAGATCCTAAAATAGTAATCACTACTCAGCAAAAAATGACGGCTACACAAGCCTCAACGCTAAAGGAAACTTACCGTAATGCAAGGCGCGAAGGTGGAGCTATTGTCGCTCCTTTCGGAAGTGACATAAAAAATGTTTCTATGTCTCCTGCCGATCAGGAGTTCATCATGTCGGGGAACTTTTCGATTGCTTCTATATGCCGTTGGTTTGGGGTTCCTCTTCACAAACTTTCTGAGCTAGAAAGAGCAACACTTAATAATGTTGAACAACTAGCGATTGAATTTTTACAGGATACTATTTCTCCGATAGTGGAAAAGATTGAGAATGAGTATGAAACTAAGTGCTTCACGCTACCAGAAGAGGAAGATATGGAATTAGAGTTCGATATGAATTCCTATCTACGTGCTGATAGTACATCTAGGGCAGAAGCGAATAGAAACGCAATTCAGAATGGGTATAAATCACCAAATGAAGCGGCTTTAGAAGAAGGAAGACCATCAATACCAGGAGGTGATAGAAGATTTATTCAGATGAATATGATGCCACTAGATAAAGTGGATGAGATTATAGCAAAAGGACAAACAAAACCAATTCCACAAACCAAAGGCGCTAAACTTATTCAAGATGTAAGAGCAATTTTAGAAGCGGCTGAATTGGAATACAAACACAACGGACATGGAAACTAAAATGAGACTTAAAGATTATATTCAAGAAAGGAGCGATAGGGCAGAACGTAGATATTATTCTCTTCCTATTAATTTTCTTGAAATAGAAGAAAATGGAGCAACTAAAGTTGATGAAAACACAATCACTGGATATGCTGCTGTTTTCAATTCAGATTCGGAAGATTTAGGAGGATTTATTGAGCGTATTGCTCCCGGAGCTTTTACTGGTGTTCTTCAAGATGATGCATGGGCTTACCTAAATCATTCTATTAATCATCCACTAGGACGAAATGGTAAAAATCTTACCCTTTACCAAGATGATAGGGGATTAAGATATAAGGTAAACCTTTTAGATAATACTGATGGCAATAACGCGCGCATTTTAGTACGCGCTGGAATAATTTATAAATCATCATTTGCATTCATTGCGGCAGAAGAAGTTTTTACTAAAGGTGATCCATCAAATGGAGTACCTCATGTTAGAACAATTACAAAAATGGAACGGCTTTTTGATGTGAGTCCTCTTTCTACTGATCCAGCTTATATGGATACAAGTGTAGCAGCAAGATCATTGAAAAAAATCAATGGTGTCGATGAAATTCAAAAAGCTTTAGAGATGCAGAAATATAAATTCAGAAGAAGGAAACACGAACATAATTATAATCAACTTTTTAAATTTTAAAATAATGGCAAAAATAGCAGCAAGCGGGAAAGCCGCAAAAGAAATGAGTCTCCGTGAACTTCAGCACAGATATGGGCAAATTTGGCATGGAGAAATGAATGATCGTTCTTTTCAAGATACGTTCAGAGATCTTGAAAATGGGAAAGAAATCGATCAGGAAAAAAGAACAGAGTTCGAAAAATGGGATAATGAACTTAGAGAACTTACGACCGAAATCAAAATTCGTCAACGTGATGAAGAAATTGAAGCCCGTAATTCACAACGTGGCCCTAAAATTCCTGGAACGGATACTGAATCAGATGAAAAATATGATCCTAATTTCAAAATAGATCGTAGAGATATTTCTAAAGTTTCGAGGAAGGCTGAAAAAAGAGGTCTTGACAAATTAACTAAAGAAGAAAAGAAAGTTTACAACTTAGTTCAGCGCGAACATGATATTTTTGAAAAAGCCACTAGGACTGCATTAGTTTATGGGAAAGATTCTGTAAATGATATTCTAAACGAAGAAGAGAGAGAGATTTTCAAAAATCAACAAACCAGAGATCGTTGGGACTTCTGGAAAAAAGAACAGCGTGCGCAGAGCACTACAACAACAGCAGGTGGCTATACGATTCCTCAGGGGTTCATTCCTGATATTGTTACTTATCTTAAATATATTTCTTGCTTTTTTGATGAATTCAATCCAACCCCTACAGCGCAATCACAAAGTCTTTTCAGTTTTTATAAAACTGATGCTGGTAATGATATGCCTATGCCAACTGGTGATGATACAGGAAATGTTGGTGAACTTTTGGCAGAAAATTCGGATGGATCTTCTTCAAGTGCAGATTTGACTTTTGGTCAGATTACCTTGAAGGCTTATAAATATTCAACTAAGATGATTAAAGCATCAACCGAACTTTTGGAGGATAGTGCAAGCGCTCCAAGTTTACCTGAGTATATTGCAGAAGCATTCGGATCAAGAATCGGACGAGTTCTTAGTCCTCATTTGACTACTGGCGATAATTCAAGCAAACCTCAAGGAATTGTAACAGGAGCGACTTCTGGAAAGGTTACAGCTTCCACGAGTGCAGTTACATTCCCTGAAATTTTAGCACTTATTCATAGTGTTGACCCTTCTTACAGAAATCGTCCTACGGTTCGATTTATGTTTCATGATAATATTTTGCTTTATCTTAAGCAGATTACAGTAGGAGCAGCAACTACCAACGCACGTCCTCTTTGGGCGCCAGGCTATAATGTAAGCGCACCTCCTACAATTGACGGATTCCAATATCTGATTAATCAGGGGATGGCATCCTCCGTAGCAACCGGAAATAAAATTATGCTGTTCGGAGATATGAAAGGGTATGCTGTTCGTTTGGTTAACAATTTCAGATTATTAACGCTCCGTGAACGTTATGCAGAATTCGATCAGACTGCATGGATAGGTTTCTGTCGTGCTGATGGTCGTACCCTTAATACTGCTGCAATCAAATATTTGCGTGTAAGCTAAGATGCGGATTATATTTTTCCTTGCTTGCTGGAAAAGGCCTGAAATAACGGAATTGTGCTTCATGGGTTTGCAAAGACTCATGAAGTACGATCCTATCAGGTTTCAATGCTCTGCTTTCGCAGTGATAAGTGAGGAAAGTATGATTCCACTTTGTCAAAAATATGGGATAGAGTTTTTGATGTATGAAAATATTCCATTAGGTAAGAAAAAAAATGCTGGCCTGGATGTAGTGATAAAAAAAGATTTCGATTATTTAATTGAGTTAGGTTCTGATGATATTATTTGCAATGAGCTTTTAGATTATTACGAACCATACATGAAATCATGTGAGGATTTCTTTGCGGCAAAGAATTTGGCTTTCATTGATGCTATTGACATTAGGGCAAGGATTTGGCAATATGATCCTAATCTAGTACAGGGGCTTGGAAGATGTATGAGTAAAAAACTTATTCAAACAATGACTGGCAAGGTCATGGTTAAAGCCAAGACGGCTATAATGTCTGATGATAATGTTTTAAGTCAAGATGAAAGTGGATTTTTAAATCCAGAACAAGTAAAACAACTTTCCGAATGGGTAGAAATAATTCCAAATGAAATAGGAACGTTTATGTGGAATAATAATATTAATCGTGGTCTTGATAATGATTCAACACAACGAATTTTAAATAAAGGATTCAAATTTAAACATGTTGAAACGCCAGAACCATTTATGGCTGACATAAAAAGTGATGAAAATATATGGACTTATAATCCAGAATTAGGAGATGATTATGATTTGGAAAAATTTCTGTCAAAACTTTCTCAAAAAGAAAAGTCTATGTTTTTCTCAAATCAAAAAAAATTAAAAGCTAAACGGATAGAAGTAGCGTGAAAAATAGTCTCGTAACAACGGCCCCCGCAGCGTATCCAGTTTCTCCGGCAGAAGCGAAGGCACAACTACGAATTGCTAGTGCTGATGTCACATACGATACTGAAATTACAAGATTGATAACAGCAGCTACACAGTGGGTTGAAAGGCGTTATGGAATTTCTATTATTACTCAGACTAGAACTCAATTTCAGGATAACTTTTACGAGAAATATCCTATTTTCAGAAACTTCTTAGGGCCGTATTATTCTCGTTATCCGGTTACGCTTTTATATCCTCCTGTTCAGTCAGTAACTTTCATAAAATATTACGATACTAATCAAGTATTACAAACTTTAGATCCGGCTACTTATACAGTTGCGGGATTAATTCCTCCAACAGCAGGAGCGCAGGATATTGAAACTCCCAGGATTTGGCCTGTAAGTTCATGGCCTATTTTTAAATGGATTCCTGATACCATACAAATAAAGTATGTCTCAGGGTTTGGGGATGATTCAACAAAGGTTCCAGAAGTAATAAAGCAAGCAGTTTTAATGGTACTTTCTGGATTATTCGAAAATAGACAAGAGGAAGCAATAGTTCCTGATCGTCTTATTAAATTCGAAATGAGTGTTGATAGAATTATGAGTAGTTATGAAAACTTCCAACACGTGAATCTATATGCTTAAAGGCAGGACGATAGGTAAGATGGATATTTTGTTAACTGTTGAACAGCCAGTTTATTCTCGTAATGCATTTAATGAAGATGAAATTTCATCATGGACACAAGTTGGACAATATTTCGCGGAAAGGATTTGGAGTGCGGGTGGAGAAAAGTTTGAAGGCAAACAGGAGACTAATATTGACAGCGTAACTTTTAATCTTAGATATGTTGAAGGGATTACTCCTTTGATGAGATTAAAGCAAGCTAACGAAAGTAGTTATTTTCAAATAAATAATGTTCGTTCATCGATGAGAGAAGGACTTACAATTTTAAACGCAATAAGACGAGACAACCAATGATTACTTGCGAATTAAAGGGGTTTGAAGGAGTAAAAGCAATGTTTGCTGACGTTGGCCATAACCTTTCAGCTTCACAGATTCGCGGAATAGTGAGTACTGCCGGAGAAATTATTGCGAAAGAAGAAAAACAGGAAGTCCCATTTAAAGGAGAGCTTGGACAATTACTAAAAAAAGATATTGGTGTTTATCGTGACACACGGAAGAGCGCCAAGAGTGCCGAATATGTTTTAATAGGGCCACGATTTAGACAATACACGATCAGAAATCAGTCAGGCCAAAAGGTTGGTTTAATAGCGCAACACTTTACTATCGGATTCAGGCAGACAGATCGAAAAACACGTGACGGACAAGTAAGAGGAAGAGTTCAAGAGCAAGTTCATAATTTCGCTTCAAATGCTTTGATGGTGAAAAAAGGAGAAGTTAATGGAGCGATTGAAAAAGGAGTTAATAAGCAGTTAAACAAAACGAAATCTAAGTTTCCTAACATTGTAAAATGAACGGCCAGCTAGCGATAATGGGAATTTTAAAATCAGATCCTAACTATACAAGTTTTGTAGGCAGTGGAACTAATGCTAAAATTTTCTATGACGAAGCGATGGAGACTACTCAATTACCTTTTTCAATAATTAAAACGAACAACGTAAAGCCGATAGACACTAAAGACGGCCCAGCGACAGTAGATGACGATTATGTATACTTAACTCATTTCGCGTCAACAAAGAAACAAGTTATACAAATGTCAATTTGCGCTCGGGTGGCTTTGGATAGAGTAACCGGAAGACTTGGTAACATTCAAGTATTAGGGAATCAATATTTAGACGAGATTTCAGACACCGAAAGATTACTTGATAAAAAAGTATTCACGCAAGAGCAGCTTTATAAAATAATGACTACTAATCCGATCTACATTGAAAACGAGGATGGGACATTTATAAAAGACGAAACAACAGATTTATATTTAATACAAGAATAATATGGCAAAAAGTAACGGAACAAGTTGGAAGATATTCATTGGTAGCCAAAGCACCAAGATAGACAACATCACAAAAATTTCAATGAGCATCGGTAGGAATATGATCGATGTAACTACGAAAGATAGTAATCATTGGAAAGAAGTTTTACCAGGGCTTAAAGATGCTAAGTTCACCTTCGAAGGGCCACTCGATTACGGGTCTTCTGGGTATACGCCAGCCTCTTTATTCACTGCATTGGACGCAGGAACATCGCTAGCATTTATTCTTTACGATGCTGTTTCAGGTGATAAACAATATCAAGCCTCCGGGTATTTGAATAAATTCGATACTTCTTCAGGAGTTGAAGATGTTGCAATGTTCTCACTAGAAGCAACAGTAACAGGAGCAGTAACACAAGCTAGTATAACTTAATATGCCGAATAAAAGTATCAACATAGGCGGTGAAGACCGTCCGGTTAATTTTGGTAGAAACTTTTGGATTGAGGTCGAAACACTGACTAATAAAACGTCATTGGATATATTTAAAAATTTCCAAGACTTGTTAGTTAGTTATAAAAATCAATCAATCATCGCGTATTCTTCTCTTAAGTGGGGATTATATGATTCACAAAAAGGACTAGAGCCAAATCCTAAATTCAATTTGCAGCAAGTGAGCGATTGGCTTGAGAAAGACCCAGACATTATTTACAAATTCTGGGAATACCTTAACGAATCGTTGCCGCAGACAAAAAAAAAGGAAGAGGAAAGCGAGGAAAAATAGATTGGGAGGCTATTGATGAAATGGCATTAGGACATCTTAGAATAGATCCGTGGGAATGGCCTAGATGGACGTTAAAAGAATTTAACATAGCATATGAAGGATGGGCAAAAATAAACGTCAGAGAGAAGTGGGAACAGATAAGAGCTTTAAGTTTTTATTCGGTAGCGCCTCACGATTCAAAAGGATCACTAAAAAAGTGGGAAGATTTATTTTCATTCAGTTGGGATAAAAAAAGAAAGATAGTTTTCGCTACGGTAGGGAAGATGACGGAAGAAGAACAAAAAGAATTTGAATTTATAACTAAGAACGCAAATCGTGGATAATTCTTTAGTAGTTCAATTAGGGATGAATATTCAAAGCCTGGAAGCAGGATTGAATAAGTCAAATCAAATGATGGACGGCTTCAAGAATAAAGTTTCTGAAGTTGCCTCTAGTTTGGCTATTGCTTTTTCTGTTGAACGAATTGCTTCTTTTACTTATGAAATTTCCAAGTTAGCGGCACAATCAGAGGGAGTTAAAAATACCTTCGATCGAATTTCTGGTTCGGCTCAGGCCATGCGTGACATGCAGGAAGCCACACAAGGCACTGTTTCACAATTCGAATTAATGAAAGCGGCTGTTCAGGCTGATAACTTTCAAATACCTATCGATCAAATGGGTAAACTTTTGGCATTCGCCCATCAAAGAGCGGTCGCCACTGGTCAAAGTGTTGATTATTTAGTACAGTCTATCGTTACAGGTATTGGCCGGAAGTCACCTTTAATTCTTGATAACTTAGGTATTAGTGCTGTTCAATTACGTGAAAAATTAAAGGGAGTAGGAACCGAGACAGCGTCAGTAGGAGATGTTGCAAAAGTTGTTGGTGAAATTGCAGAAGATTCACTTAAAAAGATGGGGATAGCCATCGAGACAAATGACACAAGAATACAACAGGTAAATGCATCGTGGGAGAATTTTAAAGTAACGCTTGGAAATTTCATAAATCAAACAGGGATTTTACAATCTGCTTTAAATGCTACAAGCGGAGAATTAAATGTATTAAGTTCTAGTCAGCTTTCATTTCAAGATAAAATATTGTCGTTACTTGCTCCTGAAGCAATTGCATTGAAAGAAAAATTATTAGCACAACAGGAAATAGTTGCGGCTAAAAAGAATGAAGCTGCAATACAGAGCACAATTAATCAGTATTTTAATGAAGGATGGAAAAGCCTTGAGGCATTCGGGCAAGCCATTTCGCAGAATGTAAATAAGGTTGCAATAATGGAAGGCATCGCCAAGCGATTAGCTGGACATCAGGAGGTAGTTAAAAACATTGATTATTACGAAAAAGAAATTAAGGATTTAAGAGAACAAGAAGGCAAAGCATTAGGCGACAATTTAACCAAGATTCAAAAGACAATTGAAGCCGAACAACAAAAATTAGATATTCTTAAACTGCAATATCAAATCCAAAGAGATGCGGCAAATACTGCAACGCTAGGCAAGATGGCAGGATTTGATAATGACTTTGGTTTAGATCCGAAACTAGCCAAAACAAATTCAATAGATCCATCAAAAAATTTAGATAAAGCTAACAAATCAATAGAACAAAGTATTAAACTATTAAGTAGGATGAAAAATTTGACTCCTTCGTGGATAAAATCTTTCGACCAAATATTTGATAAAAAAAAGATAGAATCTTTTTCAATGGCACTTAATAGTGGAATGCAATCATTGATTACTGATTTAGCTATAGGATTAGGATCATTAGCTTCTGGAGCATCGACTTCAGATCAAATATTTTCTACTTTGTTATCAAGTGTTGGTAATATGGCAATTCAGTTAGGACAACTTGCTATAGGTGCTGGTATTGCGATTGATGCAATACAAGAGGTATTAACAAATCCATTTGGAGGCGGAATACCTGCTATTGCAGCGGGGGTTGCTTTAGTGGCGATAGGATCAGCGATTAAAGGAGCCGCTTCAAATATAGCTAAAGGTGGTAGTAGTCATGCCTCATCGCCATCAGCAGGATCATCATATAAACCAACATCACAGCCCCAACAAATTTATGGTACTGTGATGTTGAAAGGACAAGACATAGCAATAGCACTTTCCAATTATCAGACTAATTCAACTTGGACTAGAGTAGGATGAGTGTAGTACTATTATATTCGCTTCAATTCACTGCAAATAACCCTGCTGGCGGTTACGTTGCTGGTGATGAAGTCGATATTTATTACGATACCTCAGACGCAAGCCCTACTGATAAGTATTCTGGATTGACAGTTAAAAAAAATGGCGTAGCTATAACTACTGGATCTGATATTTTCACTTCGTCAGGAAGTGGTGCTTATGTAACCGGGACTGCAAATACCACAGTAACTTGTAATAGTTCTTATCAGATAACATTTTCACCACAACAATATTCATTCCCTTATGGTTTTAAAGTTGCAACATCTAACGCGGCTTCATGTCCGGTTAGTGGTGGCGGTGTGGTTTGTAATTTATCTTTCAGTCCTAATATAACCATAACCAACGCTTCATCTAGCTCAGCTTTAGATGGATCAATACAAGTGCTGGCTACTTCAAATTATGCAATCAAATATAAAATAGGCAGTGATTTTGATTACTATGATGGGACAGGTCAAATTAGCGGCACGTTTTCATCGTTAATATCTGGATCATATCGAATCTACGCAAGAGATACACAAAATTGCTCAGCTAATATTTTAGTTAATCTTCCATTTGATAGCACGTATGGAGTTAAGTATACTATCAATTATTTGAATCTGGCAGGGCATAGAACTAAGATAGATATTCTTGAAAAAGGATATTCAGGATCAAGTTCATTTGTGATTATGGGCGATGCTCCTTTTTCTCTAGAACTTCGTGGAGAGGGAGTGTTGGATAAGTTTCAACCTATATTAGCTTCACAAGCTACTATAATGTTAATGGCTCAAACTGATTTACAGTTTGCAGAATTGTTCACCAACGATCCAACTAAATACAAGATCAATTATTACAAAGATTTTTCCGGAGGAACTTCTTATACTTTGGAATGGTCTGGATTTGTTGTGCCTCAAATTTACAGTGAAGATTATTCACCAACTCCCTACCCTGTTACAGTCCAGGCAACTGACGGACTTCCTAATCTTGGTAAGATAGCTTTCTTACATGATGATGGTAATAAATACATAGGAACTATAAAGGCTATTTCTTTATTGTCAACAGCTTTACTTAAAACAGGTCTTTCATTACACATCAGATGCGGGTGTAATCTATTCGCCAGTACGATGGCGACAACATCGGCAGATGATCCGCTCGATCAGTCTTACATTGATGTTGACACATATTATTTACTTAATGATATTCCAAGTTGGGGCGATGTAGTAAATGCGATACTAAAATCTTTTAGGGCTAGACTTGTTTTAGGAAATGGATGTTGGAACATTATTAGACCAGAAGAAATGGTTTCATCATTTAACTATCGTGAATACGATTCTGGAGGTATCTATGTTTCTAACTCTTCATATAACCCGATAACTTTAGTAAAGGCGGCAACGGCATCAAACAGACTTAGGTGGAGAGATCAAGATCAAAACTTAGAGGTAAGACCAGGATACGGTAAACTTAGAGTTAAATATCATTTAGGATTAAAGCCAAACATTCTTAGGAATGGAGATTTTAGTTTAACGAGCCAATTTGATACTATCCTCAATAAATATGACTACTCCATTAATCTTCTTGGATTCCAAATCATAAGTCCTACGTATCCAATGATCGCTTCGTATTCGATTAACAACGCTGGCGATATTAATGATGTTTCTTTAGTTCTTTCTGGAAATGCTGGCGATGTAGTTAAACCTTACGGGTATGCCCAAAGTGATAACTATCAGTTAGCAATGGGATCAGCTAATCAATTAAAATTTATTATCAGTGTTAAATGCCCCGCCCCGTATGTTAGGCAGATTTCAGTTGACGGATCAGGTAATATAGTATTTGTTCAAATACCCATATCAATTCCTTATCAGAAGATAAGGGTAAGAGTTTACTATGGAGGCAAATATTTACAGACAGATGGATCATGGACTAATATACCATCAGATATAATTTTTTATTGTACTCAATTCGATCAGTTTGTAGATTTTTCAATAATTGCAAATCAACCAGATCCTACTTATAATACTGCAAAACAATTCTATGTAAGGGTATACCATAGCACTGAGAATGATTCTGACTTTACAACATCAGGACAATTAAAAGCTAAGATCACTAATTCGATATACGGAACTAATAATAATCGAGGAACTTATAACGCATCTACCGGAGTATTTCCTTCATCAGGAGGAAGTGGAGGTGCAGGAGCTATTGTGGCTGGTGATTATTGGACTGTAAACGTATCAGGCACGATTGATGGAGTATTTATAGACGGATCTGCATCGATAAGGATAAAATGTGTAAACTCAAGTCCTGGACAAGATCCCGCGAATTGGTTGATAGGAGAATTAACGTTGCCAACAGGAGCAAGAACAGAGGTATATGGATTAAGTGGCATTGGTGGGATTGCGTATTATGAGTTGCAAAGTAATACTTCTGCCGAGTCAATACCCCTTATTATAAGGCCAAACGATTACGATGTAACCAATAATCATAATCAGTGGATTTTAATAACGTCTACCAATACTCTTTCAGAAACACCGAATATAATTTTTTATATCGACAAAATTCATGTTCAATATTTATTTAATGGGGCTAATCCATTTGATGCATTAGTAACAGAAATACAAGGAGAGTCTAATAATTTATTGGCTGTTGAGGATGACATTTTTCATGGATCGATAGAGACGTTAATGAACTCCATTGCTACAAGCGTTTTAACTACTAATTTAAAATATGGATCTCCAAATCCATTCGTGCAAAGTAACCCGTTCGATCTATCTATATCTGGGCAATTCCCTTCAAATAAAAGTATTTTCCCTAATATTGTAAACGTACTAATATCGCAAAACATTTTAGCGGGGGATATAATTTACACTGGATATTATCGTGATTCTTCAGGAGTCGGATATACTGATTGGGCAAGGAATGGTATTTCAGAATCAAATCATTTACATGGAATTTGGCTTTCAACTACAATAGCACAATACAAGAGATCTTGGAAAAAAATTACAGGATCACTTTATGGTGATATATTCATGCCATTGGTGAATGTGATTCAAGATTTAGACGGCACAATTTACTTACCTATTAGTCTTTCATTCGATGACAAAATGAATAGTTATAACGGTGAGTTTCTTGAACTGATAGATATAAGCACAAGTTCAGGAGTAACGCAACCTTTTAGTGGAGGATTTAGGCAGACAGCATTTGGCAATGGATATAATATTTAATCAATGGCAAATTTAACAAAAGCACAATTCGATACGCTTTACAATAGCGCAGGGTCTGGAACATTCTTGGATAACTCAGTTCAAGCTATTGTAGAGGCTTCTATGCGTGCTTTTGCAAAGGATATTGAGGATTCATTTTTTAATCTAAATGATAATAAATATTCAGGGGCAGCAGGAGTTTATTTGAACATAACAGATACAACAGGACTAAAAGCAATAACAACAGTAGGCGTTAGCGTTGGGTTTTTAATTTTTTATCGGGACTCGTCAGGGAATCTTAATTCTTATCAATTAGTAAGTGGTACGGATGCTGAGAGTCTTCCTAATGTTGTGAGACCAACAGATTACGATGGAGCTACAAACCAGAAAGTTTGGAAGATTGCCTCTACAACTTCTGGTGTTACAATTAGTAACGGTACTTACACGCCTACTATTTCAAATACAACGAATGTTTCTGCTAGTTCTGCAAATGCAGCTAGGTGGATGAGAATAGGTAATGTTGTTTCTGTTTCAGGAACTTTAAGCATAACGCCAACGGCAGCGGCGCCTACAAATACATCATTTGAAATTACATTACCCATTTCTACATCTTTAACAAATGGAGCTAATGATTTAGCCGGATCTGGTAGTAATGGATTAGGACAAGGGTATTATGTGAGAGGAAGTGGAAGTGGAGCGAGGGCAGCAATATCATATCCGGCAACAATTACAAGCGCTACAGGAATGAGTTATATATTTAGTTATTTGATAGATTGATAAATATGAAAAAAATAATTTTCTTACTACTAATTAGTATAGGCGCTTATGGACAAGTCAAAATAAGTGACTATCCAAAGACAACTAATACCGCAGATACTTCTAATTACATTCCTTTGATTCAGCGTTATGGGTCAGGATGGAAAAATTACAGAATGTCTGTTGGATTATTTAGTCTTCCTTCTCAGACCGGAAATTCAGGAAAGTATTTAACCACTAATGGTACTTCGCCTTCATGGGCATCCGTGAATAGTGCTATATGGGGAAACATTACGGGAACACTTTCAAATCAAACAGATTTACAATCTGCTTTAGATGGTAAACAGCCTTTAGACGGTGATCTTACTACTATTGCAGGACTTACACCAACTACAAATAATTTCATCGTAAGTGTTGGAAGTGCTTGGGCAAGTAGAACGCCTACTCAGGTTAAATCTACTTTGGCAATTGCTAATACAGATGTTTCCGGTCTTGGAACACTCGCTACTTTAAACACAATCAATAACTCAAATTGGAGCGGAACTGCTTTAGCAGACGGTAATATTGCTTCATCCTCAACATGGAATGCAAAACAAAACGCAATTACTTTCGGCACTGGTGTTCAAACTGCTTTAGGAGTAAATATAGGAAGCATTGGCGCTCCTGTTCTATATGGATCAGGGTTAGCAGGAGTTAACCCATTAATAAATTCTCAATCAGGAACTTCCTATACATTAGTTTTATCCGATAATGGAGGTATCGTCGAGATGACAAATGCATCTGCATCCACTGTTACGATTCCTTTAAATGCCTCGGTTGCGTTTCCTACAAGTCCGGCAGCACAAATCACAATATACTCATACGGTGCAGGTGGTACTAGTGTAAGTAGTAGCGCAACGATCAGAAGCTCATCAGGATCATTAACCATTCCTCAATATTCATCAGCGGTTTTAGAAAAACGTGGTACAGATGAATGGTATTTGGAAAATGGAACTACTATCACCGGACAACCACTTACAAAAACAGACGATACTAATGTGACATTGACATTAGGAGGTTCGCCATCAACAGCACTTCTAAACCCAGCATCTTTAACGCTAGGATGGACTGGAACATTGAGCGCTGCGCGAGGTGGAACTGGATCATCAGTAGGCGCATGGCTTGCAAGTGGAACTACAACACTTGGAGGAGCATCAACCATTACAGGATCATCCACAAATACAATTACGTTCAATTCTTCTAATCTTGGCACAACAATAACAGCGGGAGCAGGGTTGCTTTTACAAAATCCGACAAGTGCGGGTGCTGGCGCACAACAAATATCAGGTATTCTTTCATTTATTGGTCAAGGCTGGAAAACAACAGCTACAGCCGGAAGTCAACCTGTGGAATGGGATGTTAAAGTTCTGCCTGTTCAGGGGACTACGTCACCGACATCACAAATAGATTTTACAAATACTGTAAATGGCGTGGCACAAGTTGGGGGTATGTCATTAGCTTCAAATGGGGCTTATTTAACAACATTCTCCACAGGATTGAAAATTTCAGCAAGCGGTGGTGCTGGTATACATTTATCTGGAGGGACACCTATTGCAAATACAATTTCAACGGCGTCAGGATTTAGTTTATCAAATCCTGGAAACGTAAGTGCTGCCGCAACGGTTTTTACATTTGCAACTGGAACCGCTAACCATACATCAGGGTTGGTGACAGCGATCACCTCTACCTCAACATTTCAACCAACATCAGGTAGTGGAGCCTATGATTTTTTTACTCTTGTTCCTACGATAAATCAAACAGGAGGTGCAAACGGAACAGTAGCTTATTTCAGAATAAAACCATCTAGGAATGCTGTTGTAGGAACTGAGTATGGATTTGTAATTGAACCTACGCAACCTTTAAATGGCGCTGGAACTGCTACACCAATAGCAACGTGGCATATTAATGGAAGTACAGGTCAGCACACATCAACAAGCTCAGCGGCTTCATTAACACTTGATAAGACGGCGACATGGTGGGTATTTACAGGAACTACATCTACATGGACACTACCATCATTGAGTGGTAATACCGATTTGGTTTACTATTGTTATAATCGTGGGTCTGGTAATCTAACAATACAGAGAGCAGGGGCAGATAATCTTTATCAATCTGGTGCCTCGGTTACTTCAATAACAGTAGCGGCAGGGGCTGCGGTACATATTGCTAACGATGGATCTTTTTGGCTTGTAAAATGAACGCTGGAATACGTAACGCAAATTTTTCTGACCTTATTAATAAGGCAAATTTCCAAGCAGATAGTGCAGGGAATTTTACTTTGATAGGCTCACTTATTTCGCAATGGAATGATTTAAGTCGTAACGGTAATAACGCTACACAGGCAACAAATAGTTTTCGCCCTACATATTCAGGTGGAGAAGTGCAGATGCCTACACAGCCGTTATTCTTGGATATGGCAAATACTATTGACCTCACTACATTCTCACATTACTTAGTTTTTCGTAGGCCTACTCAATCTACTTTAGCACAGGTTGGAAGTAAGTCCGAGAATACATCTTATCAGTTACAAAACAGACTGATAAAATTTCAATTGAATGGCGGAACGAATGGGCTTGGAACATGGCAAGTTGGAGGCGAAGAATATTATCAGGTTATCTCTATCAGAAGGGATGGCGCAAATTTTAAAATAAAATGTGTAGATAGAAATTTGGTTAATCTTTTAGCGCCAAACATTACCACTTATCCTTTTAAGTTTAGTCGTATATGTGGTCAACTTGGTTCTCAGTCTGCCGATCTATACATAAAGGCTTTCTGTGTTTCTGATCAATACTTTTCTGACGCTATAGATTCTTACATCATTAATTACCTGCTAGATAAACATAACATTCTATCCGGTATAGGTCAGTCAATTTTAGGTTTTGGTGATTCGATCACTCAAAGTTATCCTTGGCTAACATACATCGGCAATGATATGGCTATGCCAATTAAAAACGCTGGCATAACTGGCACGCTATGTTCAAATGTTTTAGGCTTGCCAAATTCAGGTCAGGATCGCTGGCCAACGGATGTAGTTACTCGACCTTATAATGACATTGTCTGTATTTTATATGGAGCGAATGACGTAGCGCACACTGTGTCAGATACAAATTTTGGAATAGGGTTAGGGGCTATTGTTAGCGGACTTATTTCTAAAGGATACAACAATAGAAATATTTGTGTGGTGTCAACTCCATACCAAGCTGGAGGAATTAATGCAGCAACATTAGATTTATATAACGCGAAGTGTGTAAACGTAGCTTCAACTTATAATACCAAGTATGCCGATATCTTAACAGCGTTTAGAAATGGTGGAGGAGATTCACTTATGCAAGTTGGCGATGCTTCGCATTTACACCCAAATACCACTACAGGAAGTCAACTAATAGCTGATACAGTTAGAGCGTCATTACAGGCAGCATGATAAAATAAAAAAAAAATATGAAACCACTACTTACACTTTTACTCATTTCAATTTGCTCGATGGCTTTCGGGCAGAAGAAAGACATAACCGCATCGTCAGTAGGAATAACAGTTACCGATGAGATCAGATTGCAGCAATTAGGACTTGATCGCAAAGTCGAGCTTTCTAAAGGCGAGTCTTTGCAGCAAAAAGATTGGGAAGAGTTTTTAAGTACGTTTCAAAAAGAAGAGTTACAGAGGCAAAAATATTTCAAGTTAAGAGATTCATTGCACAGTGTCTTTATTAGATATACTGTGATCCCGTATATAAACTCTGAGGACTCGATTGCAAATTTCAAACAATCAGAAAAAGAATTTACATGGAAACAATTTAAACCTAAAAAGAAATAGTTATGGAAAATGTTGTCAAAGGTTGGTTCACTTCATTAATAGGCGCAGTTTTAATGATAATGGCTGTAGTCGAATGGTGGACAGTTGAAAATAAACAAGTATATGAATGGGACATTTTAGGCCCGTTCATTGGCGGATTCGCTTTACTTTACATGAAGGATAAAATAAGCGAATGGATAGGATCATTAGTTCAGGCAGCAATTGATAAATTTAAAAGCAAATGAAACCAGGATATTATTTGATAAAACATTTAGGCCATTTACTACCAGCTCGTTTTGATGGTGAAAGATGGCATCATGAATATGGTACTTCGTTCGCGCATCCAGAACATAAAAATGTGGTATGCAATGAACAGAATCAACCTATAACGATTTCATTAAGCTGCCCTAATGGTTGCAGTTGTTCGTCAAATCCAGATGGATCAGTTACAGTAAAATGTACAGCGGAATAATAAAATTGATTAACGAGTACAAGATACTCTTGATAATAATGTTATCCATGACATTGATTGCAGCTTTCGATCAGACGGAAGGAACTTATTTTCCGAGAAGATTTTCATTTTCAAGGATTGAAATGATACTGCCTGAATTTCTTTCTTCATTAACAAAGTATCTAGCTGTTTCACTTTTACTATGGGCATTTTATATTCAGGCAGAAAGATTCAAGAAGCAATTGTTAGTAGCGGCAATTTTAGTATCTGGATTCTTTTTAGACTTTTTGATAGAGTCTAATATTTGTTGGGGTCACATTTTTGGGTTGACTTTTGGGTACCGATCAGTAGCTTTTTTGATTTTTGGTATAGTCATTATAGGCACTATAATCAAAGATAAATGGACTTCGGATTAGGCATTATTATTTGTTTGGCTATAACATTAATGTTTGCGTTAACAGTATTAATTAGACAAAACAGAAGGATAAAACAATTAGAAGACGAACGAATGGAGAATAGAAAAGATTTGGCACAATATGCCCACTTAGCCAAGTCGGGAAAATATGAGATGGAAACAAAAAACGGAGCGATAACAGGCCTTAAAGAGATCATTAAATATCTTGAAGAAAATAAATGAATGAACAAGGAAGACGAAGCGGAAATAAAAAGAAAGCTGGAAATTCTTTGGCGCGGAGCTTATGGAGATGAAGACAATGAGATACCAGGGTTCATTGATGAATTAAAGTATTTAAAAAAACGTGATAAATTAATTCAAAAAGCAATTTATGTTGGCACCGGAATTCTTGGCACACTTCAAGTCTTATTTTGGCTCATCGAAAAATTACATGTCAAAATTTTTTAAGATGGTAGTTCTTTTAGTTGAAGATGATTTGGAGAGAATGAAACAGCTTAAACAATGTTTCGAAAGTAAATTTGTTACTGTAGTTACATCGGATAGTGGGATGAGAGCTAGAAGTCTAATGAAACACAATCATTTTGATTTAATTTTCTCTGATGTTAACATGCCTTTCGGAAGTGGTTATGCTTTAATAGAAAATATTCTCACAGACGGGACAAAAGGATCTACACCTTTCTTCATGTATTCTTCAAAATTGGCCTCTGATAATGACGTAGAGTTTGCATTAGAGGCAGGGGTAGATAAGTATATTAGAAGTACCAAGCCTGAAGAAATAGTTAAAGAGGGAATGTCTTACTTAAAAGCAGGATAATGAATTTCATACTACAACGATATTCTAATGTAATAGCCAATGGAGGTTCAACACAAGGAATCTTCATGGAAAAAACTTTAGATAATCCTTTTATATGTCACAGCATCGAGGATGAAAAGAGAGACGTTAAAGTTTCAGGAGAGACACGAATTCCGGCTGGGTTCTACGAACTTAGAATTTGGAATGATGGTCAGCATCCTAATCAATGGGTATTAGATCATCGAACAAAATATAATGTCAATGGTGACGAGTGGTTTAAGTTTCCAATCGAAATTACTAAGGTTCCAGGATTTACAGGCGTTCTTATTCACACCGGGATAGATCAATCACATTCAGAAGGTTGTATTTTGCTAGATGATACTATTGGAAACAATACGGTAGATCCAGCCAATCAAGGAGCGCGAAGTTTACAAGCCGTGAAAAGATTCTATGAAAAAGTATATCCGGTTTTAGAATCAGGCGGTAAGGCATTCTTAGAAGTTCGCGATGAAAATTTCTTAATCCAATGAGAATATTAACATACTTAATTTTGCTTTGCTTACTAGCAAGTTGCCACCCTAAAATAACTAACACAAAAACTACAACCGTTCGCGATAGCATTGTAATCAAAGAAGTCCATCACCGGGACACGATAAGAATCAAAGGTGACACTGTAAAGATTGAAAGATTCGTTGGAGAGCAAGCAATGCCATTCAGCGAAGAGAAACGAGAAGGAAGGGCCGATATTAAAGTCAGCATTTCACATGGGCAATTAAAAGTAAACTGTAAGTGCGATTCAATTCAGAAGGCTTTGGACATCGTGTTAAAAGATACCGCTCGATATAAATTCACGACTACAACAGAGATAAGAACAGTAGAGGTTAAACACATCCCTCAATTATATAAATTCACGTTTTGGGCCTTCTGGATCTTCGTGGCCATTATCTCAGGGGGAGTAATTTACCGATTCAGGAAGGTATTACCGCCTCCTATTAATTGGATTCCTTAGATTTCAACTTATCCTCAGCATTCATAAGTTTAGCAATAAGTCTTTCGCGTTGTTCTTCTCAATACCCAAAATTGTTTACAATTACATCCGTTACAACCAATTATTTTTTCTTCACATTCATGTTCAAGTTCAAACACCAAGTCTCCTGAGTCATAGAGCTTACCTATTTCAGGTCCCCATTGTATAACATAAAGATTTTCTACTTCCTCTTCCCAATTTCTGAAATGCTCATTCACTTTCTCCTGATCTTGAGGAGCTATTTCTTTGAATTGAGATAGAGCTTCTCGCATTACTTGTCTATATCTTGTTGCGATATATTGCATAACATTGATAGGAACTGTTTTATCCTCATCTTTCCAAACTATGGTTTCAGGCACTTCGCCAGCCCACCATTTAGTTTCTCTGTATTGTAGTTTCATGACTTACTTATTAGTTAAAGATTTTCGAGCTGTATCAATTTTACCAATCTCAGGACGCAATGATTCTACTTTATCAAAAAGTGCTTTTAAATCTTGCGCGTATGGTTCTAGGTAATGCTTACCCATGTGTTCATAAAAGACTTTCAAAAAGTTTTCAAAGCCATATCCTACTAAAGCATCCAATGCGCGAAGCTCTTGTTCGGTTAATTCACATTTGATACTAAAAATGATTCTTGTGTTTATTTCTGTTTTCATTGTAAGCGAAAGGTTAAAGATTAAGTTTAGAAAGTATGTCTTGTTCGGTGTATTGCCATTTAAACCCATCAATATTTATATCCTCTTCTCTCGCCAGTTTCACAGCCTCTATAGCAACTTCTTTGGCGTATTCATCCATAGCATCATAAACAGCATATCTAATGGCCTGACTATAGATTGTTTCACCTTTCAGATGCTTGCTTAAAATTTTATTCTTTTCTTTCATAGTGATTTATTTTCCAACAAAGTAAGGGTTAACTCTTTATTCAATTTTTGAAATAATTCTATCTGAGCTAATGCCTGTTCTCTCCATGATGCTATTTTACCCCAACTTCTCCAATCCTGCCAAAGTCTAATTTCCTGTTCGGTCATTAAACAGTTAAGCATTTGATTAGCAACTTTTACAACTTCTATTAATTTTTCATGTTCATTTTTATATTCATCCAAATCATTACGCCACCAAAAAGGTGCTCCAGTCTTAGGATGTTCTTCACCAAACCAAATCCCTTTTAATGAATGCGAACCATTCAAGAATTGAATAATGTTTCCATTGGTTTTTGTTTTCATAATCTTTAAATATAAACTACGATTCAACTTCTTCGAAAATCTTGTAATCAAAGTACCACGGACTCATAGACTGTTCATTTTCATTCTTTTGAATTTCGTCAGCTGATTTTTTAGCTTCTTCAAATGAATAATAAGATTCCTTAAAGTCATGCGAGTCAACCCCTATAAATGGTTCTCGATGATTTGCTCTCCAAACGATAATGTATCCCATAATTTTTGTATTTAAATATAAACTTCTCTAACCTTTCTTTTTTAACCATTCTTCTTCCGGGATACCGATTAGTTTCTTGGTTATCGGGTGAACGTTTTCTCGTATCCATTCCAGGTGCAATTCGCGCTTTAATAGTTCTTCTTCGCTCAGTGGTTTATATCCTTCGCGGAACTGGCCTAGTTCATCCTTCTTTACAATGGCCGCAATTTTCGATTCTCGTTCCATTTCCTCAGCTTTCTTCCTTCGTTCAATGTAGGCCGCATAATCAATTTTAACCGCTGATTCAGCCTGTTTTAACCTAGTATTATCCCTTTCGCGGTATATGGCCTTTTCTTCGATGTGCTTTGCCATCCATTCCATTATCGTGGCACAATCCAGCTTATGATAAGTGTTCCCGTAAAACCCTATAGAACCGCGTTTAAAGACAAGTATGAAGTCAGCGAGGCTTTCTGTCGGGTATGTGTCTAAAAGTGTCTCAGCGATGAAAGGAACCTGTGTAGCGTTGATGTTATTCGATACGTTCATTTGGTTTGCAAGCCGTATGATCTCAGCCTCTAAAAGTTGCTGCAATGAATCTTTCCCTACTTGTTTAACCAACTGGCAAATCAAAGGCTCATCCATGATCTTTTCGACCGAGTTAGGAACAGATTTAACCAGTTCTGTCCAGTTCTTAGCCTTTAGTAGCATCACTACCCCATCTTGCCGCGTGCGCTCTAATGAGGTCGTTTGTTTGCTGTTGCTTTTTTCCAATTCCATTCTGTTTACCGTTAACCTTTGTATTAGATAACCATGTGTTCAAAAGACGCTTGCAATCCGCTTTATCTGCCATACTTAGTCTTACTTCATCGCTCATCAAATGCAGGTAGCTTTCGTTTATTGCCTGCGGTATATCCTTAGTCTTGTGGGTAATTCTAAGTACCTCTAAGAACATTTCATCGAATTGGGATTGATACCAGTTTAAGTCTTTCATTGGTTTTTTAGGTAAAATATTCAATTAAACATACGACTTCTTCTCCCTGGATTTACCTATATTTGCACATCCATTGCAATTAAGTATATCCATTGAGGGGATACAGTATTTAACTAGTATTGTATCCCTTTGCTTTTAGTTAGTCAGCCCCTGTCTATTCTCTTTCGAGCAAGTTGTTAACCCCTTTTACTGACGAGTGTTCTATTTAACCTTTCGGTAATCCATTGACTGGGTTCGTGAAGTCGTAACACTACCCAGATTCCACCCACTAAAAACGTGTACTTGTTTTTCATCATAGACTAGTTATGATCGGCTTAACAAGTTGTGCAAAACCTTTATTTTCATTTAATCAATTCAGTATTGTATTTAATATCAGGCTCAGCCCAAACATTAAATTTTTCACTCTTACCTTTTTTATCTGTTACAATTATTTCAATTGGATCACTATTCATAAGTGCATAATCTGTATGCGTGTTATAATAGATGCCATATTTTGAAGCGGCGTTTTCGGATGACCATGCATAAATAATCTTTGGTTCATCTCCCAAATATTCTTCATGGGAAACGTTATAAGGATCAGCGCAATGCCCATCATCCCAATGGTATTCGTTGCATTTAGAACATTTGTTATACCCCATAAAAAAGTTTGGGGATTCACCTGAATCGGCCCGCCAGCCTTTCCATGTAAATCCCCATCTAATTTTTTACGTCCTATGGCGGTAGGATAATGACAAGACAAACTTAATAAATCCCCAATACAAAATCATCGTTTATCTAAAATATTTTTTTTCACTGTAAAAACCATGCATGAAGTAAGGAGAAAATTTTTTACATATTGCATTCCCATTTATCAGTCCATTCGCAAGACTCAAAAGGATTTATAGGTTTACGACTAAATGAAATAGGATTACTTCCGGTCACATAAACAAATTTCCCCTCCGGCCAGCCATCGTGCATAATACCACCAACGGCTAAAGCATTCCTGAAATCGACTAATCCATAGCCGCAATTAGAGCATACCTGTAAACCGTCTTCGCTCATTTTTCCTGCGCGGTGTCGGCATGCAATTGGCTGAATCCATCTTTTGCCATTCCAAACAACACGACCTAAATCAGCATCGAAATATGAATCACCTTTTATTAAAGGGTTTTGAAATGATTGTTGTTCAACGCAAATCCCAGATCCGCGATAAGAACCTTTAATATTTTGTTTCATAATCTTCCAATTTCTTCATCCAAACTTTTAATCCACAATTCAAAAGACCTTTCAAACTCTTCGTATGTTCCTGAAGTGTTTATTGGATACCAATCATTCGGGTTAAATTGTTTTGCATTCGAATCGTGGTAAATAGTTACGCCAAATGGAATTAAAACTTTTGGGGCATGTTCTTGAAACCAATTTGTATTCTGCAAAACTTCGCGTCTGAACTTAAACCACTTAGTTCCTATCCTCACATTATTTTCGTCAATACGTTCATAGAGTACCGGAGCCATAGCCTTTCTTTTTAGGTTGGGAAGGATGGTGTTATTACGAAGTCTCATATTAAAGAAAGCTGCGATTTTTCAGCAATAGCATTTTTACAGTTCTTTTCAGCAATCTTGAAATAGCTTTCTTTTAATTCTATTCCTATGCCATTACGGTGCATTTTAAGAGCCTGGAATATCTCTGAGCCTATGCCCATGAAAGGAGTAAAAATTGTTTCTCCTGGATTGCTCCAAAGATGTATGGCACGTTCGATAGTTTCAAGTTGTAGCGGGGCGATGTGCTTTTCATCGTCCGATTCTTTGCCTTCCTTATTGAGCGTATTGGAGTAGTTTATATCGTACCAAACAGGGGAGGCATACTTTTGCCAAAGGGAAATAGGAATGTAATTAGGGTCTTTAGAATCGGTACTGGAATGCTTTACAGGGATTGTATTGTCCCCTTCATTTCTGAATACCAGAAGATAATCAGGAAGTCCTACGCGGCTTAAAACAGCGTCCTTATCCTTTTGTTTATTAAGCAGTCCAATTGACTTAGTTCTTTGCATTTCAGTAACTGGATCTTTCCAAATACAAATACGGGAATGATAAATAAATCCTTCGTCCTGAAAAGCTTTGATTAACATTCCTGAAAAGTCCCTCAATCCGACATAACCTTCTTTACCTTTCTGAATGGGTAAGTCCATGCAATGAACAGCAACCAAACGACCAGGTAAAAGGATTCTTTTTAGTTCAGGAATAAGGAAAGCAAAGTGTTCAAAGAACTCTTCATAGTTTTTACAATTACCCATATCTCGGTAATCATTCGAGTAAACGTATAGCTCCGCGAATGGCGGGCTAAAGATTGAGAAGTGAACACAATTGTCGGGAAGTTTTTTAATTTCTTCCACGCAGTCTCCGTTAATTAGTTGGTGCATTAGTTTTGGGTTAAGTAGGTTTTCATTGCGCTAAATTGTTCTTGTTTCTTTTGTATAGCATGGATTACGTTTCTCATTGTGTCGGTAGTGATTAGAAAAATATTTACTTCATGCTTTTGACCGAAACGATAACTACGTCTTATTGCTTGATAAAGTGATTCAAAACTAAAATCTAAAGAGGCAAATATTTGATTGTGGCAGTTCTGATAATTTAAACCGAACATTGCAATCTTGGTCTTAGTTACTAAAATTCTGAATTCATTGTGAGCGAAACCGATTAATTTTTTCTCTTTCGATTCTGGCGATTCATCTCCACGAACTTCCACAGCTCCAGGGATATGCTTCATTATCCAGTCAGCTTCTTTATTTTGTTTTATCCAGATTATAAAGTTTTCATTTGAAGCCGTTACAATGTCTTTAACTTCGTTTAAACGTTGATGCATTGTATCTCGTAATTCCTGATTGAAGTTAGTAGCTGATATTGAAACATCATTGAAAAGTTTGCCTTGTTTGATCGGAGTCTTGATAAATCGTTCGATCAGATTGAGTTTAGGGAGAATAAATTTAGATCCATCGAATTGAATATCGGAAGGATTAGAAACCATCAAAGCCCACGATTTTACAAAGTTCCAAAACATCTTTTTTGCATGGCCTTTTAATCTCCATTTAGCCGTCTCGCCTCCATCGTGGGTAAAGTACATAGCCAGTATTTCTTCGCGCCTTCCATGCCCTAAAAATTCAGCATGGTTACAAATTTCCATATCATCATTGGGCGAAGGAGTGGCAGTGCAACAAAGTTTATATTCAGTTAGATAAAATGTGTCTATTATCTTTTCTTTTGTAGCCCCAGCAAAGTTTTTAAGGATTGAGCTTTCATCGAGAACAACACCTGAAAATAAAGAACTATTTAAGTTTTCAATCTGTTCATAATTTATTATCCAGATTTTAGATTCATAAACCGGACAATCTTTATCAAGTCGCTGAACTTCAATGCCGAATCGTTTACCTTCTTCGATAGTTTGCGCACTCACTGCCAATGGACAAAGGATTAAAACAGGCCGATTAGTATTGATTGCTACCTGGTTAGCCCACTCCAGTTGCATAATAGTTTTACCTAAACCGCACTCAGCGAAGATTGCAAACTTGCCGATCGATAAAGCTTTTCGAACAATGTACTTTTGAAAGTCAAAAAGATTTTTGTTTAGATAATCTTCATGAATTTCGAAACCTGAAACTTTATGTTTATTCAGTTTCAATTCTAAAAATTCTTGATAGTTCATTTCACAACAATTAGACTAGTTAAAAATAGAATTGACAACGCGAACATAGCCCCTACTAAGCAAGTAAAAGCAGCCGCTACCAAAGGGTTAAATCCGAAGTTCTTTTCCCATTGCTTTTCTTTGAAGCATCTTACTCTAAGATCTTCTTTTCTCCAGTCTCTTAGGTCTTGATGAGGGGTAGAGTGTGTTATAGGAGTCATTTTGTAAATGGTATTTTGTAAGTTAAATATTCGTGAAAAGAACAAGATCGCCAGCCGATGATAACGGTTTCTTCATTATCCTGTAGCCACCTAAAAGGGGTATTGCAATTTACTCCATATAGATATCCGTTAAAATGCCTAACCAAAATAAACCTATTTTGCTTAATGGCTTTTTTCAGTGTCGATGTTAAAAGATATGGCTTTATCATTTTGTAGTCTTGATGAGGGGTAGATGCGCATTTTTTACGGCTCATAAGGTATAAGTTTAAGTTTTAATTTAGCTCCTTGTATTGTATAATGCTCTTCTCTTAAAAGCATTTTTATTTGATGGAATTTAGCAACTGACTTTCTAGGAAAAACCCAGTGCTCTTTAAATGAAGTCAATTTTTTATAAATATTAAATTCCTTAGTCCAAAATCTTATAACATATTCAGGCTCTTCCACCATTTCGGCAACTTCTTTTGTTTTAAAATAATATTTAATTAGAGGCTTTTCGCTCTTGAATTCATTCTGACGAACATGATTTTGTTTGAATATCATGAAAAGCTGTATTTAATATAATGAACCTTAGTCTTTTTATTACAAACTAATTCCTTTCGAACTGAACGAGTTTCCTTAATCTCATTCATTCGGCTGGCAAGACGTGTTATCCCAAATTTTATGAAAGCCTGATAGGTAGTGATAGTCCGTCCCGGAGGAGTTAAATAAGAAATTAGTATTTGATTTTGTGACATAGGTATTTTTATTTAAATTAAATATCCTTTCTCTCTACGTTCTTCCGCGCTCATTTCTGTTTCTAGTCGTGAATGGCACCTGCGACAAACCGCCAGCCATGTTTCAGTATTCAAAAAATCTTTATCGCTCATGGAACAATGATGCACTTCATACGAACTTAAAAAACATCCCGGCAATCGTATCTCACAAGCGTTTTTAGTTTCTAAGAATTCAGCTTTTAAAACCAAATATTCATCTAGTTCTTTAGCCTTTCTAGGTGAAACTTTGCGTGGAGGCTTTACGATCTTAACCTTCTTTGCATTGCGTTCGGCCTTTCTTTTTTCTGCGTTGTGAGTGGCGCATATCCAAAGGGTTCCTTCGCAAGGATTATCGCAGCCCAAAATACTACAATTCATGATTCAATTTTGCTTTTAAGAAATTCAATATACTTTTCTGTTTTATCTTTGTAGAATTCATCGAAGGTTTGTTGTCCGTGATCGCTAGAATCAAATAATTTATAAAGAGTATTTCTAATCCGTTGTGATTGACTTTTACCGCCCAAGTCTGGACTAATTGTGTCTACCTTATCAATCTCTCCTTTCGTTATTCCTTTAGGGGATAAATAAATAGCAATAGCTTGCTTCCTAAATCCGTAAAGAGCGCCTATTTGTTCGGCTGAAAGTTCAGGCAATTCAAGTTTAACAGTTACACCGCCATCGACTAAGGTGTAAATGTTCTTGATTTCACAAGCTAATGTTAATCCGTTCATTTCTTTCTTTGGTCTACATAGTAATCGTCACGGTCGGCAGCGTTTCTTGCGGCCTCACCTATTTCTGAAACTGTATGCGGTGTATTCAATCCCTTCCTAATAAGTTTTTCCTCTTCAATTTTCATTCTGATAAAAGCATTTGCCTCCAAAAAGTTTTCTGAATTCTGTTCCTTAGTCCAATTGTCAGGCATTAATTTAGGATCGATTGAACCTGTAATTTGCTCTAGATTACTAAGTAAAAGCAAATAAGTTGTTTTAAGATCATCGCAATCTTGTGCCTTTTGCTCGATAGTATCAACTACTTCTTCGATTGTTTGCATACCCATAAGAAGATCAGGACAATGGAGGCGACCAAAGAAAGCAGCAGCGCGATATTTGAACATCTGCTCAGGCATTGTTTTCCACTTGCTTCCGGGTTTATCAAGCCATCCTTCTGCTTTTACCATTCTCATCGTTATCTTTGTACCTTCTTTATCGGTTGATTGATCTGGCTTTAAAGTTTTAGCAGTGTAACCGTAATCATCACCTTCGCCAGACTTTTCAAACTTTAATTCAGATGCAAAGCGTTTAGAGTTGTTAATGATTCCAATTACAAATTGTCCGCTCCAACCTGGATTTCCTTTAACTATGTAAAGGTTCTGCATGACCATTAGCGGGCTGATATTCATTCTCGTGCTCATCTCCATTGCTATCATTACATTTTCAACCTTGCCTCTATAAACTTCAGGGATAAGACTTGATTGAGCTAACATTTTAGCTACTCGTTGGGCATGTTCAAAGTTCTGCAATGAAAATGCGCTTTCTTTTTGTATTGTTTCAGGAGTTGTTTCCATAGTAGTTTAAGACCTATTCACAAGAATTTTTAGAAATGAAATCATTGATTAATTCACAATCTTCTTTTGAAGCATTATCTTTAAGAAGCGGAATGAAATCAATCATTGCTCTTTTTTCAATATTTGGATCGGTTATTAATATGCTACCATTTTTAATTACTAAAGTAACCTTCCATCCTGTTTTAGTTTTTAAATTAACTAGCTCAACAAAAGCCAAACCTTGTTCATCAGTCCATTTTTCAGGACATTCAACTAAAATTTTTCTTACTGAGTAAACGATGGTTTTGGGTATCCAGTAAGGATTAATATAAAAAGTTGAAGTCGATGCGGTACTATCGCCAAAATAATTAAATGACGATGTGGTTGAAGGATTCCAATAATTTGTTGCCATAAAGTTTTTAGTTTTTTAGTTTAAGACCATTTATAATCAGGAGTTTATTTAGTAATTGCAAAAAGTGTAGCTGTAGGATCGTAGCAAGCCGCTATCCAGTCAGCAGAAAATAAGTTGTTGGCGTTGATGACAATAAACTCACCGTTTCGGGTTTTGAATTTGTATTTCATAGTTTTTATCTGTCTAAGTTAAATCGTTCTATTTCTTCTTTGTGCTGGTCTTCTTTTATGAAGTTGTTGATGAACTCAAGGACTGTTTTTAAATTAGTATTTTTGATTTCCTTGCCGAATGGAAAATTAAAAGAGTGGAATACGTTGTAATCATGGTGACCACCAGTGTACCAATCAGGACTTCCGATCTGTGTTATCTTCCATCCTCTTGATTCTAATTCAAAAGGGCTGTAGTATGATGAGTTGTTTGTTTTCATAACTTGGATTTAGCGATTAGTGATTCATAGAATTTGCAATCATGCACGCCATCAGGTGGATGCAATTCTTTAAATAAATCCACTGCATGTTGAAGTGCTTCCAGAAGTTGTTTATTAATTGCTTCCAACTTATTGTGTTCAACACTTGAGTATTGTTCCATTGCCTCAATTACATATTTAATAGGCGTATTCGTAAGATTGTCCATGTCTTCCCAATAGCAGTTTTTGGGTACAATGCCTAGTAAAATATTTTTGGCTTTGTCGTTCATATCTTTATTTTTTAAGGTTGTGTTAAGAGGGGGATTAACCCCATTGTTCTGCCATTGCTTTTGCTATACCTTCAAAAGTTCTACTTCTTGCGCTTCCACGAGTTTTGCTCAAAGGAGCGTTTTTGCCTCCTGATTGTATAAATGGTTGCCATTCAGATAAAATATTTGTTGGTTGTAATTCAGGTAGTCCAATTAACCAAAGCAAAGTTTTTTTACTATAAGGCTCACCGAATTGATAAGGTTGAATTACTTGTGAATGTTTTGGGAGATCAACAATTTTAAGAGGTAAAGGATTTTCAATAGCCTTTTTAGGTATTGGGGCATTTAAAAGTTTCATGAAAAACTCCTTTGCTTGCGCTGCGTCATTCAATCTTTCTTCATTTAATTTACCACCTTTGTACATCCATCTTGCCCCGCAATTCGAAAGTTTTGTACATGGTGGATGTGCAATCATTAAATCCCAAGTTTGTGAATAAGCGACTTTTATTGCGTCCTCCATTATGTGCCAATCAGGATACCCAAAAATAGAGCAAGGTTTAATATCATTTGAATAGGCCTCATGTCCTCTTTCTCGAAAGGCTTTACAAACGACCTGGCTTTCTTCACAGGTTACTAATACTTTCATTTTGTTGGGTGTTTATTATTTGGGTGGAGGGGATTAATTACCTAAGTATTCAAAGACATGAAAGATAAGTGAGCCTTCCTGCATTTGAATTGTTGAAATATAATCCCTTTCATTTAAGCCATTCACTTTATGACCAGTTCCATAGATTTCTATATATCTGTCAGTTTCAGGAACATCGGATTCAACTAATGCCCATAATTGGGGAATTCCATTTTGAATTTGTGCGCACAATATTTTAGCCCCCTTAGGCATTTTGATAATTTGATTATCAGTCATTGCTAATTGATATTTCCAAATAGTTTTCATGGCGTTTCGTTGTTTTGATTAATTACTTTCGATTACTTTATAGTCAGTTGTTTGCCATTTTTGGCGTGGTAATGGATCAGGGCCAAAAGTTTCATGGTAATTCAATCTGAATCTTTGTTCATTATTAAAAGGTGTTTTTGCTATTGCTATTGTCTTTGTTACACGAATCACCTCAACCATATAGTTATTGAAGGCATTTTTTACTCTTATTTTATCGCCTACTTTAAGTTGTTTCATAATTCAATTTCAATGGTTTCACAACATGATTTTACTTCTTCATAAGTCAGTCCAGTTACATCCATGACAATATCGATAGGGGTTAATCCTTCGGGATCATCAGGATTAAATCCGACTACAAACTCTTCCATACTTGTGACTCTATATATGAACCATAAAGAAGTCCATGAGCAGAAGCATAACCTCTTTTCCATGATGGAGATTTTTTGCTATCCCATCCTTTTCTGAATTCGGCCAATGTATAACCGTTAGCCTTTAGTTGATCTTTTAATAGTGTTGTGAAAGTTTTCATTTTGTTTCTGTTTGGTGATATAAAGGTAATACCTTTTGTCATACCTGCAAACATTTACCGAAAAATATTTTTAATTATTTTTGTTGTTTGGTATTACCAAAAGACATACTTTTACATCCAATGGGAAAGACAATCACTTTCAAGGCAACCGAAGAGTTTTCGCAACATCTTGAAAAACAAGCATTTAAGGCTTTTAAGAAGGATAAGAAGGTAGGCACTTATATAAAGGCCATTTTGAAGAAATATACTAAGTTCAAAGAAAAGGAATTGGTATGAGAATTACGTTGCCTAAATATATTTTAAAGAATGATTATAGAATATCAGGCATCTATTTTTTGATACATAAAAATAAAATTGTCTACATCGGCAGAACTACTCATCTATTTTCAAGGGTAACACAACATCAGATTAAATGGGATTCGGTGAGGATAATCCAATGTTCTTATAAGGAATGTTCAAAATACGAAAAGCGTTGGATTAAAAAGTTTATGCCTAAATACAATAAAAACGGCTGGGGGAGCTTTAAAAAACTAAAGATTGCAGCTTAATGGAAACTATCTTCATATCTCATAAAGTGGAACACCCAATGACGGTTATGTTTTCGCCAAGTCCATTTGCAAGCGGAAGGACTTATCATGATTGTTTAGTTTATAATTCTTGGACTTATAGGACTTTGAACGGAAAGAAGATTAATAGTCATTCACCATTAAATTAATATGGAAGCAATAGCATTTTTTGGCGCATTTATAATTTTAATAGCCTTTTATATGGCATTCAGGTTGCGATGGTTGTTCGAATTATTGCATAAAGCAACATCATTTATGCCATTCAATATGCTTATTCCAATAATCGAGAAAGCATATCATGCGGTTGACTTCCAACAAACAATGGAATATACCGATTTGATGACTTTAAAGGATCTAGGTCAAGATAGGCAATTTGATTATTTTTCAACTGAAAGAATTGTCGATCACCCAAATAGATTAAATCATTTCATCGAGCAACAATGCGTTGAGCTTACTAAAGAAATGATTCGGAATGGAGTTGTCGAAATAACCGATCAGGAGCATCCAAATTTACCCCCGTGGAGGAAAAGAATTTTAATGAAAGTGAAAGTTTATAAACCTGATTAATAGTCATAACTGTTTGAATTGATGTCACCAAGAAAAGCAAATACCGATAAAAAATTAAGCCAACTTTCACGTGATAACATACAATGCGGTGAATCCGATATTATGGTTAGTGATGGAAACGTATCGATTTGGCCTGATTCAAAATCAATCGCAGGATGGATTGTGCTTTCTAAGAAGTCATTCAATAAAATGATTGACTGGTATAACAAAGATCAGAAAGTTAAAAGATAATTGCCTGAAAATGTTCTACATAACAGCGAATAGTTTGATTTAGGTAAGGAAATGAGTGCCGCCTATCAGGTAGGGCGGTTTTATAAAAGCAACAAAATTTAAAAAAAATATGACTATAGAAAACATAGCACAAATCGCACATGAATTGAATAAAGCCTATTGTGAGAGCATAGGTGATAATTCACAACCAGACTGGAATAATGCCCCAGAATGGCAAAAATCATCAGCAATCAATGGGGTTAATTTTCATTTATTAAACCCAAATGCATTACCATCCGCATCCCATGAATCATGGTTAAAGCAAAAGACTGAAGAAGGTTGGAAATATGGCGCGGTTAAGAATCCAGAAACTAAAGAACATCCATGCTTTCTTCCTTATGAACAGTTACCAACGGATCAAAAGGCTAAAGATTACATTTTTAGGCAGACAATTCATAGTCTAAAATCTTATTTAAGTTAATTTATGGACTTACAAGAGAAACAAGATGAGTTAATTAAAAAAATTCAATTTTTGAATACAACAATAAATGAAGCTAAGGAACAACTCAGAGAGGCAACAAAAGCATTCAAGGAGTATGGGAAATTGATTGAGAAGGCTAAGGCTTTAGAAAAATGAAAGGATTAATGCATCATTATAAGAACGTTATATTCTATCAATTGATGACCATAAATGAGAAGATCAATTGGAAGTCATGTATTTATAATGTTTACTATATAAAGAACTTTAAAGCAGGGCAGTAAACGTAATTGTCCTGTGCCGGCCATGCCTTGATAGCCTTGAAAAAGTGATTCAGTAAACATGGCGGCAAAACATTGGTAGTAGGTGGGATTAAATTTGTCCATCCTATAAGCAGAATAGGGTTTATTCAACTACCAACTTATTTTTTTAGTAACTGATTAAGGAAATGAAAGATATATATTTTTTCATATCGATATTTTTACTATTTGGATCAGGTATAGGTTTTGCGGCTTATAAATCAATTGATTGTAAAAAACCACCATACCAACTTGAAAAGAAATGCATAAAGGATTCTATATGGTCAAAATTAGATTATGGATACGGCCTTTCATTACGCGGGAAGCTTGAATGGGGACTAGGATTGCATAAACATACTAAATGTCTTGAATTCAAAATGGATACAATCAAAAGGAAATGAAAGATCATGAAGAATATTAGTTTTCATAGTTTATTTGGTAGTGGTGTTAAGGTTTGGAGCGTCTTTGTGTGGGCGCTCCTATTTTTGTCTTGTTCTCATTATGAGCCAGCAATAGCCATAATTACCTATACTGACGGATCTAAAGAGAAGTTCTTTGGTGAGCAAGAAGTTTATTCTGATGGTAGTTGGCATCAAGGTTTATATGTTGATAATGGGTGCTTAATATCTAGCGGATTTAGTGGAGGTAAGGCTCGTTGCGGGGTTAGATCAGTACAAGTAAAACTATTGAAGAAATGAAAGATAATCCAACACGTAACCTCTGGATGGTAGCGGTCGCCCCGCTGAGAGCCTGTTCGAGTCAGGCCATGGTCATCGCCAGTTCGATTCTGGTCGTAGTGGTTATCTTTCTTTTCTCTTTTTCTCATGCAGATCCAAAGCCTAACATATTAATAGGAACATGGAAATACCAATACTGGAAACTGCCCGGATGTAATAATCCGGATCACTCATCTTCCCAAATAAAGCCACTAGATCAAATTATAATCACAAACGACACATTCAACGGTAATCATTACATTATGAATAACAGCTCAATAGACGTAACTTATCCAAGTAAGCACGTGATTTACACATATACTTACTTAGTTGTCAATGGTCAAAGGTTATTAACACTAAGTTGGAAATTAGATACTGGATGCACTGTTATCGGTAATTATATGATATGAAAACAATAATCAGAATTCTAATAATCATTGTTTTATTGACTTCTTGTGCAAGCCATAAGATATGTTACACATACTCAGGACATAAAACCAAGACTCACAAATGACTAAGCTAAAGTCCACAGTTAAAGTAGGTCTTCATCCGATACGTGATGGATTCAAGATACCAGATAATGGCTTTGTATTCAGTAGTGATGTAAGAGATTGGCAAAGGAGTAATAAGAAGGCATATCGAGAATGTAAGGCTAACAAGACTAAATGATGAAATGGACGTTAAAACGAATTACAAAAGTAATGATTCCGGTTATTGGCGCATTCATTATTTCAGTCAAAGAATGGGATTCAATTGACGATCCTTCGATAGAAATTCTATTTGCTACATATCATGCATCGTTTGTTTTTATTGGGATATTAATGATTAGTGTAAAATAACAACCAATGATAACTAGATACAAGATAGTCGAGCTAAATGGACATTGGAATAGTAAGCAAGAAGTATTAGACGCTATATCAGAAAAGCATAGACCTAGGGAAGAACAAATAATAGAGATCAATGATTAACCAAATATTATTTCGTCAAGAGGGAGGGGTGTGGTCAATTCTTAAGATGTTCCACATGAAAC
>Ga0207639_10000220_pt1 | contig 42726 bp, 45 predicted proteins | sample KBSCornC32_FD_184299 | JGI IMG/M metagenome (GOLD analysis project Ga0207639, IMG submission 184299) | Corn rhizosphere microbial communities from Kellogg Biological Station, Michigan, USA - KBS Corn C3-2 (SPAdes) (version 2) | ecosystem: Host-associated > Plants > Roots > Rhizosphere > Soil ... | reverse complement strand
GCTCCCCTCGCTCGACATCTACGACAACAGCTGGCCGCTGTGGAGCTATGCCGAGGTCACGCCGCCGGCCAAGTTCGTGCATGACGATGAATATCGGCGCGGCGCGGCGATCTCCTCGCTGGTATCGGGTGGGTGCATCATTTCCGGCTCGTCGCTGCACCGCGCGCTGATCTTCACCGGCGTCCACGCCCACAGCTATTCATCGGTGACCAATTCGGTCGTGCTGCCCTATTGCAAGATCGGCCGGGGCGCACGGCTGGAAAAGGTGGTGATCGACGCGGGGGTGCGCATTCCCGAGGGGCTGATCGTGGGTGAGAACCCCGAGTTCGACGCCCTGCGCTTCCGCCGCACGGACAAGGGCATCTGCCTCATCACCCAGACGATGATCGACAAGCTGGAGGACATCGGGCTGGACCGGGTCAAGCCGAGGTCGCGGGTTTGAAGGTTCTCGCCCTCGCCTCTGAAATGCACCCGCTCATCAAGACAGGCGGCCTCGCGGACGTGGTCGGCGCGCTGCCTGCCGCGCTGGCCCGGCATGGCTGGCAGGTGACGACGCTGTTGCCCGGCTACCCCTCCGTGATGAAGCGCGTGGCGAAGGGGCGGACGGCAAAGCGCTACCCGTCCCTGTTCGGCGCGGACGGGCGGGTGTTCCGCACCAGCTATGAAGGGCGCGACCTCCTCATTCTCGACGCGCCTGCCCTCTTCGACCGGGAGGGCGGCCCGTATCTGGACATGAGCGGGCATGACTGGACCGACAACTGGCGGCGCTTCGCCGCGCTGTCGGCGGTGGCCGCGGACCTTGCCGCGGGCGGCCTGCGCCATTTTCGGCCCGATGTGGTGCATGCGCATGACTGGCAGACCGCGCTGGCGCTGGCCTATATCCGCCATGGTCGCGCGCCGCATGTGCCCGGCGTGCTGACCATCCACAATCTCGCCTTTCAGGGCCGGTTCGACCCGGCGACCTTCGGCGCGCTGGGCCTGCCGGCGGAAACATGGGCGGTGGACGGCGTCGAATATTATGGCGGCGTCGGCTTCCTGAAGGCCGGCATTCAATATGCCGATGCGATCACGACGGTCAGCCCCAGCTATGCGGACGAGATGCACGGGCGAATGGGGCATGGGCCTCGACGGGCTGCTCCGCGCGCGGGGCGACGCCTTGCAGGGCATTGTCAACGGCATCGACATGGAGGAATGGAACCCGGCGACCGATCCGGCCCTTTCCGCGCGCTACACCGTCAAGGGCATCGCTGCCCGCCGCCGCAATCGCGCCGCGATCGAGCGCAGCTTCGGCCTCGACGCGGACGATTCGCTCCTCGCCACGATCATAAGCCGGCTGACCTGGCAAAAGGGCATGGATATGCTCGCCGCCCATATCGACGCGATCGCCCATATGGGGATAAGGCTCGCGGTGCTGGGGTCCGGCGACGCCGCCCTGGAAGGCCAGTTCCTCGCCGCCGCGTCGCGCCACCGGGGTCGTATCGGCGTGAAGCTGGGCTATGACGAGAAACTGTCGCACCTGCTGCAGGGCGGGGCCGACGCGATAGTGGTGCCGTCGCGCACCGAGCCATGCGGCCTGACCCAACTCTATGGCCTGCGCTATGGATGCGTGCCGATCGTGACGCGCACAGGGGGCCTCGCCGACACCATCATCGACGCCAATGAGGCCGCGCTAGGCGCCGGGGTCGCGACGGGGCTGCACATGGGACCGCTGACGCCGGACACTCTGCTCGGCACGCTCGGCCGCGCGCAGGCGCTGCACCGCGATCGGGAGTCGTGGGCGGGCATACAGCGCGCCGGCATGAAGGCGGATTTTTCATGGGATCGCAGCGCCGGACGCTATGCCCGCCTGTTCCAGCGGCTGGTCGATGCGAAGGCGCACAACCAGGCTGATGCGCCGGCTGTCGAAGACTTGGTTGAAAGTGTCGCCGCCTGATGACTGCTCCCCTGTTTGCGCCGGATAGCGCGTTCGGACCTATTGTCACCGAGGCGGGAACGCGCTTCACCGTCTGGGCGCCCGATGTCGAGCGGCTTGACCTCGTCCTCTTCGACGGGCCGAGCGAATGGGTGATGCCCTTCGGCACCACGGGCCACGGACTGCACGAACTGTTCGTGCCGGGTGTCGGGCAGGGCCAGCTTTACAGCCTGGGCGCGGGTGAGCGACGGCTGGTCGATCCCTATGCGATGGCGCTCGACCGGCCCTATGACGCCGGTCCCGGCGGTGCTTTGCCACGGGCCGTCGTCCTGGACCCGCCGGTACTGCGCCCGCGCACGCCCAAATTCAGGCCGGGCGGGACGGTCTACGAACTGGCGGTAAAGCCCTTCTCCATTCTCCATCCCCATGTGCCGGAGGTGAACCGGGGGACGTTGCGCGCCCTGCGCCACGCGCCGGTCATCGCGCATCTGAAGCGGCTGTGCGTCGATGCGGTCGAACTGATGCCCGTCACCGCGTGGATCGACGAGCGGCATCTGGGGCCGCTGGGCCTTACCAACGGCTGGGGCTACAACCCCGTGACCTTCATGGCGGTCGATCCGCGTCTCGGCTCGTTGCAGGACTTGCGCCTCGCGGTGGACTCGCTGCACCGGGCGGGGATCGACGTGATCCTCGACATGGTGTTCAACCACACCGGCGAGAGCGACATTCACGGCCAGACGCTGAGCTTCCGGGGCCTCGCCAACCGCGACTATTATCGCCATGCGCATGATGGCAGCCTCGTCAACGATACCGGCTGCGGCAACACGGTGGCGTGCGACCATCCGGCGATGCGCCGCATGATCCTGGATACGCTGCGGCATTTCGTGAAGTTCGCCGGGATCGACGGCTTCCGCTTCGACCTCGCGCCGATCATGGGGCGCACGATGGCGGGCTTTTCGGCGGAGGCGGACCTGCTCGCCGAGATGCTGGCCGACCCGTTGCTTACCGACCGCATCCTGATCGCCGAGCCATGGGATATCGGGCCGGGCGGCTATCAGCTTGGCCAATTCAAGCCGCCGTTCCTCGAATGGAACGATCGCTACCGTGACGATGTGCGCCTGTTCTGGCGGGGCGATCCGGGACGGCTGGGTCCGCTCGCCACGCGGCTCGCAGGCTCGGCGGATGTGTTCGCCGCCGGACCCGCCAGCCGTACCGTCAATTTCCTCGCCGCGCATGACGGCTTCGCGCTCGCCGATCTCGTCGCCAACGAAGAGCGGCACAACGAGGCCAATGGCGAGCAGAACCGCGACGGCCATGGCGAGAATTACTCGTGGAATAATGGCGTCGAGGGCGCGACCGACGATCCCGCCATCCTCGCGGCGCGGCGGCGGGACGTGAAGGCGCTGCTCGGCACCCTCTACGCCTCGCGCGGCACCATCATGCTGACGGCGGGCGATGAATTCGGTCGCACGCAGCGGGGCAACAACAATGCCTATTGCCAGGACAATGCAATCACCTGGCTCGACTGGACCCAGCGCGACGTCGAACTGGAGGCGCATGTCGCGGCGCTGGCCGAAATGCGGCGGCGCTATCCCGAACTAAGCGATCCGGCCTTGCTCGGCGAAGGGGATATCGACTGGCTGACCGAAGCGGGCGCGCCGCTGGCCGCCGCCGACTGGGAAGACCCCGCGCGTGGCGCGTTCCAGATGCGGATCGGTCGGCTTCTGGTGCAGTTCAACCGGACGCACGAAGCCGTCGCCTTTGCCCTGCCCATCAGCGAGTGGGAGACGATGGGTTCGGGCGCCCCGGAGCCGTTGCCCGCTCGATCCGTTGCATTCCTGAGAGTGAAGGAACCGCTCGCATGACGACCGATCCCGACTGGTGGCGCGGCGCCGTCATCTATCAGGTCTATCCCCGGTCCTTTCAGGACAGCGACGGCGACGGCGTCGGCGACCTCAATGGCATCACCCGGCGATTGCCGCATATCGCCTCGCTCGGCGTGGACGCGGTATGGATTTCGCCCTTCTTCAAGTCGCCGATGGCCGACATGGGCTATGACGTGTCCGATTATCGCGACGTCGATCCGCTGTTCGGCACGCTGGGCGATTTCGACCGGCTGATCGGAACCGCGCACGGCCTCGGCCTCAAGATCATCATCGACCAGGTGCTGTCCCACACTTCCGACCAGCATCAATGGTTCGTGGAAAGCCGCGCCCGCAGGGATAATCCGAAAGCCGACTGGTATGTCTGGGCCGATGCGAAGCCCGACGGCACCGCGCCCAACAACTGGCTGTCCATCTTCGGCGGTCCCGCCTGGGAATGGGACGGGGTGCGGATGCAATATTATATGCACAGCTTCCTGGCGTCGCAGCCCGACCTCAACCTGCACAATCCGGCGGTGCAGGATGAATTGCTCGACACGATCCGCTTCTGGCTGGACCGGGGCGTGGACGGTTTTCGGCTGGACGCCTGCAACCATTATTTCCACGACGAGAAGCTGCGCGACAATCCCCCCGCCGCCGCGCTGGGTGACAAGGGAAGCGTGCAGGCGACCAACCCCTATGGCTTTCAGGACCATCTCTACGACAAGTCGCAGCCCGAAAATCTGCTGTTTCTGGCCCGGTTGCGTGCGTTGCTGGCGGAGTATCCCGGCGCCATCGCACTGGGCGAGGTGGGGGATGAGGAGCGGTCGCCGGCCACCGTGGCGGCCTACACCGGCGAGGGATTGCTCCACTCCAGCTATACCTTCGACCTGTTCGGTCCCCAGTTCGATCCCGCCCATTTCCGCAAGGTCTTCGAGGCGTTCGGTAGCGCGGCGCGCGGCGGCGCGGTGTGCTGGTCGATCTCCAATCATGATGTGATGCGCTATGTCAGCCGCTGGACGAAGCCCGGCGACGATCCGGCCGCCATCGCCGGGCTGGCGATCAACCTGCTCGTTTCGTTGAAGGGGCCGATATGCCTCTACCAAGGCGAGGAACTGGGCCTGCCCGAGGCGGAACTGGCCTTCGAGGATCTGCGCGATCCCTATGGCATCCGCTTCTGGCCCGCCTTCAAGGGCCGCGACGGATGCCGCACGCCGATGCCATGGCAGGCGAATGCGCCCAACGCCGGCTTTTCGGAGGGCAAGCCGTGGCTGCCGGTGCCGCCCGCGCATGTGCCGCTGGCGCTGGATCGGCAGGAGGGCGTCGCTCATGGCGTGCTCGCCGCCTATCGCAGCGCGATCGCGCTCCGCCATCGCAGCAAGCCGCTCAGCCTCGGCACGCTGACCTTCCTCGAATCGGACGACGCGAATGTGCTGGCGTTCACCCGCGAATGGGCGGGGGAGCGATTGCTCTGCCTGTTCAACTTCGCGCGCAGGGAGGCAAGCTGGAACGACGAGGACAGTTTCGTCGATCTGCCTCCGCTCGGCTGGGCGCATATTATCCTATAGCTTCGGGCCGATGCCCGCGTCCGTCAGTCTTCCGGCGCGATGGTGATCGTCAGGCCGTCCAGTTCGTCGGTCAGCGGCAACTGACAGGACAGGCGCGAGCGCTCGTTGCGGTGGTCGCTGCTGTCGAGCAGGTCGTTCTCATCCTCGCTCATATTGGGAAGGAGGTCCGAGAAAGCCGGATCGACATAGACATGGCAGGTGGCGCAGGAGCAGCAACCGCCGCACAGCGCGAGCAGCTCATCAATGCCATTGTCACGGATGACTTCCATCACCGACAGACCCGTTTGGGCCTCGATGACCGATTTCTCGCCCTCGCGCGTGACGACAACCAACTTGGGCATTTACGCTCCCCCTCGAATATCCGGATATGGCGCGGCTATGTCGTGCGCTCCACAGGAGATCAAGCGCGGAAACCGCAACGAGCCTTCAACCGCTTGCGATCAGCACAAACCCATGCCCCCGGTAACAAGCGCGGTGGCGCATCTGCTAAGCTTCGTTGCTCCAATGGACGCTTTTGAGGGCCGCCGAACTGCGCGACCGCATGAGCCTGTTGCGAGGCCCCCCGGCATGAACCGAATGGATGTATTTTTGATCTCTCCCTTCTCGTTCGTCAAAAGCCGGGAGCAACAGGCCGCCGCCTGTCAAACCCTTGGGTCCATTATGTCGACTCGCTCGTTCACCGGCGATGATTGCTGCCTTGCTCCGCCCCGATCCCTATATCCTCATACTGACGGGATTCGGCCTGTTGACCGCGCTGGTCGTCTGGCTGCCATTGGTTTTGAGAAAATTGCCGCTTTCCCTTCCGATCGTGTGCATCGCTCTCGGAGCGGCGCTCTTTTCCCTGCCCCAGGTCACGCTGAAACCGCTTCCCCTCCGCTATCCGGAGATTACGGAGCGCTTCACCGAGTTCGTCGTCATCATCGCCCTGATGGGAGCGGGCCTGAAGATCGACCGGATCTTCCGATGGCGCGACTGGGCGGTGACGTGGCGGTTGCTGGCGATCACGATGCCGCTCACTATTCTGGCTATCACCCTCCTCGCCTGGGGATTGGGACTGCCATGGGCGATCGCTCTGTTGCTCGCCGCGAGCCTGGCGCCGACCGACCCGGTGCTGGCGTCCGACATACAGGTGGGACCGCCCAAGACGGGTGATGAAGACGAAGTGCGCTTCGGCCTGACTTCCGAGGCCGGATTGAACGATGGGCTTGCATTCCCCTTCGTCCATCTGGCGATCGCGCTGGCGGCCATCGCGGGCACCCGTCAACCCTGGTTTGGCGAGTGGCTGACCTACCGGGTGTTGTGGGAGGTAGGGGCCGGCATTGGCGGAGGATGGCTGATCGGCCGGCTGTTCGGATGGCTCACCTTCCATGTGGCGGCGGAGTCCAAACTCGCCCAGACCGGCGATGGTCTGATCGCGCTGGCGGCGACATGCGTATCCTATGGCCTTACCGAGATTATTCACTCCTATGGCTTCCTGGCCGTCTTCGTGACCGCTCTGGCGTTTCGGGGCACGCACCGGGATCATGACTTCCACCATGACATGCACGACGTGACCGAACAGATCGAGCGGCTGGCCATGATGGTGCTGCTGCTTCTGTTCGGCGGCGCTTTGGTCAGCGGCCTGCTATCCTCGGTAACATGGACGGATGCCGGCATCGCGCTCCTGATCTTGTTGGTCGTTCGTCCGCTGGCGGGACTCATCGGCCTCGCGGGGCTGAAAGCGGATCGGATGGAGAAGCTGACACTGGCCTTCTTCGGCATTCGGGGGGTCGGGTCGATCTACTATCTCGCTTATGGGCTCAACCATATCGACGTCACTGGCGGGGACCGGCTGTGGGGAGTGGTGGGCCTCGTGATTCTGGCTTCCGTCGTGCTGCACGGACTGACGGTGACGCCGATCATGCGATCGCTGGATCGCCAGCAAGGCCGCGACCCCGACCGGGACGACCCGCTGCGCGACGATTCCGGGGTCGCTCCTCCATCCGGAGCCTGACGACCGGCGAGGCAGATGATGGCCGATCCGTGCGAACTGCCCGTCTCGACTCAGGCGGTGCGCGGACGGCATGGCTACGCGACCCTGCTACGGCTTGGCCTCGGCCTCTGCGCGCAAGACCGCAAACCGTCCCAGCCGCTTTTCGCGCAGCAATATATAGAGGCCGCTCGCCACGATCAGCGCCGTGCCCAGCCAGGTCGAGGCGATGGGCAGCGTGCCCCACAATAGCCAGCCGAGCAGGGCCGCCCAGACAATCGCGCTATAATCCATCGGCATCACCACCGCGACGGGGGCCAGGCGTAGCGCCGAGGTCATCAGCAACTGCGCGATGCCTCCGCACACGCCCATGGCGAGGATGAGCGCGAAGGTGACGGGATCGTGCCATTGGCCGAACCAGATCATCAACAGGCCCAGCGGCGGCACTGACAGGATAGTGAACCAGAAGACGATGGCCGGGGGCGTTTCTGTCCGCGACAGCGCGCGCAGCAGAATGGCGACGGTCGCGGTCCCGACCGCCGCGGCGATCGCGACGCCGAGACCGACGAGGGGAAAATGCGCATTGTCCGGTCGCGCGATGACGACCACGCCGACGAACCCCAGGACCACCGCCCCCCAGCGATGGATGCCGGTCGCCTCGCGCAGGAACAAGGCCGAGAAGATGGTCGCGAAGATGGGCGCGGTGAAACCGATGGTGGTCGATTCCGCCAACGGCAGAAGGATCACCGCCCCGAAGTTGCAAACCATGCTGGTGAGCCCGACCGCCGTGCGGGTCAGGTGCAGGTCGGGCCGCTTCGTCGCTATACCCGCCGGCCCGATCGTCCAGACTATCCAGCCATAGACGACGGGGAGGGCCAGCAACTGGCGATAGAAGAGCAATTCGGCGAAATGGACGCCGCGCAGGCTCAGAAACTTGATGAGCGCCCACATCAGGCTCAGCATCAGTACGGAACCCAGGCGCAGGCCGATGGCGAGCGGGATATTCTCGGAGCGGGGACCGGGGATCGGGGAAGCAACTGTCACATCGGGCGTCTAGCGTCTCCTGCACGCCGCGTCACCCATGCTCCCGTCATGGTTGCGGCGTTCCGGCGGGCAGCGAGGACATCGGGCGTGAAAAGGGCGTCCGATGTTATTTCGGCTTGCGGAAACGCAGCGTCATCCGGTCGCTTTCCCCGATCGCGGCATATTTCGCGCGATCGACATCGCCGAGTTGATAGGAGGGCGGCAGCGTCCATACGCCATCGGGCCAGTCGGCCGTATCTTTCGGATTGGCGTTGATCTCCGACTGCGCTTCCAGCACGAAACCCGCCTTTTCGGCCAATGCGCGGACGGTCGAGAGCTTGAGATAGCCGCTCTTCTTTTCGAGGGCCACGTCGCGGCCCTCGGGCAGGCGATGATCGACGATGCCCAGTACCCCGCCGGGCTTCAGCACCGTGAAGAAGCGCTGGAAATTGGCCTCCGCCGTGCCGTCCATGACCATGTTGTGGATGTTGCGGAAGGTGAGGAGCGTATCCACCGACCCGGCGGGGATGCCGGCCTCGGGCGGCCAGGGAACCAGCTTCACCGCGCCATAGGTGGCGGGGTCGGCGGCGAATTTGGCGACGAGGGCGTCATAGCCCTTGCCGGGGGCCTGCGCGGCATAGAGCGTGCCCTTGCCGTTGGTCAGCGGCGCCAGGATTTCCGTGTACCAGCCGCCGCCGCCGGGACTATATTCCACGATGGTCTGGTCGGGCGTCACGTCGAAGAATTTCAGCGTCTGTTCGGGGTGGCGATATTTGTCGCGCACGACATTGGCGGGCGTGCGCGTGCGCGCGAGGACGGCGTTTTCGATGGCGGTCGCGGCCGCGATTTCGGATGGCACGGCAGGCCCGGCGAACGCCGCGGTGGCCGGCACCATGGCCAGGGAAAGGAGCAGGGCTGCGCGCATGATGGTCCGCCTCCGGATTGGGAAGGGCGGAAGGTGGAGGGACCTGCGGCTTAGCGCAAGCCCCTTTTCGGTTGCTGGACTGTTACAGACAGGCTTCCAGCAGCGCCTGATCGAAACCAAAGCTGCGCGCCTTTTCCAGCGTATAGGGGCGCAGGCCCATGGAGCGATATTCGCCGATGATCTTACCCTCGGCGTCCTCGTCCATATATTCGAACTTGAACAGTTCCTGGGTCACGATCACGTCGCCTTCCATGCCGATCACCTCGGTGACGTTGGTGATGCGGCGCGAGCCGTCGCGCAGGCGCTTGACCTGCACGATCAGGTCGACCGAGTCCGCGATCTGCTTGGAAATGGCCTCCTTGGGGATCTTGATGTCGCCCATCAGGATCATATTCTCCATACGGCCCAGGCATTCGCGCGGGCTGTTGGCGTGGAGCGTGCACATGGAGCCGTCATGGCCGGTGTTCATCGCGGCGAGGAGATCGAAACATTCCGCGCCACGAATTTCGCCCAGGATGATGCGGTCCGGGCGCATACGCAGGGCGTTCTTGACCAGATCGCCGATGGTGATCGCGCCTTGCCCCTCCAGGTTCGCAGGGCGGGTTTCCAGCGGCAGCCAGTGCGGCTGTTGCAGACGAAGCTCCGCCGCATCCTCGATGGTCAGCACGCGCTCGCCGGGGTCGATCATCTTCGACAGGGCGTTGAGCATCGTCGTCTTGCCCGAGCCGGTACCGCCCGAGATGACGACGTTGAAGCGGCACGCGCCCGCGATCTTGAGCGCGGTGCACATCTTCGCGCTCATCGCGCCCCACTGGGCGAGATTGTCGAGCGTGATCGGCTTGGCGGAAAATTTACGGATCGAGATGGCGGTGCCACGTAGGGAGAGCGGCGGCACGATCACGTTGACGCGCGAGCCATCGGGCAGACGGGCGTCGGCGAGCGGCGTGGTCTGGTCGACGCGGCGGCCGACCTGATTGACGATGCGCTGCGCGATCTGGAACAGATGCTCCTCATCGCGAAAATGGATGGGCGCGATCTGCAGCTTGCCCTTTTTTTCGATATAGGTCTGCTGCGGGCCGTTGACCATGATGTCGGTGATGTCGGGGTCGGACAGGAGTTCCTCAAGCGGGCCGAAGCCGAGCAGTTCGTCGACCAGCACCTTCTCCAGCGCGAACTGCTCGCGCCGGTTGAGGTTCAACTTCAGCTCGGCCAGAACCTCCATGATGATCGGGCGGAATTCCTCGGCCAGTTCATCCTTGGAAAGGGTGGCGGCGGCTTCGGGATCGACCCGTTCGAGGAGGCGCGGAAGCACCTGTTCCTTGATCCTGTGGACCGATACCTCGAAACCCTGATTCTGATCGGCCGCGCTATGGTCCTGATTCATCCGGTCGGACAAGCGCTGCATCGCATCGACGTTGCGGTCCATGGGCGCGTCGGAGGGGAGCACAGGCGCCGCAGCAGGCATGGGGACCGGCGGAAACTGGCTGCCGCCGGAGGGCGCCGGCTGACCGCCCCCGGCCCCCTGCATCGGGCGGGCTACGCCGAAGGAACTCTTGCCCCCCATTCCGTTCTTGCGACCAAATGCGCTCATTATCTTCTCAAAGCCTCATCAACGCGCGTCGCGTTACCTCAATGATGAAAATAGCCGCCAGGTTTTTACAAATGGCTAACGGGTTTCTCACGGGAGCGATACTGTTCGAGCAAGTCACGCCGAACATTAACGTACAGAAGGCGGGGATAATATTGGAAGGCTCCAATACGCACATAATTGCGGGACGTCGCTTGGTTGATCAACTGTGCGGTCGCCGCATTATAGTGGGGCACTATCGGTCTTGAGGCTGTAATGATGACGGACGGTTGATTGCGGAGAATGCGGGATACCTCCGCGACCGTATTTACCCCGATCGCATGTTCTTCCATCGCGTTGCTAAGATGGTCCGGATAGACGTAGATGGTTGGCAGACAACTCCGCGTCGCTTCATAGAGCGAGGTGGGACCATCGAACACATAGAGACAATCGGAGTTCTTGCCCACATAGGGCGCAGCAGCAGATGCTGCCTGCTGGAAGCCGATTCGATTGCGTTGCGAAATATAGTAGCCGCTGATAGGATCAAAGAGCGCCAAGCCGATCAGGAAGGTTATACTGGTCAAGACCGCACCAACGCGGCTCATTCCCATTGTCGGCGCCGCTACAGCGAGAATCGCCGGGATGACAGGCGCGAAATAATGAATGTAGATATTGCCGATCATCAGGAAGCCGGCGATACTGGACGCCAGCCAGCCCAACATGATAAGGTAGGAGGAGCGTGCCGCCATCTTCTCCATCATCCACTGGGCCACCCCGAACAGGGCGCAAAAGGCAAGCGGGAAGGCCATGAACGCGATGCGGATGCGATATTCATCCTTCATCGCACCCGAGAGGTGCCCCCGGAAAAAGATGGAGGTGAAGTTAGCGAACAGGAATGCATCCAGATGGCTAAGATACCAGTATAGGCCAAGGACGATTACCGTCGGAGTTAGTCCGATCGCCGCATAGAGCAACGCTTGCCGCGCCAGCGCAGATAGAGACGATCCCAGCCGCCACTGACGCCAGAGCGCGCACAGGCCGAAAAATACGCATTGAGGGAGGACAGTATATTTGATCTGGAGCGCGAGCCCGCCGAGTACTATCGCCCAGGTACTTGCGCGACGAACCGCGTGCAGGTCATTGGATTCCGCGGTACGCACAGTGAGCAACGCCATCGCGATAAGCAGCGGGATGTAGTACACCTCGCTTTGGCCGACATGTACCCCGAATGCCGAGAGAAACAAAATATAGAGTATTCCGCAGACGCATGCACCAAGCACATCAATGAAATGCCGAGCGAGATGGAAGAGAAGGATGCCACCGAGTGCCGCTGCGGCACAGGCCAGAAGCTGATAAGCCAACACGGAGCCGGCGCCTGCCAGGCTGGCGGCGGCGTAAATGAGGAAGAGCCCGATCGGCTTACGATCCCAGATGTCGACGTAGGGCAGTCGACCATCCAGCATCTGCTCGCCAATCAGCCGATAAATTTGCTCGTCATAGTCCGGTGCGGGGTCGCCAAAGTAGGCCCAGCGGAGTGCCACTGCGAACAGAATCATCAGTATGTAGATATGCCGATGCCGCAGGCCTAAGGCGGGAAGCGGAGTAAGACGTTTGGGGCGGGGTGCGAGTGCCGCTGGCATCAGTTTTTGCGCCAGGTTAGCCAGCGAGTGGCGACAAAGTTCCAGACCGTTCCGACGCCAATTCCGGCCAGACTGCTTAGCCACCAGTTCTGATGAGTTGCGCTATAGATGGCCGACGCAACGCCGACATTTGCGACCGCACCTATGCTGCAGGCTAATGCGAAGCTGCCAAAACCCTTCGCCCAGCGCCAGCCGGCCAGGCGACGGTCGCGATAGGTCAGTTTGTTGTTCAGCGCGTAGTTGAATGTCATCGCCATGAGCACGGCTATCCATTGGGCATGGGTGAAATCAAGATGGGTAGCAGCTTGGAGCAGCCCCAAGGTCGTCAGATGTACGACAGCCCCCAGAGTGCCGACCGCGCAAAACAGGATAAGTTGGACAGGAATGAAGCGGCCGACCAGTTTGTCGAGCAGCAGTTCAAAATATTCCACCGCCACTGCGCTGTCGAGCTTGGAAGCACCTGCGGTGCGATTGCGGAAAACGTAGGGCACTTCACTCACCACTAACCGCTGCGGGTGGGATGCAACGATATCGAGCAGGATTTTGTACCCTGTAGTCGACAACTGCGGAATCGCCTCGATCAAAGAGGTTCGGCGGATTGCGAAAAAACCGCTCATGGGATCCGAAAGAGGGGTGCGCACGACCAACGCTGCGAGTTGGGTGGCGCCCTGGCTGATCAGAGCCCGACCGCGTGACCACTCGCCAATGCCGCCTTCCTGAGTATAGCGCGTGCCAACCGCCAGATCGGCACCGCGCTCAGCTATGGCGTCGATCAACAACGGCAAGGCATTTTCATCATGTTGGAGGTCACCGTCGATGACGGCTAAGATCGGCGCAACAGTTGCCAGGCACCCTTCCACGACGGCCGACGACAGTCCCCGGCGCCCAAACCTTCGAATCAGGCGAACGCGGCGATCCTGACGCGCCTGTGTTTCGATTATTTCGGTTGTGCCATCAGTCGAATTATCGTCGACGAAGATCGCTTCCCACTCGCGATCAGCCAAGACGATGGCAAGGCGATCGAGTAACGGCTCGATGTTTCCGTGCTCGTTAAGAACCGGGATAATGATAGCAACATCCAGCGGCCGAACTATTCCCGTCCGAAAATAATCCGCTGATAGATGTTGCATCGGCTGCCCCCCATGACGGAAAAGTCCGTGTGGATGGCTCGCTATGACGGAATAGTGGTTAATCGTTGGTTAGAGCGGTGCCATTTGCAGCCCTCCGCCTTACTCCGCCTTCTCCGCCAATACCGTGAGCCCGTTGCCGCCCACTTCCGCGAAACCGCCTTCGACCATGATGACGCGGGGTTCGGCATTGGCGGTCGCATAGACCTTTAGCGCGCCATCCTTGACCGTCGACATGAAGGGCGCATGGCCTTCCAGCACACCGAATTCCCCTTCGGTGCCGGGGACGACGACCATGTGGACCTCCTCGGAGAAGACGAGCTTTTCAGGGGTTACGAGTTCGAAATGCAGTGCCATATTCTGTTCCCAAACCCCCTCCCCGCGAAGGGAGGGGTGAAGAAGGGTTATGCCGCTTCGGCAGCCAGCTTCTTGGCCTTCTCGACCGCCTCGTCGATGCCGCCGACCATGTAGAAGGCGCTCTCCGGCAGATGGTCGTACTCGCCATCGACGACGGCCTTGAACGACTTCACCGTGTCCTCGACCTGCACGAACTTGCCGCTGATGCCGGTGAAGACCTCCGCGACGTGGAAGGGCTGGGACAGGAACTTCTGGATTTTGCGGGCGCGGGCGACGGTCAGCTTATCCTCTTCGGACAGCTCGTCCATGCCCAGGATTGCGATGATGTCCTGCAGCGACTTGTACTTTTGCAGCGTCTCCTGGACGCGGCGGGCGGTGTCATAATGCTCCTGCCCGACGACGGCGGGGGTCAGCACGCGCGAGGTCGAGTCGAGCGGATCGACCGCCGGGTAGATGCCGAGTTCGGAGATGGCGCGGTTCAGCGTGGTCGTCGCGTCGAGATGCGCGAAGGACGTGGCCGGCGCCGGATCGGTGAGATCGTCCGCGGGCACGTAAATCGCCTGCACCGAGGTGATCGACCCCTTGGTGGTGGAGGTGATGCGCTCCTGCAACGCGCCCATGTCGGTGGCGAGCGTCGGCTGGTAGCCCACCGCCGAAGGAATACGGCCGAGCAGCGCCGACACTTCCGAACCCGCCTGGGTGAAGCGGAAGATGTTGTCGACGAAGAAGAGCACGTCCTGCCCTTCCTGGTCGCGGAAATATTCCGCCATGGTCAGGCCGGAGAGGGCGACGCGCGCGCGGGCGCCCGGCGGCTCGTTCATTTGGCCGAACACCAGCGCGACCTTGGAGCCTTCCGGCGTCGCATTGCCCTCGGCATCCTTGGCGATGACGCCGGCGTCGAGGAACTCGTGGTAGAGGTCGTTGCCCTCGCGGGTGCGCTCACCGACGCCCGCGAATACGGACACGCCGCCATGGCCCTTGGCGATGTTGTTGATCAGTTCCTGGATCAGCACGGTCTTGCCGACGCCGGCGCCACCGAACAGGCCGATCTTGCCGCCGCGCGCATAGGGGGCGAGCAGGTCGATGACCTTGATGCCGGTGACGAGGATGGCCGCTTCGGTCGACTGGTCGATGAAGTCGGGGGCCTTGGCGTGGATCGGGGCGGAGAGCTTGGCGTTGACCGGACCGCGCTCGTCGATCGGCTCGCCGATGACGTTCAGGATGCGACCGAGCGTCTCCGGGCCGACGGGCACGGTGATCTGCGCGCCGGTGTCGAGCACTTCCTGACCGCGCGTCAGGCCGTCGGTCGAGTCCATCGCGATAGTACGCACGGTGTTCTCGCCGAGGTGCTGCGCGACCTCAAGGACGAGCTTGTTGCCGTTGTTGCTGGTGGTCAGCGCGTTGAGGATCGACGGCAGGCCGTCCTCGAAGATCACGTCGACGACGGCGCCGATGACCTGGGCGATCTTGCCCACATTGTTGGTGGTTGCCATGGTTCTTTCCTTGCCTTCGGTCTTTTTACAGCGCTTCCGCGCCAGCGATAATCTCGACCAGTTCCGTGGTGATCGCGGCCTGGCGGCTGCGGTTATACTGGATGGTCAGGTTCTTGATGAGGTCGCCCGCGTTGCGCGTGGCATTGTCCATCGCGGTCATCGACGCGCCCTGCTCCGACGCCATATTCTCAAGCAGCGCCTTGAAAATCTGGATGGTGATGTTGCGCGGCAGCAGGTCGGCGAGGATCGCTTCCTCGTCCGGCTCATATTCCACGGTCGCGTCGGATGCGGCGACGCCGGTGTCGGGAACCTTGACAGGGATGATCTGCTGCTCGGTCGGGATCTGCGCGAGGGCGGAGCGGAAGGCCGAATAGAAGAGATGCGCAACGTCGAACTGGCCCGCCTCATAGAGATCGGTCAGTTGCTTCGCGATCGCCTGCGCCTCGTCATAGCCGGGCGCGCGGACATGCGTGGTGTCGAACTGGGCGATGATCAGGCCGGGGAAGGTGCGGGCGATGACCGCCTTGCCCTTGCGGCCGATCAGGAAGAATTTGACGGTCTTGCCCGCCGCGATCAGCTCGCGCGCCTTGACCAGCGCGGCCTTGACGATGTTGGCGTTGAACGCGCCGGCCAGTCCCTTGTCGCCATTGGCGACGACGAGTAGGTGGACATCGTCCTTGCCGGTGCCCGCGAGCAGCGGCGAACCGCCGACGCCGACCTTGGCGGCGAGGCTGGCGACGACGCTCTCCAGCCGCTGCGAATAGGGGCGCGCGGCTTCGGCGGCCGCCTGCGCCTTGCGCAGCTTGGCGGCGGCGACCATCTGCTTGGCCTTGGTGATCTTCTGGGTCGATTTGACCGAGGTGATCCGCCCTTTGAGTTCTTTCAGACTAGCCATCTGTTCCCCATCACCCCGTTCGGGCTGAGCTTGTCGAAGCCCCGTTCTTTACTTCGAGAGAAGTACGGTCCTTCGACACGCTCAGGACGAACGGGGCTTTATTCAATTTAAGCGAATGTCTTGCCGAAGGCGTCGAGCGCCGCGACCAGCTTCTTCTTGGGCTCGTCACCCAGATCCTTGCTGTCGCGGATCGCGGTCAGAACGTCGGAGTGATCGTGGCGCAGATGGGTCAGCAGCGCGGCCTCATAGCGGGTGACGTCGCCGACCGGGATGCTGTCCAGATAGCCGTTGGTGCCCGCGAAGATCGACGCGGTCTGCTCTTCGAACGGCAGCGGCGAGAATTGCGCCTGCTTCAGCAGTTCGGTCAGGCGCGCGCCGCGGTTCAGCAGCTTCTGCGTCGAGGCGTCGAGGTCGGAGCCGAACTGCGCGAACGCAGCCATTTCGCGATATTGCGCCAGTTCCAGCTTGATCGAGCCGGACACCTTCTTCATCGCCTTGGTCTGCGCGGCCGAGCCGACGCGCGACACGGACAGGCCGACGTTGATCGCCGGGCGGACGCCCTGGTAGAAGAGGTTGGTTTCGAGGAAGATCTGCCCGTCGGTGATCGAGATCACATTGGTCGGGATGTAGGCGGACACGTCGCCGGCCTGCGTCTCGATGATCGGCAGCGCGGTGAGCGAGCCGCCGCCATTGGCGTCCGACATTTTCGCGGCGCGCTCCAGCAGGCGGCTGTGCAGATAGAAAACGTCGCCGGGATAGGCTTCGCGGCCCGGAGGACGACGCAGCAGCAGCGACATCTGGCGGTAGGCGACCGCCTGCTTCGACAGATCGTCATAGACGATGACGGCGTGCATGCCATTGTCGCGGAAATATTCGCCCATCGCCGCGCCGGTATAGGGGGCCAGGAACTGGAGCGGGGCAGGCTCGGACGCCGTGGCGGCGACGACGATGCTATATTCCATCGCGCCATTCTCTTCGAGCTGGCGGACGATCTGCGCCACGGTCGAGCGCTTCTGGCCGACGGCGACATAGATGCAGTAGAGCTTCTTGCTCTCGTCGGTTCCGGCGTTGACCGTCTTCTGGTTGATGAAGGTGTCGATCGCGACGGCGGTCTTGCCGGTCTGGCGATCGCCGATGATGAGTTCGCGCTGGCCACGGCCGACGGGGACGAGCGTGTCGATCGCCTTCAGGCCGGTCTGGACCGGCTCATGCACCGACTGGCGGGGGATGATGCCCGGCGCCTTCGCCTCGACGCGGGCGCGCAGATCGGAGAGGATCGGACCCTTGCCGTCGATCGGATTGCCGAGGCCGTCCACGACGCGACCGAGCAGGCCCTTGCCGACGGGCACGTCCACGATGGTGCCGGTGCGCTTGACGACATCGCCTTCCTTGATCTCGGCGTCGGAGCCGAAGATCACGACGCCGACGTTATCGGCTTCGAGGTTGAGCGCCATGCCCTGCACGCCATTGGCGAATTCGACCATCTCGCCGGCCTGGACATTGTCGAGGCCATGGATGCGCGCGATGCCGTCGCCGACGTTCAGCACGGTGCCGACTTCGCTGACCTGCGCTTCGGTGCCGAAATTGGCGATCTGGTCCTTGATGACCTTCGAAATTTCTGCGGCGTTGATTTCCATGGTTCTGCCTTTCTTCGGACCTTTTCGGGGTCATCTAGCTTTGTAGCTTAGCCCTTCATGGCCTGGGCGAGCGTGTTCAGACGGGTGCGGATGGAACTGTCGATCATCTGGCTGCCGATCTTGACGACCAGCCCGCCCATGATCGCGGGATCGACGCGGGTGTCGAGCGCGACCTCCCGCCCGACGCGGGTGCGCAGCTGCTGCGAGAGGGCGGCGGTCTGCTCGGCCGACAGCGGAAAGGCGCTGGTCACTTCGGCGCGGGTCTCGCCCTTGTGGCCGGAAACGAGCGTTTCAAAGGCGCGGATCATGTCGGCCAGCTTGCCGAGACGCCGGTTGCCCGCGAGCACGCCGAGGAAGTTGCCGGTCAGCGGGTCGAGTTGCAGCGATGCCGCGATCCCGGCGATCGCCTTGGTCGCGGCGTCGCGCCCGACCAGCGGGCTGGACACGAGCGCGCGAAAATCGGGCACTTCCGCCAGCGCGGCCTTGAGCGAAGCGAGGCTCCCGCCGACCGAATCGAGCTGGCCATTGTCGCGAGCAAGCTGGAACAGGGCTAGGGCATAACGCCCCGCCAGGCTGGCCTGAATACCGCCGCTATTCTCCACGCGCCTGATGCCTCCGCGAATGTCTTGATGCCATGATGGGACAAGGGCACGCCACCAGCGCCCCCTGAATCGTGCGGGCCGGTTAGCAGGGGAGTCGCGGATAAGCAAGGGAGCGGAAAGCGGGGGTGTCCCGCAACCGCGAAGGCGATCGCTGCGGTAGCTGAAATCGGGGCGATTTTGGTGGGGCAAATGGTCGATATGGCGCGGAAGATCATGGTGGCGATAAGGAAATGGCGCGACATTCGACGCGGGGAGCCGCGATGATCGTCATCGTCGATTGATTCGGCCCATGCCGTTGGCGCGCGCATCGTGGGTGTCCGCGCCGCCCGACCTTGAGGCGCGATATGGCTTTCAGCAACAATCGGGCATGCTTTGCGCCCTCCATGCGATCAGGCCCGTTGCGGAATGGCCGCTCGCATCCTAGACTGCGCCCGGGGTTCGCGGACAGGAGGCGAAGGACTGGCGCATAGGCCAGCCGTTGCCGGGGCAAAAACTGGGGGCTTTGGACCGTGTCTGAGCGTTACCGTATCGCCGTTGTCGGATCGGGTCCGGCGGGCTTGTCGGCTGCCGCGCGCGCGGCGCAGCTCGGTATCAGCCATGTGCTGCTCGAAAAGACCGACCATCTTTCCGATACCATCTACAAATATCAGAAGGGCAAGCATGTCATGGCGACGCCGAGCCAGCTCGTGCTGCGCTCGGACTTCGACTTCGAAGCGGGCAAGCGCGAGGCGATCCTCGGCACCTGGAACGAGCAGGCCGCCGCGCAGGGCGTCAACGTCTCCTACAAAAGTGAGGTGAAGACGATCGAGGGAACGGGCGATCCGATCCCCGGCAGCATCCAGAAGATCGTCACCCGTGGCCGCGACGGCAGCAGCCAGACGCAGGAAATCCAGCGCAAGGCGCCCCCCTACAGGCTGACGCTGACCGACGGGCGGGAGATCATCGCCGAAACGGTCGTGCTGGCGATCGGCACGCAGGGCAACCCCAACCTGATGCGCGTGCCGGGCGGTGACCTCCCCCATGTGCAATATCAGCTCGACGATCCCGCCGAATATAATGACGAGCATATCTTCGTCATCGGCGGCGGCGACGCGGGCATCGAGAATGCGCTGGGCCTCGCCGCCGACGCGGCGCAGGGCAATGTCGTGTCGCTGGTCAATCGCTCGGCGGAATTCTCGACCGCAAAGGACGCCAACGTCAAGGCGCTGCTGGCCGCGCAGAGCGCCGGGAGGGTCAACATCCTGACCGAAACAACGACGTCGAGCGTCGAGGAGGGGTGGATCAACGTCGAGACCCGCGACGGCGCGGCGCGCATCCGCTGCGACCGCATCATCGCGCGCATGGGGTCGGCGCCGCCGCGCGCCTTTGTCGAGCAGGGCGGCATCGAGTTCACCAGCAACGACCGACTGGCCTTTCCGAAGCTGTCGCCCGTGTTCGAGACGACCGCGCCCGGCGTCTTCGTCATCGGCGCGCTGGCCGGCTATCCGCTCATCAAGCATTGCATGAACCAGGGCCATGACGTGGTCGAGTTCATCAATGGCAACACCAGCCTCAAGCCCGCCGACGAGCCGATCCTGGCCGCCAGGTTCAAGGATCTGCCCGGCAACCATGATGTCGATTACTGGCTGGAGTATCTGCGCACCAATATTTCGATCCTGGAAGGCCTGTCGCCGCTCCAGATGCGCGAGTTCATGCTCGACAGCAGCGTCAGCACCTATCGCAAGGGCGAGCTGATCTTCGAGCGCAACGCGCCGGGATCGTCGCTGTTCGCCATCGCGCAGGGGGCTGCGCTGGTGGAGGTCAACCCGGCCGATCCGTCGATCACCGTGCCGATCGGCACCGGGTCGATCTTCGGCGAGGTCGGCCTGATCTCCGGCCGCCGGCGCGGCGCCACGATCCGCGCCGGCGCGGATTCGATCATGGTGGAGGTGTCGCGCACCGCCGCCCTCAAATTACAGGCGCAGGTGCCGGCCGCCCGGCGCGCGATCACCCGCATCTCGATCGAGCGCCAGTTGCTCCAGCTGTTCGGATCGGGCTTGACGCCGTCGGATCTGACCGAGGTGCTGGATAGCGCGGAGGTGCTGTCCGTGCCCGCCGGCAAGTCGATCATCAACGAGGGCGAGGAGGGCGAGGACATCTTCGTCATCCGCGTCGGCTCGATGATCGTGGAGAAATCGATCGGTGGCAAGCCCGTCTTCCTCTCCTACCTCCCCGCCGGCTCCTATGTTGGCGAAATGGGCCTGATCGCGGGCGGACGGCGAACCGCTACGGTGCGCGCCGCGATCAAGAGCGAGGTCATCAAGCTGGGCGGAGCGGCCTTCCGCGCGGTGATGGACAAGAAGCCCGCGCTCCTCGCCCGCGCGAAGGCGGACATGGCGGCGCGGCAAAAGGTCAACAGCTTCATCGAAAGCCGCAAGGCGGACTTTTCCGGCGCGGTCGACATGTATTCGGAAACCGCCAAATTCCTGGTCGACAATGGCATCGGCGAGGCCACCGACGTGCTGCTGATCGACGAGAATCTGTGCGTCGGCTGCGACAATTGCGAAAAAGCCTGCGCGGACAGTCATGAGGGGCTGAGCCGGCTCGACCGGGAAGCGGGCAAGACCTACGCCCATCTCCACGTGCCCACCAGTTGCCGCCATTGCGAGCATCCGCACTGCATGGCCGATTGCCCGCCCAACGCGATCCATCGCGGCCCGGACGGCGAGGTGACGATCAACGACACCTGCATCGGCTGCGGCAACTGCCAGCGCAACTGCCCCTATGGCGTGATCCGCATGGACAGCGTGCCGCCCAAGAAGCCCAGCCTGCTCAGCTGGCTCCTGTTCGGGCAGGGGCCGGGGCCGGGCGAGCCGAACAAGAAGTGGCGCTACAAGAACGCCGAGCCGGGCGTCGAGAAGGCGAAGAAGGCGATCAAGTGCGACATGTGCTCCGGCATCGAGGGTGGTCCCGCCTGCGTGCGCGCCTGTCCCACCGGCGCGGCGATCCGCGTCGCACCGGAGAATTTCCTCTCCGTCGCCCGGCTGGTCCGGGAGGAGGGCTGAGCCATGGCCACCCGTGTCCAGAGCGCCAGAGGCCAGAGCGCCAGAGGACAGACAGATCGTCAGACGCGGCAGGCCGCCACCCATGACGGTTTCCTGCGCCACGCCAATTTCAAGTGGCTGAAGATCGCGACGATCCTCTGCCTCGTCGTCATCGCCAGCTATGCGATGATCGACGTCACGCCGCGCCATAATGGCGGTAGCTGGTACGGCTATACGCTGGGCACCGTCGGCGTCCTGCTGATCCTGTGGCTGACCGCGCTCGGGGTGCGCAAGCGTACGATGACGCCGGGCCGCTGGTCGCTGAAAGCGTGGACGAGCGCGCATGTCTATCTCGGCCTCAGCCTGATCGTCATCGGCACGCTGCACACCGGCTTCCAGTTCGGCTGGAACGTGCATACGCTCGCCTGGTCGCTGATGATGCTGGTGATCCTGTCCGGCCTGTTCGGGATCGCGGTCTATGCGGCGCTTCCCTCCGCGCTCAGCAACAATCGCGACGAGATGACCGAGGCGCAGATGCTGGAGGCGCTGCGCGCGATGGACCGCCAGATCCACGACGCCGCGCAGCCGCTCCCGCGCGAAATGGCCGAGGTGGTGAGCCGATCGCTCGGGCAGGATGCCTTTGGCGGTTCCGCATGGAACCGGCTGACCGGCCATTATCCGCGCTGCGCCACTTCCGCCGCGCTGGCCCGCGTGCGCGTGACGACGGGACCGCAGGCGGATGTCGGCACCGACCCGCTCGAAAAGGTCGATACGCTGCTCGAACGCAAGCAGGCGATGCTGGGACGCCTGCGCCGCCACCTGCGCCTGCGCTCGATGCTGGAGGTCTGGCTCTATATCCATGTGCCGGCGACCATCGCCCTGCTGGCGGCGCTGACGGCGCATATCGTCAGCGTCTTCTTCTACTGGTGAGCGGGGACTAGGCCGTGGCATTTCTTCTCCGCACCATCGCGATGACCGTCGACGGTCGCGAGATCGTTCGCGACACGCGGATCGAAAAACCGCAGATCAGCGTCGGCCGGTCGGCGGAGCGCGACATTCATCTCGCCGATCTGGCGGTCGAGCCGGACCATGCCCGCATCGAGCAGCTGGACGACCGCCGCATCCTGGTCCGCTCCGTGGGAACGCTGGGCTTCACCAGCGACGGGCGCGCCAGCCAGCGCAGCGAAATCGATTCGACGAGCGGCGCGGAACTGGGTTTCGGCGGGCACAAGATCACCGTCGGGCGGGAGGGCGACGCGATCACGCTCACCGTCCGCCGCGAGAGCGCGCTGTCCGATGCCGCCGAGGAAAAGGACGAGGCGGAGGTCTTCTCGCTCAAGGGCAAGCTGCCCGGCAAGCGGCCCATGGCCTGGCTGCTGCTGGTCGCGGTGCTGGTCGCCTTTCTGGCGGTGCCGATCATCAGTTTTTCGCTGCGCCCCGCCAAGGCCGATCCGAAAACCAGCCATGTCGTCGGCGACAAGGCCTGGTCGCCCGGCGCGCTCAGCGATGCGCATCATGCCTTGGAGAAAAATTGCACCGCCTGCCATGTGAAACCATTCGAATCGGTGCGCGACACCAGTTGCAAGAGCTGTCATGCCGACGCGCACGACCATGCCCCCGCCGCCCGCATCGCCGACGCGCGCGAGAAGCCGGGCATTGGCGGTGCCTTCCTGCAGAGCGTGGCCCACACCTTCGGCAAGCCGGGGCCGGGCGCCTGCGTCGATTGCCATCGCGAGCATGACGGGGCGGGCCGCATGGCGGTGACCTCGCAGAAATTCTGCGCCGACTGCCATGGCACGCTCAAAAGCCGCCTGCCCGATACGAAGCTGGGCGACGTCAGCGACTTCGGCACCGCGCATCCCGAATTCCAGCCGCTCGTCGCGGTCAAGGCCGGGCTGCCGGGTGGTCATCCGACCTTCGAGCGCATTTCGCTGGCGAGCCGTCCCAAGGATCTGACCGGCCTGAAATTCCCGCATGACCTGCATTTGTCCAAGACCAACGGTGTCGCCAAGATGGCGCGGACGCTGGCCGGCGAACAGGGCTATGGCGATGCGCTCGCCTGCAAGGACTGCCACACTCCGACCGCCGACGGCGCGCGGTTCCTGCCTGTCGATATGGAGAAGGATTGCCAGGCCTGCCACAGCCTGGCCTTCGATAATATCGGCGGCACCGTCCGCACCCTGCGCCACGGCAAGCCCGACCAGGTGGTGGCGGAGATCCGCGCTTTCTATCGCTCGACCGGGCCGGTCGCGCCGCTGGAACTGGGCGGGCTCGGTCGCCGCCGGCCGGGGCAATATGCGCAGGGACAGGTGTATAGCGCCTATTTCGGCGCGGTTCCGGTTCGGCCCGCGCGCGGTGAACAGGCGATCGCCACCGCCTTCTCGGCCAAGGGCGTGTGCGGCGAATGCCACAGCGTCTCGGCGCCCGGCGCCAATGGCGCGAAAGGCTGGCAGGTCGTGCCCGTGCACCAGACATCGCGCTACATGGAAAAGGGCTGGTTCAGCCACGCCGCGCACAAGACCGAGAAATGCGAGAGCTGCCACAATGCTCCCGCCTCCTCCAGCGCCAGCGACCTGCTGCTCCCCGACCTCAAATCCTGCCGCACCTGCCATGGCGGGGAGGGATCGAATGCGAAGGTCGCGACCGGCTGTGCTCTATGTCACAACTATCATGCCGAAGATGGCGCACCTTGGCTGGTGAAGCGCAAGGTCGCGCAGGGGCGGTTCGATACGGATCGGCAGCATCCCTAGCAGAGATTGACTGCGCGCCGCTCCCGTCGCATCACCGGCGGGGGACGGGGAAGCAAAGGGGTCGCCCGCGTGTTGATCGCGCAAGTTACGGACATCCATCTCGGTTTCGAACCGGATAACCCCGACGAGTTCAATCGCAAGCGGCTGGATCAGATCGTCAGCCATCTGCGTACCGGCGTCAATCGGCCCGACATGCTGCTGGCCACGGGCGATCTGGTCGATCGCGGGGATGTTGGCAGCTATCGTCACCTCAAGGACGCCTTCGCCGCGCTCCCCTGCCCGGTGATCTATGCGATGGGCAACCATGACGCGCGCGACGCCTTTCTGGAGGTGTTCCCCGAAACCCCGGTCGATGATGACGGCTTCGTCCAATATGTTGTGGAGTTGGAGGGGCGTCGGCTGATCGTCGTGGATACGCTGGAGGAAGGGCGCCACGGCGGTTCCTTCTGCGCGGTTCGCGCGCGCTGGCTGAACGCCCGGCTGGAAGAGGCGCCGGAGATACCCACCGTCATCGTGATGCATCATCCGCCGGTGGAAGTAGGCATCGACTGGATGAACACCCATCCCGACGAGCCGTGGGTCAAACGCTTCGCCGACGCGATCGTCGGCCATGGCCAGGTCGAGGCGCTGCTCTGCGGTCACCTCCACCGCGCCATCTCCGCACCATGGAAAGGCGTGACCGTCTCCATCTGTTCATCGAGCGCGCCGCAGGTCTCGCTGGACCTGCGACCGCTCGATCCGGACATGCCCGACGAGCGGCCGATGATCGTCGCGGAGCCGCCCGCCTATGCCCTCCATCGCTGGGCCGACAGCGGCTTCGTCAGCCTGTTCGGCACGGTCGGCGATCAGGTGATGCTGGCGAAATATGACAAGGGACTGCAACCGCTGGTGCGCAGCCTGATCGCGGAGCGGCCGACGCCGGAATGAGCTAGCTGTGGAGCCTTAAATGAGAACCGTTCGGGCTGAGCTTGTCGAAGCCTTGTCCTTTTTTTCAAGAAGAACAGCCCTTCGACAAGCTCAGGGCGAACGGAAGTAGAGTAGGCGAACGATCGCCCGGTCAGCCCCACCCTTCAGTCCTCATCCTCGTCATCGGTGGGGCCGAGGACGTCTTCCTCATCGTCCATCTGCGGCTCGCCGGCATAGGCGTCATTGTCGATGATGCCGCTGCGGACCATGCCTTCCATCCGTTCGACCAGATCCTGCTCGTCGGCGGGCGCCACTTCGGTACGATCGGGGTTGCCGCCGCGCTCGCTGTCCTCGGCAAGATCGGTGTCGACGGTCTGCGCGTCGGCGGCGACATCCTGTGCCTGATCGCCATCGTCCTGTTCGCTATTCTCTTCCTGCTCGCGGCCCATGGCTTCGCTCCTGATGATTGTGGGTCAGGAACAAGCGGGGACGGGGCGGGGTTCCTCGGCCCTCAAACGGTCTCTTAGTCGGCATCCACCATGAACAGGGTGGAGTCGCGATATTTGGGGTCCATCCGGTCGAACAGCGGGTTGATCATGAACCCCTCCTCGGCGACCGTCACATCGCTCAGCCCGGCGAGGTTGAAACTGCCGATCTTTTCTTCCTTGGGCGGATTTCCATCGCGCGAGACGGTGATCGCGTCGATGAAGAAGGAGTCGTTGCGGCGGTACAGGACATGCGGGGCGAGCACGACGCTCGCCTTGTTGTACGTCAGCTGGAGGCATTTGCGCAGGGCAATCGCCTCCAATATGGCCTTGTTGTCGAACATGCTGCCTCCCCTATGCCCAGTTGGGTGGCGGACGCAACGCTGTTTTTACGGGGAGCGACGCCGCCACGCCCCGGCGCGGCCGGACGGGCGCGGCAATTGTGCTGGGCGGGGCGATTGTCTACAGCCGGTCCGGCACGGTCCATAGGGGAGGCTGGCACAGCGGGAAGGCGCGCTTTCCGGCGGAAGGCGCGAAGGGGGTGCAACGCTCGATGGACATCATACATGCGGTCTCCGGCCTGCTGGTCGGCGTGCTCGTCGGACTGACCGGCGTCGGGGGCGGATCGCTGATGGCGCCGATCCTGATCCTGCTGATCGGCGTCGCGCCGGCCACGGCGGTGGGCACCGACCTGTGGTTCGCCGCGATCACCAAGACGGTGGGCGGCACCGTCCACCATAAATTCGGCGATCCCGACTGGCAGGTCGTGCGCCGCCTCGCCTGCGGCAGCGTGCCGGCGAGCATCGTAACGCTGCTCATCCTCTCGCAGTCGCATGTCGGGCCGATCAAGCAGGGATTCATCCTCAACCTGCTCGGCACCGCGATCATCCTGACCGCCGTCGCGACGCTGAGCTGGGGCATGATCCAGCGCGCGGCGGCGCGCGTGACCCCGGCGGGCCGCATCGCCTATAAACGGGTGCAGCCGGGGCTGACGGTCGTGGCGGGCGCGGTGCTGGGCGTGCTGGTGTCGCTGACCTCCGTGGGCGCGGGCGCGCTGGGCGCGACGCTGCTTCTCGCGCTCTATCCGCGCCGGATGACGCCCGCGCGGCTGGTCGGCACGGACATCGTCCATGCGGTGCCGCTGACGCTGGTGGCGGGGATCGGGCATCTGTGGATGGGCAATGTCGACGGCCTGCTGCTCGTCTCATTGCTCGTCGGGTCGATCCCGGGCATATTGCTGGGGTCGTTCCTGGCGACGCGCGTGTCCGGCAACGTCATCCGGCCGTTCCTGGCGCTGGTGCTGGTGGCGAGCGGCCTCAAGATGCTGTTGTCCTGAAGGGAGTAAGGCCGATGTCCGAACCGCCCACCGCAAAGCCCGCCGCCCGCACGCGCTACCTCTATGACGAGCATCCCGCGATGTTCGCCAACCACCCCTTTCTCTTCACGCTGCTGGCGATCACCATCATCGGCTTCGTCGTCATCGGCATCTGGTCGCTGGTCGTGCGCACCGAGCGGCTGGCGGTGGGCGAGCATGACGTGCTGCTGGAACGCGGCTTCATCGCCAAGCAGCGCGTGCAGGTGAGCCGCGACAGCGTGCGCGCCGTCCGGGTGAGCCAGGGCGCGATGCAGCGGCTGCTGGGCGTAGGCGACATCGAGATTTTCACCGGCGGCGACTATCCCGAGATCGCGATCCGGGGGCTGCCGCGACCGAATGCTGTGCGCGAGATGCTGGCGCAGGCGGGGGAGGGGTGACGTTGAGGCGGCTTGAATACACCATGCCGCTACCTTAGCGTACCGAAGATGCTGAATGGGAGTTGCCGCTGCATTTTAGGACTGGTGTGAGGAGGAAGTAGCTTCCTGCACTAGCCAGTACCGATTTCTCGTGCCATCCGTTAGGCATGGACAAGAAGTATCAGATATTCGTTTCGTCGACATTTGCTGACTTGGTTGAAGAACGGCAGTCCGTCTCCCGTGCGATACTCGATATGGGTCATATACCGGCCGGTATGGAGATGTTTCCTGCGACGGATGTTGAGCAACTCACGTATATCAAAAAAGTTATCGATGAGTGCGATTACTATGTCCTCATAATCGGAGCGCGTTATGGATCTCTAGATGAAGAAGGCGTGAGTTACACTGAACGCGAATTCCAATATGCTGTGGATACCGGAAAAACTGTTCTCGCTTTTTTGCATAGAAATATGGATTCTGTTCCGCTTGGAAAAACTGATAAAGACGATTCCAAGAGGAGGAAGCTAGATACTTTCATCGCAAGCGTTTCCAGCGGACGATTAGTTCAGTTTTGGGAAAGCGCAGTCGAACTCAAAGCATATGCGATCGTATCTTTGACCAAAGCTTTCTCCGAAAATCCGCAGGTTGGCTGGGTTCGTGCGGATAAAATCGCTAGCGAAAGCACAATGGCAGACATAATTAAATACCGCAACGAAAATGATGGACTGCGTAGCGAGATAGTTAAAATAAAATCTAGTCTAAAACCAATATTTGATGATGCCGCAGATCTTACAGCAATGATGAAGATCGAATTTACTTATACACCATCTTCTTCATCGTCAAGTATACTTAGAAAATCTCATGTCGACATTTCATTTCAAGAATTTCTAAAGTGGATTTCTCCAGACCTGCATACTCCAGGAACAGTTCTGAGCGCATGCGCTGCGATTACCCGCGCCTTGAAAGAGCGAAGAGGGTTCGCTGGACGTAATTTTGCAACCCAACAAGCAGCGGTTAACGATGGGCTATTGCATCTCGTCGCTACAGGCCACCTCAAGATGTGGGCTTCGAAAACGGCTGGTGGACAGCATGTGACTGGCTATCAGCTAACCGAATTGGGGGTGCGGACTTGGCAGGAAATGAGTTACATCAAAGCCGGATACGTCGAAAGTGACTAATCACTTCTAATTGCCAACATTCCGCCCCAACCAACCACCCCCTCACCGCGCCCCCGCAATCGCCTTCTGCCGCCGCCGCTGCACCGACGATCCCAGCCCGATCGCCTCGCGATATTTCGCGACCGTGCGCCGCGCGATGTCGAAGCCTTTTGCGCGCAGCATCTCCACCAGCGCGTCGTCCGACAAAATCGCGTCGGGCGCTTCCGCCGCGATCAGGTCGCGGATGTGGCTTTTCACCGCTTCCGCCGACACCGCGTCGCCGCCGTCGTTGGACGACACGCCGCTGCGGAAGAAATATTTGAGTTCGAACACGCCCCGGCTGCACGACAGATATTTGTTCGACGTGACGCGGCTTACCGTCGATTCGTGCATCTCGATCGTCTCGCCGATCTGGCGCAGGGTCAGCGGCTTGAGGTGCGTGACGCCGTGGCGGAAGAAGCCGTCCTGGTGGCGGACGATCTCCTCCGCCACGCGCAGGATGGTCCGCTGCCGCTGGTCGAGCGCTTTCAGCAGCCAGTTGGCGCTCGCCAGCTTGTCGGCCAGCCACAGCTTTGACGCCTTGTCCTGCGGGCCGCCCGATAACTCGCGATAATAGCGGCGGTTGACGAGGATGCGGGGCAGGGTGGCGCTGTTGAGTTCGATCCCCCAGCCATCGCCCTTCGCGCGCACGAAAATGTCGGGCACCACGGCGGGCGCGAGCTCGCCGGAAAAGCGCAGGCCGGGCTTGGGATCATAGTTGCGCAGTTCGCGGATCATGTCCGCCATATCCTCCTCGTCCACGCCGCACAGCCGACGGAGTTGCGGCAGCGCGCCTCGGGCGAGGAGGTCGAGATTGTCGAGCAGGCGCGCCATGGCGGGGTCATGGCGGTCGGCCTCGCGCGCCTGAATGGCGAGGCATTCCGACAGGGTGCGCGCGCCGACGCCGCTGGGGTCGAACAGCTGGATGCGCAGCAGCACCGCCTCGACCTCGCCCGCGCCGATGCCGAACTGGTCGGCGATGTCGCGCACGTCCGCCTCCAGATAGCCGGCCTCGTCGATCTGGCCGATGATCTGCCGCGCGATGAGGAGATCGCGGCCGGAGAAGGTCGCCCCGGCCTGCTGCATCAGATGCTCGCTGAGGCCGATCGCGGGTCCGGCGAAGCTGTCGAAGTCGATCGGCTCGCCGGCATCCCCGCTGCCGCCGCCCTGCATCGCGTCGCCCATCGACGGGCCGGTGCGGTCGGCCGGGACGGCGTCGCCGGGGCCATCATCGATGAAGGTGTCGGCGGCATAATCCGCGTCGAGGGGCGCATCGCCGCTCGCGTCGCCCGCCGCGATCAGCCGGTCGATGCCGTCGCTTTCGGTGGCGGGTGGTTCGGTGGGCGGCTCGCGGTCGGGCGGACCGTCACCGCCCTCGGCCGCGATGTCGAGTAGCGGGTTCTTCTCCAGCTCCTCCCCGACGAAGGCTTCGAGTTCGAGGTTGGACAGCGCCAGCAGCTTGATCGCCTGCTGGAGCTGCGGTGTCATCACCAGCGACTGGCTTTGCCTGATGTCGAGGCGCGGCCCGATCGCCATTTTTGTTAGCGAACGGTGCCAGCCCGCGCATTCGAGACCCGTGTCTCGAATGCGCCCGCCCAGCCGCCCGACATGATCATACTGGATCGGGTGGCTGGGCGGGGGAGCGGGCTGGCACCGCTAACCGAAATTGCCCTTTCGCAATTTCGCAAGAACGCGATCACAAGGAGAAGCTCTCGCCCAGATAGAGGCGGCGCACGTCGGCGTTGGCGACCAGCTCCTGCGGGCTGCCCGCGAACAGCACCTTGCCGTCGTAGATGATGCAGGCGCGGTCGACGATCTCCAGCGTCTCGCGGACATTATGGTCGGTGATGAGCACGCCGATGCCGCGCGTGCGCAATTCCTTCACCAGATCGCGGATGTCGGCGATGGACAGGGGGTCGATGCCCGCGAACGGCTCGTCGAGCAGGACGATGGACGGGTTGGCGGCCAGCGCGCGCGCGATCTCGCACCGGCGACGTTCGCCGCCGGAGAGGGCGAGGGCGGGGCTGGACCGCAACCGCGCGAGGCCGAATTCGTCCAGCAGCGTTTCGAGCCGTGCCGCGCGCGCCGCCTTGTCCGGCTCGGCCAGTTCCAGGACGGAGAGGATGTTCTGCTCCACCGTCATGCCGCGAAAGATCGATGTTTCCTGCGGCAGATAGCCCAGGCCCAGGATCGCGCGGCGATACATGGGCAGGCCGGTGATGTCCGTGCCGTCCAGCACGATACGGCCCGAATCGGGCTTCACCAGCCCCATGATCGAATAGAAGCAGGTCGTCTTGCCGGCGCCATTGGGGCCGAGCAGGCCCACGACTTCGCCCTTGCCCACCGCCAGGCTCACGTCGGCGAGCACGATGCGCCGGTCGTAGCTCTTCGCGATCGAGATGATGCACAGGCCGTTGTCGGTCGTGGCCCTGGTCGCCGGGACGACGGGCGGGATCGCGGTGGCCACGCTCATGGCGGCGGGCGGCATGTCACTCATGGTCTGATCCTGTGCTGCGCTACCCTGCCAGTCGCGCCTCACATGCGGCTTTCGGGCGCGTTTCGCAAGTCTGGCGTGAAACATGCATGGCGAATGCGCCGGGCGGTGCCCCCGGAACGACCAGCGCGACGACCAGCGCGACGCGTCATTGCGGTTGCTGCTTGACCTTGAAGGTGCCGGAAACACGGCCGCCGCCGCCCTGGATCACGCCGCCGGGCACGTCGCCGCCGGACGCCCGCCCGTCGACCGACGAGCGGCCGGATTTCAGGTCGATGAGCAGGCGCCCGCCGGTCAGCCGGCTGGACCCCTGCACCAGCTGGACATTGCCCAGCATGGTGATGATCCGCTTGTCGAGGTCGTAGATGGCGACATTGCCCTTGGCGGTCTCGTTGCCGCGCGTGACCACGACGTTGCCGACGGCGTCCATGCGGTTGATCTCCACCCCGCTGGCGCGATTATAGGCGACGGTCAGGCGGTTGGAGGTGAGCCGCAGGTCGGCCTGCGTCACCTGCACATTGCCGGACACGACGACGCGGTCCGCGCGATCCTGCACCTCGATCCGGTCGGCGGTGAAATCGACCGGGGCGTTGCTGTTATGGTCGCGCAGCGCCTGCGCGGAGGCGGTCATAGCGCCCGTGGCGAGGGCGGCAGCCAGCGCCGGGATCAGAACCAGCGATGCCGTCTTCGTTGCGCGTCTCATCGTGCCCTCAATCCATTCTGGTCGATATGCAGTCGCGCATTGCCCTGCAACGTCACGGTGCGCGCCGCGAGGTCGGCCAGCAGGCGATTGGCGCGGAACGTGCCGATCGGCATGCGTCCGTCGACTCGCTGCTGGCTGGCGAGGCTACGCGTCTTCAGATCGATCGTGACGTCGCGCGTGGTGAAGCGATAGCCATCCTCGGCCTGGAACTGGAGCGGACCGACGACGCCGACGCGTTCCTTCTGAATGTCGTACACGCCCTTCTGCGCGGACACGACGCTGGCCGATCCGTCGATCTGCAACCGCGCTTCGAGATCCTTCAGCTGCACGAGCGGCTCGCGCGAGCTTTTCTGGACCGCCGATCCGGCGCGCAGGGAAAAGGGCTGCCCCTTCGCATCCTCGCCGCGATAGAGCGCCTCGGTCACCTTCATGCGCTCGCTGGCGACATCGACCTTCTTCTTGTCGAGCAGGAAGCTGACCTCCTGCTCATGCGTGAAGGGCGCGGTCGCGAGAATCGCGACGAGCGCGCCCGCCATCACCGGCAACGCCTTCTTGAGGAGCGCCACCAGATGGTCATGGTTGCCGCCCGGTGCGGCCCAATGCTGGCGCAGCGTGCGCTGGCTGTCGGCGGCGGCGGACATCGTCCCTCCCAATCCCCTTTATATATGCGCGAAAATGTCGGTTTCGGGCCATCCCGCGAGGTCGAGCAGGGCGCGGTGCGGCAGAAAGTCGAAACAGGCCTGGGCCAGTTTGGCGCGTCCCTCGCGCTCCAGCCGCTTGTCCAGTTCGGTGCGCAGCGCATGCAGGAAGCGCACGTCGGACGCGGCATAGTCGCGCTGCGCGTCGGACAGATAGGGCGCGCCCCAGTCCGAACTCTGCTGCTGCTTGGAGATTTCCTGGCCCAGAACCTCACGGACCAGTTCTTTGAGGCCGTGGCGGTCGGTGTAGGTGCGAATCAGCCGCGACGCGATCTTGGTGCAATAGACGGGGGTGGCGAGGACTCCGAGATAATGTTGCATGGCCGCGATATCGAATCGACCGAAGTGGAACAGCTTCAACCGCTCCGGATCGGCGACCACCGCCTTCAGATTGGGTGCGTCATAGGCGCTGCCGGGGCCGAAACGAATCAGATGCTCGTCGCCGGAGCCGTCGCTGATCTGCACCACGCACAATCGATCGCGCGGCGTGATCAGGCCCATGGTCTCGGTGTCGATGGCGACGGGGCCGGGGCGCAGGACGCCCGCCGGCAGGTCTTCTTCATGAAAATACACTGTCATGGGCATCCCCTTACGGTGCGTGCCGCGATTACTCAATCAAGCATGTGATTCGGTTCGCGAAGGGCGGCGAGGCCGTGTCGTGGCAAAGCCGCGTCATGATGAGCGACAATCGCGCCACGATCGCCGAAAATCCTGCAATTGCACTTGAAAACTGTTCGCGCTCCGTCAGGATTCGGTTTATAGCTAGCCATTGCCCACAGATGTGGCGGGCTGTTCCGTGTGCCTTTCGTCCAGCGTCACGGTCCAATTGCGAGGACGAACGAAGGCGATCAACAGGGCATGAGTTTTGATAGAGGACGCCGCGGACGCGGCAGGGACAAGCGGGACGGTTTCGGCGACGAGAGCTTCGGCGGGTATGAAGAGCGCGGCGGCTTTGGCGGCGGCGACCGCGGTGGTTTCGGTGGCGGTGGCGACCGCTTCGGCGGCGGCGGTGGTCGCGGCGGCTTTGGCGGCGGCGGTGGTTTCGGCGGCGGCGCTGGCGGTGGTGGCGGCTTCGGCGGCGGTAACCGCGGCGGCGGCTTTGGCGGCGGCGGCGGTGGTTTCGGCGGCGGCGGCGGTCGTGGCGGCATGCCCGCACAGGTCGTTGGCGAGGGCACTGGCACCGTAAAATTCTTCAATGGACAGAAGGGTTTCGGCTTTATCGTCCGTGATGACGGCGGCGAAGATGTGTTCGTGCACATCAGCGCGGTGGAACAGGCGGGCCTGACCGGCCTTGGCGAAGGCCAGAAGCTGAAGTTCACCCTGGTCGATCGTGGCGGCAAGGTCTCGGCCAGCGATCTCGCGATCGAAGGCGATCTCGTCCCCGTGCCCGGCGGCGGCGCTGCTTCCGGCGGCGACCGCGCCGGCGGTGGTGATCGTGGACCGCAGCGTCAGCTTACCGGCGAACGCGCGAGTGGCACGGTGAAGTTCTTCAACGCCATGAAGGGCTTTGGCTTCATCCAGCGTGACGACGGGCAGCCCGATGCCTTCGTGCACATCAGCGCCGTTGAACGCGCCGGCATGGCGACGCTCAATGAAGGCGACCGACTCGACTTCGAGCTGGAGGTTGATCGTCGCGGCAAATATGCAGCGGTGAACCTGAACCCCAAGTCCGACTGATCGCCGGATTCAGGGATGAAGAGGGGCCGAGGTGTGATTGCATCCCGGCCCTTTTTGTTTGCAGTGGTTGAAACAGGATGCTGGCTACGTCCGTTCATGGTGAATGGGTGTTCCGTGGGCTGCCTCCTGTGGAGAGGCGGCTCGGCTCGTCCGATGGATCGACCGGTTGCCATATAAAGGGAGCCAGCGAAGCGATGCGCGAAGCAACGATTTCGCGCCGCGTTGGTTCGCCTATCATGATTTGGCAGGAGGTTGGACCATGGTGGATTCTCGCGACATTGACTGGACGCCAACGCATGTCGAAAATCGCGGGGGCTTCGGCCGCATCGCGGTGATCGCCATTTTCGTGGTCGCTGTGGCTATTTCGCTGATGTTCGGTCTCGGCGTCTGGCGCATCGCGTAAGCGGCCAGCGCTGCATTCAGAGCATCGGGCCGTAAATAAGAGCCGTTCGGGCTAAGCGTGTCGAAGCCTTGCCCTTGCCTTCGAGAAGAACAGCCCTTCGACATTCAACGAGTCACGTGCCTCGTTCGAACAGGGCGAACGGGCGCAGAGGTGATCCCGATTTCACGCAGATCGCTCTAAAGGTTGGCCGGAATCGCGCGAAACATGGGAATCGCGCGAACATGCTTGTAAAGTCGTGCCCTGCCGCCTGAAATCATGGCGGCAGGACAATCACCGGCCGTCAGGCTCCCCGCGCCGCCTCGAACAGGAACCATGCCCGCTGTTCGGCCTGGTCGGTCCAGTCGTCGATGATGCCTTCGGTGGCATTGTCGCCCGCTTCGGTCGCGACAGCCTTGGCGGCGCGCAGCGACTCGACCACTTTCAGATTATCCTCGCGCAGTTCCGCCAGCATGTCCTTGGGGCTGACGAATTCGGCGTCGTTGTCGCTCAGCGACTGATGACGGCCGATGTCGCCGATGGATCGCAGGGTGACATTGCCGGTCTTGCGCACACGCTCGGCAACCAGATCGGTCGTGGCGAGGATTTCCGTCGCCTGTTCGTCGAACATCAGATGATAGTCGCGGAAATGCGGGCCGGACACATGCCAGTGGAAATTTTTCGTCTTGAGGTAGAGCACATAATAATCCGCCAGCAATCCGTTCAGCGCCTGGGCTACGCTGCCGGTCGCGTTGGATGACAGGTCGGTGGGGGTTTGCAGGTCGGACTTGGGCATCGTGAATCCTTTCTGTCGTGGCTGTCCCCGGTGCGGGGTCGTTGCTGAACCGTTATCGCCAGCAACCACGATCCGCCAGTAAGGTTGCTTCTGAGACCCGGCCTTTTTTGTCGCCGACTGTGATCGATCCAGGCGATGGCGCTAGATCAGGCGCAAGGCGCCCGCCGCGCACCAGATACCGGCGCATAGCAGGACGAGGCCCGCCACCGGCTGGACGCCGCGCAGGATATGGCTTCCGACATAGCGGCCGCCCAGCGCGAGCGGCGGAACCAGCGAGGCCCAGCCGCCCAGCATCGCGCCGATGGCGGCAAGGATCGGCGTGCCGGTGAGCGCGGCCACGCCGGCGACCGCAAAGGCGCCATTCTCCCCCGCGCGGCGCAGCGCGAAGGTCATGAGGGCGCGTCCGGGGCGCGTCTCCGGCAGGCTGGCGGGGCGATGACGGGGGCGGAGGGACGCCGTGAAAAGCCCGAATGCGCCCAGTAGCAGCGCGATGGCAAAGAACAGCAGCCTGGCCTCCGCGATCAGCAAGGCGGCGATCGCGCTCCCCATCGCCGCCGCGATGATGGCGTTGACCGCGACCATCAGGACCAGCCCGGCCACCGGCCCGCCTCTGTTGTTCCCGTGGCCGATTTGCGCGGCCAGCGCCTGCGTACCCGCGCCCTGGTCCAGCGCGAGCGTCAACAGGAGGGCGAGGAGGAGTGCGTCCATGACAAGGGTGGGCGCGCGAGCGCGGTGGTCAGGCGCTGAGGCGCAGCGAGAGCGTCGCGGCATAGGCCGCTTGCGCATGGCTGTCCTGCGCCTCGGATGTGACCGCGTCGCGCATCAGGTCGAGATAGGAGAGGATGACGGGACCATGGCCATGATAGGCGGTGGCGGTTTCGATCAGGCTGGCGAGGCCCTCCACCACGTCCAGCCGATGCAGGCGGGCGATACGGCGAATCGCGTCGATCTGTTCGCACAGGGCAGCGAGGCCGATCTTGCTGGAGGCTGCCGCGATCCCGTCGATTCGGTCGACAAGGTCGCTGCGGATCATCATCATCGCATCATGTGACATTGGTTCCCCCTATGGCCCATGCGGGCACGGGAGGGATGATGCGCGCCTATGGTTAAGGGCGGGTTACGCAGGGGCGCGGGGGAAGAGGCTTGACTTGCCCCGGCCTTTCGCGCAAGGAGCCGCCTCTGAGACGAGCGGCGTTCGGCGCCGCTTTTTGTTTTCTACTAGATTTCCAGAGGGATCGGGCCATGGCCAAGCCAGCCACCGTGAAGATCAGACTGGTCAGCACCGCTGACACCGGCTTCTTCTATGTTACCAAGAAGAACCCGCGCACGAAGACCGAGAAGTTCAGCTTCCGCAAATATGACCCCGTCGTGCGCAAGCATGTCGAGTTCAAGGAAGCGAAGATCAAGTAAGGCATTTTGCCGGGCGCCTGCGTCCCGCGAGGTGATCTTGAAGGGGCGGGCGCCAGGAGCGACCGCCCTTTTCGCATGTCCGTAGACAATCGCGCCCTGCCGATCCTTCTTTTCTCCTGACACCGCATCGCGCGGCTGATAGATTCCGTCCGACTATCGAGGGGAGCGGGCATGCGGATCGGGGCTTGGCGAATCATGGCGGTGCTTGCAGGCATGACGATGGCCTCCGCCGCCCCGGCGGCTGATCCACCCCAGCCCTTCTCTTTCTCGCCCGAGCCGCGCTGGAAGCTCGGCCCGCATGAGGAGCCGGAGACCGAGCAGGTCTGTGCCGCGGTGAAGCGCGAATGCCCCGGCATCAAGGATGTGACGGACATCACCGCCGACTTCGGCTTCGACGCGCTCTACGACATCGACGGCAATCTCGCGGGCATGCGCATGACCAAGAGCACCGGCTGCAAGCCGCTCGACGAAAGCCTGCTGCTCGGCCAGCGCAAATTCATCCTCGCCTTCCACAAGGAGGGGCAGCCCGATCTGGACAATATCCACGCCGAGGTGGCTCCCGGCATCGACCGGAACGGCGTGCGCATCGTCAAGAAGGACGGCACCAGCCTGAGTCTGGGCTGCAACCCCTGAGCGGGGGCAGGGTAGCGGACATCCCAGATCCTCCCTCCCACGGGGGAGGATTTTGAGGATCCGCGATGGCGCTCGGCACCCCCACCTAAAAAGTATAAACCAACGCCGCGCGCGTCGCCGTGTCCGTGGGCTTCGCGCCAACGGGGCGGTTGCTTTCCGTCTGGACCTTTACGGACATGCGCCCCGACAGCCTGCCGGTAATCTTCGACGTGACAGCGGTGTTGGCGATGAAGGTCGTGCCACCGTCATCATAGACCACCGATGCGTCCTCGGTGAAGGTCATGCCCCGCGCCAATGTCCATTTATAGGCGAGCGAGGCGCGCGGCCCGATCTCGTTCGCGCTGGTGCCGTCGGTGAACAGCGTCTGGCGAAAGGCCGGCCCGGCGTCGAGGTCCAGCGTCATGTTCGGCCGGTCGATGGCGCGCAGGCCGATGCCGAGCGATTCGGTAAAGCGCCGGGCATAGCCCGCGAAGCGATCCCGCTCCCAGCCGGCGATGCCATAGGTGTAGAGATTGTCGCTGAACAGATAATCGAGCGCATAGCTCGCCGCGAACCGTTCCCGCGTGGTGACATCGTTGGTCCTGAGATAGTCGAGCAGCGCCGCCACCTTGTGCCGCGTCTGCACCGTTTCCTTCTTGAGCGAAAGACCGACCACGCCGCTGGTCTCGTTCGTGTTGCCGCTGGTCAGGCCGAGGCCGAGCTGCCCCTCGCCCTTCCAGCCGTCGAAGAAAGTCTGGGTGGCGAGCTGCATCTCGCGCTCATATCTGACCTTGGTCTTGACCACCGTGCGCATGCGGCTCGCCAGCGCGTCGATCGTGGCGGTTTCGCTGGGATTGGTCGCCTTCGCCACCTTCACGACCGCATCGAGGGTGCTCTGGTCGCCGCTGAGGCCGGCTTCGCGGATCATCGCTTCGACGGCGGGCGGCAGTTCGGCGGCGGCGGGCGCGGCGGGCAGGACGATCAGGGCGCAGGAGAGGGAGAGCCGTCTCGCGGAACCGCGCAGGGGCAATGATCGTCTCCGTCGCTGGGCCGGGCGGGACCGGCGCGTCATGATGGTGAGCGCGCCACGCTAGTCCGGGGCAACCCGCCTTGTCCACCCACGGACAAAGCCGGCGCGACGGACGGAGAGGCCGGCAAGTCCGGTGCCGCCCCCGCATGGCGACGCCCGTCGGGGGGCGTGCCCCCGGTGTCCGTGGCTTGTGGACCCAATGTCGGTCCCGTACATTATTATCCAAAACCACAGGAGAGTGTCATGCCCAGCCGATCGCTCGAGGATCTCGCCAAGGTGATGAAGGACATCGACTTCGCCATGCTGTCCACCCGCGCCGAGGGCGGCCAGATCGGTTCGCGGCCGATGAGCAATAACAGCGACGTCGACTATGATGGCGACAGCTATTATTTCACGACGGACGATACGGTTATGGTCCGCGACATCGCGCGTGATCCGCAGGTCGGCCTGACCTTTCAGGGCAAGGCCGGGCTATTGGGACTTCGGCCGCTGTTCGTGGCGGTGGAGGGGCGCGCGGAACTGATCCGCGACAAGGCTCAGTTCGAGCAGCACTGGACCAAGGACCTTGATAGCTGGTTCCAGCAAGGCGTGGACACACCTGGTCTCGTCCTCATCCGCGTTCATGCCGAGCGCGCGCATTATTGGGACGGGGAGGATGAGGGCGAGGTGCTGATGGATGTCGATCGCGGGGGTTTCGTCGGCGGCCCATGATCGTCGGGCGGTCTATGTTCGCGCATCATGATACGGCAGTGAAACGTTTCGGCTCCTCAGCCGTTGGGCGACGGACAGGCAATCGTCGTAAGGAACCGCAACATGACCACGAACAGCGCATCGGCAAAATATGAAGGCCTCGGCAAGGCCGGCAAGGGCAGCATCACCACCAAATCGGGCGTGCTGTCCGACCAGCCCTATGGGTTCGGCACGCGATTCGAGGGGCAGCCGGGCACCAATCCCGAAGAATTGATCGCCGCCGCCCATGCCAGTTGCTTCACCATGGCGACGAGCTTTGCGCTCGCGGGCGCGGGGTTCAGCGACGGCACGCTGGAGACCAGTTGCACGGTGACGCTCGACAAGGACGACGCCGGCTTCAAGGTCACCAAATCCGCGCTGGTGCTCAAGGCGACCGTCGCCGGCATTTCGGAAGCGGATTTCGCGCGCATCGCCGATGAAGCCAAGGCCGGCTGCCCGATCTCCAAATTGCTCAACTGCGAGATAACGCTGGAAAAAACGCTGACGGCATAGCCGGATCAGCGGCCCTTGCGCTTATGATAGGCAAAGGCGAGGCCGAGCAGCACGGTGACGATGCCGATGGCGCCGCCGCCGATGCTGGTGATGGTGGTGATCGCCTCGGCCGGATCGGGGGCATGAAACGCTCCCGTCCGCACCTGCAGGATCAGCCACGCGATCCCCGCCAGCAGCAATGCGTCCAGGGCAACCAAGCCTGCCAGTGCCCGCGTTGATGGTTTCATCGTCTCTCTCCCTCCTCGCTCCGCGCGGGATATAGCATGAAAGCGTAACGAGAGGCACAGCTGCGTTTGGGGGCGCGGCGCGGCGCATAAAGGCGTAGGATGATTGACACGGGGCACGCCGCCCGTGATGAGAACAGATCGAGAGGACTCGCCATGGCCAAGTCGCAAAAGAAATCGACCAAGGAAATCCGCAAGCCCAAGGCGGAAAAGGCGCCCAAGCAGAACGCCTCGCAACCCTCACAGAAGACCGGGGTCGTGCGCGGGCTGGAGAATATGAAAAACGGCTAGAGCATCGTGCTGTAAATCGGAAGCGCCTTCCAACCGTTCGGGCTGAGCGAAGTCGAAGCCCTTATTCGAGCGAAGCGAGAAAGCTTCGTCTCCGCTCAGCAGCGCCCTTCGACTTCGCTCAGGGTGAACGGTTCCTATATAAAGCTCAATGCTCTAAGCCGGGGCCTAAACCGTGGGCCGCTGGATGGCGCGCACCGCCAGCGTGAAGAAGAGCGCGAGCGCGATCCCCTGCGCGGCGAAGAAGGGCGGCTCCGTGCCTGTGGGCGCGAAGCGGTTCAGGAAGCCGATCTTCTGGAAGCTCTGCACGACAAGCACGAAAATGTTGAGATAGAGCGCGAACAGCGCGCTCGCCAGATAGATGGACCGCCAGCGCCCGGCGAGGTGGGAGCCATAGAGCGCGACCAGAGCGACCGCGAGCGATAGTCCCAGGATCATGCCCGGCTCCCCCGTGGCCGCGGACGACGCGACCGTTACGGATGTGTATCGGCTTTGCCGGAGGCGGGGAAGGGTCAGCCGTCCTGAAGCCGCCAACGGCCCCATTCGATGTGGCGCGTTTCGCCGTGGACGCTTTCGATCAGCTGGAATTCATCCACCATCCAGGCGATCGGCTGGTCGAGCAGCCGGCCAGCGCTATTGCCCCGATAGTTCAGGGTCATGTGCGGCCGTAAGTCATAGCGCGGTAAATGGTGGAAATGGCCGGACAGGGCGTCGAGAACCGCGAGGCGAAAGCACTGCGCCACGCAATTCTGAAGACCGCCGCGCAGCGCCATGGTGTTTCCGCCTTCGATGCGGTCGAACAGCATGAGAAAAGGGGCATGGGACAGGCGCGACAAGGCCCGCCGCGCCGCGTCAATGTCCACATCAGTGATCCAGTTGCGGCTGCCGATCGGCTGGATCGTGACGTGGAGCAGGTCCGGCGGACGGCTGGTCGCGGTCTCGGAAAAACTCCCCACCGCCTTGGCAAGTTCGGTCGTCGGCTTCAGCACGACATAGAGCATATTGGGGAGAAGGTCGTCGGAAGGACCGGCGTCATGCGGCGTCTGCTGGGAGAAGGCTGCACCGAAGAGAGGAAACTGCATGGATCAGCTTCCTTTCAATGTTCATGATATGTTCTTTTATCCGCGATCCCGCTTTGCGTCAAGGGCGCCGTGACAGCAGGCCGACCGCGACGATGCCGACGCCAAGGATCATCGCGATGACCAGCGAGATCAGTCCCGCGCCCATCACCATTTCCTGCCACGCCGTGCCATGATGACCTGCGCCCGCGATCGGCGTCCGTCCGCTGGTCCCCCACACAGCGGCGAGGAGGGTGAGCGCCCAATTGGCGATGGCGCCATAGCAGAGCAGCCACAACGCCAGCCGCTCCGGCCCGCGCCGCAAATGCACATGCTGCCATGCCGCGCCCAATGCGATGAGGAAGCTGCCGTTGAGCAGGGCTTCGAGATGCGCGGACAGGCCCATGCGTGGATTGGCGACAGCGCCGATCGCAAGGCCAGTGAAGAGACCGAGGAGAAAAAGAATGATGCCCAGCAGGATCAGGTGGCGCTGGGTTTGGTCGCGGTCAGGAAGCATGCGGAATGTTAGGGCATTTCGCAGCAGATGGCATCATCGGTTGCTCAATCCCGTGTGATGCTTTGCTCGGAAGCCGGCGGGGCATCCTCTTCAGGCACGGGCGGGGCCTGATCCGAAAGTTCGCGCGTCGGCGCGGCGTTCGCCTCGATCCACTCGGCTTTCAACGCCTGGAGCGCGCGGCCATTCTCGCTCTGAAGCTGTTTGAGCGCGCTCAGGTGGCGCGTGGAGAGGGTGCGAACCTCGCCGAGGATGCGCGTTCGCTCGCGGTCCATGAAAATCGACATGGCGATCCCGACGATCCCCGCCGAAATCAGCGGAGCGACGATAATGGCGATCCAAAGTAGAACAGGCTCCATGACATCCCCCCATAAGGGACGCAGCTTAACACCTTATGACGGAGCAAACACAAGTCCCCCCGCGCGTAAGGGGAGGGACTTGTGGCTATTTGAGACGCTATTCGGCGGCGGGCAGATAAATCTCCCCACCTTTCGCCCGGAACGTCTCGCTCATCTCGTCCATGCCTTTCTGCGCATCATCGGCGGCGATGAACTGGTCGCTCGGCTGATTCTGCTTCGCCGCGAAATCGCGCACTTCCTGCGTGATCTTCATCGAGCAGAATTTCGGGCCGCACATGGAGCAGAAATGCGCCGTCTTCGCGCCTTCCGCCGGCAGGGTCTGGTCGTGATATTGCTCGGCCGTATCGGGGTCGAGCGACAGGTTGAACTGGTCGCGCCAGCGGAACTCGAAGCGGGCGCGGGAGAGGGCGTCGTCGCGCACCTTCGCGGCGGGGTGCCCCTTCGCCAGATCGGCGGCATGGGCGGCGAGCTTGTAGGTCACCACGCCCACCTTCACATCGTCGCGGTCGGGCAGGCCCAGATGCTCCTTGGGCGTGACGTAGCAGAGCATCGCCGTGCCGTACCAGCCGATCAT
>Ga0207639_10000219_pt1 | contig 42731 bp, 47 predicted proteins | sample KBSCornC32_FD_184299 | JGI IMG/M metagenome (GOLD analysis project Ga0207639, IMG submission 184299) | Corn rhizosphere microbial communities from Kellogg Biological Station, Michigan, USA - KBS Corn C3-2 (SPAdes) (version 2) | ecosystem: Host-associated > Plants > Roots > Rhizosphere > Soil ... | reverse complement strand
CCAGACAATGCCGATGCTTCGCAATATCACGCGCAACGGGCCGAAGATCCACGCTTTGACCGAGAAGCTGGTGCACCTCGAGAGCGATGCGGACGTGGTCCACGCGGCCGGCCTCAAGAAGGCGTTTCAACAGCATTCCAAGACGAGTCCGATGCAGTTCATCGTCGCGCGCGAGATCTACAAGCATCTCGAGCGGATCACCGACGCGTTCGAGGATGTCGCGAACGAGATCGACGGCATCGTATCGACCACGCCTGAGCAGCCGGGCGCCCCCCGTGCATTCACTCGCCCTCCCGCTCCTCATCGGCCTGATCGTCGTCGCGCTTTGCTTCGACTTTCTCAATGGGCTGCACGACGCCGCGAACTCGATCGCGACGGTGGTCGGGACCCGCTTGATCGGGCCGGTCGCGGCAGTGGGCTTTGCGGCTTTCTTCAACTTCGCCGCTTACTTCCTCGCGCTCCAATGGCCCGCGCTCCACAATGTCGCGGAGACCATCGGCAAGGGGCTGATCGACAAGGATCTGGTAACGCCCGCGGTCGTGTTCGGGGCGCTCATCGGCGCGATGTTTTGGAACGTCGTGACCTGGGTGAAGGGGATTCCCTCCTCGTCGAGCCATGCGCTGGTCGGCGGAATCGTCGGCGCGGGAGTGGCTCACGCGGGTTTCCCCAGCATCCAGTGGATCGGGCTCAACAAGACGCTGATCGCCATCGTCCTGTCGCCGGTGTTGGGACTGATCCTGACCATGGTGATCATGCTGGCGACGAGCTGGCTCGGCCAACGCGCCAGCGCTCGGGGCGCGGAGCGGACCTTCCGCGGCCTCCATCTGTTCTCGGCCGGCGCTTACTCGCTCGGGCACGGACTGAACGATGCCCAGAAGACGATGGGGATAATCACCGTCCTGCTTTATTCGACTGGCTATCTGCACGGTCATTTCGCGGTGCCCAACTGGGTCGCGCTGTGTTGCTACATCGCGATGGGAATGGGCACGCTTTCGGGCGGCTGGCGGATCATCGAGACAATGGGAACCCGGATCACCAAGCTGAACCAGCACCAGGGCTTCTCGGCGTCGCTCGGCGGATCGGTGATGCTGTTCGCCGCCTCCTATCTCGGCATCCCGGTGTCGACGACGCACACGATCGCCGGCTGCGTGATCGGGGCGGGGACGGCCCGGCGAGCGTCGGCGGTGCGCTGGGGCCTTGCCGGCAACGTCGCGATCGCGTGGGTGATCACCATCCCGGCTTCGGCAACGGTCGCCGCCCTTTTCTACTGGCTGATCAGCGGCATGTTCCTTCGCGTCGGGATCGCGGTCGCGATCATCGCCTTCGTCGCTTATTCGGCGCGCGCCTGGCGGGTGCAGAGCTAAACCGCTGACAATTGAACCGCCCGCGCCTAACGGGCGTCCAATGGTCGGCATGAGGGCAGCACCGATTTCGACGCGCTTCGCATGGGCGGCGGTGTTCGCGCTGCTGCTGGCGGTGCGATCGCTCGCGCCGGCGGGTTTCATGCCGGCGTTCGATCATGGATCGGTTACGATCGTCACCTGCCCGGACGTCGACGCGCCATTGGTGACGCCGGCGGGACACCATCACCATTCAGGCGATCACAAGTTCGCTCACCCGCCTTGCCCCTATGCGGCGGCGTCCGCGCTCGGCGCGTTCGGCAACGACATCGCGCCGCTTCTGGCCGTGCTGGTCTTCGGGGCGGTGCTGGTCGTCAGCCGCGCTTACCTGTTCGCCGAGCGGCGGGATTGCCGCGAACGCCCGCCGACGAGGGCTCCGCCGATCCCCGCCTGAACCGATTTCGTCAGTTCAGTTGTCGTCCGCCGTTGCGGACCAGATGGGATAACAAGAATGAATAGATTGAAACAGGCGGCGATGCTCTGCGCAAGCGCGCCAGCCTTTTACTTCGGCCTGTCATCGGGCGCTCATGCTTGCGCCAGCTGCGGCTGCACGCTGACCGCAGACTGGCTGAGCCAGGGACTCGCCGCGCAGCCAGGCACCACCTTGTCGATGCGGTACGATTATACGCCGCAAACCACGTTGCGCTCGGGCACGCACAAGGTGGACCGAAGCGCGATCGAGTTCCCGACGGACCGCGAGATCGAGCGCTACACCTACAATCACAGCCTGACCTTCACGCTCGATCACCAGTTCGCGAACGATTTCGGGCTGGATGTTCAGCTTCCGCTGCTGACCCGCCCGCACAAGACGATCGGCGAAGACACGACCGAGCCAAGCCGTTCGGACACGAAGGGAATCGGCGACCTGCGAATTGTCGGCCGGTGGCAGGGATTGTCGGCGCCGGGCACGGTGACCGGAATCGAGGCTGGACTCGTGCTTCCAACCGGCAAGGCCCACCAGACCTTCAAATCCGGTCCCGAGGAAGGCGAGGAAGTCGACCGCGGCCTTCAGCCCGGGACCGGGACGGTGCAAGCGGTGGTCGGCGCCTATCATCTGGGCGCGGTCACGCCCGAGCTCGGTTACTTCGTACAGGCAACGAGCCAGATTCCGCTTGGGTCGGCCGACGATTACAAGCCAGGCGCGTTCGTTCAGACATCGGTCGCGCTCAATTACACGCACTGGCGCAACATCACGCCGCAGCTGCAACTGAGCTTCCGCAAGACCTGGCGCGATAGCGGCGCGGATTCCGATCGTCCGAACAGCGGCGGCGAGCAAGTCAACCTTGCGCCCGGAATCTCGGCCAAGCTCGGGACCAAGCTCGTCGGCTTCACCTTCGTCGAGCTGCCGCTCTACACGCGAGTGAACGGTTTCCAGCTGGTCCCGAAGGCCAAATTCTCGGCCGGCCTTCTCTATCGCCTCTAGTGAAGCAGCGGCGTGACGACGCGCTCGAGCGTCGCCATGTCGACGATAGACCGGCCGTCTCCCTTCGTCGCGAAGACGAGGCGGCCGGAACTATCATAGACCCGGGTGACGGGAAGCGCCCTCGGGATGTCGCGGCGAGCGACCTTCACGTCCTCCACCCGGGCGACGGGGAAAGCGAATTTGGCCGTGACCTGTTGAAGCTTCCGCGCGGACACGCCCTCGTCGATCGAGACCGCGAGCATCGACAGGCCCTGCTTGTGATGCTTGCGATAATAAGCGTCGAGCACCGGCATCTCGACCCGGCACGGCGCGCACCACGTCGCCCAATAATTCACGATGGTGACGTTGCCGCCGCGAGCGTCGAAAGGGACCCCGCCGATTGTCGCGGAAACGCTGAACGGAACCGCAGCCGCTGTCGGGGCGGCGAAGGCCAATGCGGAAATGACGGCGAGAAAGGACAAGCGGTTCAAGACTTCATCCTGCTGAATGGAACGATGATTAGACTCGCCAGGCGCGGCCGGCGTTCCCGTAAAGAAGTCGGGTGGATTGGTTCAAGGACTGCTGCTCGCTCTCGACGGAGCGTTCGGAGCGGCGCAAGAATGGCGCGGATGTGGGGGCGACACCTTCTTTGCGGGGCGGTTCTAGCGTGCTGTGGAAGCGCCTCCGTGGCCGCGGACCAGCAGCCGATTTGCGCGGACCGGCCGGGCAAGACGACCGCGACTTGCACCGTTCCGGATGGACATTGGCAGCTAGAGACGGGCATTGCCGACTGGAGCCTGCAGAAGAGCGGCGGCGAGCGAGACACGTCGCTCGTGCTCGGCGAGACCGTCATCAAATACGGCCTAACCGGTTCCTCGAACATCGAGGTCGATGTCACGCCCTGGCAGCGCGCGGGTAGCCGCGTTGGCGCCTTTCACGACAGCGCAAGCGGCATCGGCGACCTGGGGCTTATCTACAAACAGCGCCTGACTTCCTCCGATGCGCCGCTTCAGGTGAGCGCCATGCCGGTTGTGAAGGTCCCGACGGCAAAGCACTCACTCGGAAACGGCAAGTGGGAGGCAGGACTCCTGGCGCCGATCGCATATTCCATCCCGAAGTCACCGCTCTCGATCGGCCTCACTCCGGAGATCGATTGGGCTGCCGACGCCGACGGCCACGGTCATCACGCGGCGATGGTGCAGGTCGTAAGCCTCGGCTGGGCAGCGACCGGCAAGCTCAACCTCTCGGCCGAGCTATGGCGCCAATGGGATTGGGACCCGAGCGGAACGACGCGGGAGGCCAGCGCCGATGGAGCAGTCGCCTACCTGCTGAGCAGGCGAGTCCAGCTGGATGCTGGCGCCAACTTCGGCCTCAATCGAACCACGCCAGACGTGGAGCTGTACGCCGGCTTCGCCGAAATATTCTGATTGAATGGTCAATGTTTGTAGGCGGGAAGCGACAGCCCGCGGGCGATCGCCAGACCACGTAGCGCGAACGCCGCTGCCGCGGCAATGAGGGCTGCTACCGAAGGCGGAAGACCGGCAAGGGTGAGGATGACGAAAAGGCCCGCGGCCAAGGCCGCGGCGGTGACGTAGAGTTCGGGACGCATCAGGATCGAGGGCTCTCCGGCGAGGACGTCGCGGATGATTCCTCCGGTGCAGGCGGTGAGCACGCCCATTGCGAATGCCGGAACGGGTGCCACTCCGAACGCCAGCGCTTTCGCGGCGCCGTAGGTCGCATAGGCGGCAAGCCCGGCGGCGTCGAACCACAGTAGCGCCTTGCCGGCAAAGCGGCGCCGGCTGGTCAGCCACACGAGAAGCGCGGCGGCGATGCAGATGAGCAAGGTGCCATTGGTGTGTACCCAGAAGACCGGCGCGCCGATCAGAAGGTCGCGCAGCGTTCCGCCGCCGACTCCGGTGGCGACGGCAAAGAAAATGAAGGTGACGAGGGTTTGCTTCTTCTCTGCGGCAAGCAGCGCGCCCGAGATCGCGAAGACGGCGATTCCGAAATAATCGAGGAGGACGAGCGCGGTTGGGTTCATGGCCTTACCCGCCTACATTAGCCGCATGGCCGACGACCCGAAAAGTGCGACCGCGATCCCGACGCTGGAGGACTGGCAGCATTGGACCCTGGTGATGGGCCGCGCCCAGCAGATGCTGATGGAATTCTGGGCGGAGCAGATGAAGAGCGGCCAGCCGATTCCCCGTTGGTCGCCGAGCGCGTTCGAATTCGGAGAGGACAGCGCGGCGAGCGACCCGATGGCGTTGATGAGCGCCGGCGCTCAGGCCTGGGCGAAAGGGCTGGAGACCTGGGGCAAGATGCTGGGCGGAGTGACCGCCGCTCCTGCGGCAGACGAAAAGGAACGCAAGGACCGCCGCTTCGCCGCGCCCGAATGGCGCGAGAATCCGATCTTCGACACGATCCGCCAGACCTATTTGCGGGTTTCGGACCAGCTGCTGGGCACCGCCGACCAGATTGAGGGCATCGACGCTGACACCCGCGAGAAGCTCCGTTTCGCGACACGCAGCTTCGTCGACGCGATGAGCCCGTCGAACTTCGCGCTGACCAATCCGCAGGTGCTGAAGCGGACGCTGGAAAGCCGCGGCGAGAATCTGCTGAAAGGCCTCGCCAATATGTTGAAGGACATTGCGGCGGGGCAGCTGACCCAGACCAAGCCGGGCGTGTTCGAGGTCGGGCGCAACCTCGCGACGACCCCGGGAAAGGTCGTGAGGCAGACGCCGCTTTACCAGCTTATCCAGTACACGCCGGCAACGGAGGAGGTGCTGACCACGCCGGTCGTGATCTTCCCGCCGTGGATCAACCGCTTCTACATCCTCGACCTCACGCCCGAGAAGAGCTTCGTGAAATGGTGTGTCGATAACGGCGTCACGCTGTTCATGGTCAGCTGGAAATCGGCGGACGAGAGCATCGCCGATACGACCCTCGGCGATTATGTGCTGAAGGGCCAGGTCGACGCGATCGACGCGGTGCGCGACCTGCTAGACGTCGAGAGCGTTCACACGATCGGCTATTGCGTGGCGGGGACGACGCTGGCGGCGACGCTCGCCTATCTTCAGTCAAAGGGCGAGGCGGAGAAGGTCAAATCGGCGACCTTCCTGACCGCGCAGGTCGATTTCACGCTGGCGGGCGACCTCAAGCTGTTCACGGGGCCGGAGACGATGGGCTTGCTCGACCAGCTGACGGCGGAGAAGGGCTATCTCGACGGCCGCTACATGGCGGCGACCTTCAACCTGCTGCGCGGCCGCGACCTCATCTGGAGCTATGTCGTCAACAATTATTTGTTGGGCGACGAGCCGGCGCCCTTCGATTTGCTCCACTGGAATTCGGATACCACCAACCTGCCGGCGGGCTGGCACCGGGCCTACCTCGAGGATCTCTACAAGGGGAACAAGCTCGCCGAGAAAGGCGGGATCGAGGTCGCGGGGACGCCGGTCGATATCGATCGGGTGAAGACGACGACCTACGTCCAGGCGGGGCGCGAGGACCATATCGCGCCGCCCGAGAGCGTGTGGAAGATCATGGGTCACTTCGCCGGGCCGAAAAGGTTCGTGCTGGCCGGCTCGGGGCATATCGCGGGGGTGGTGAACCCTCCGGCGGCGCGGAAGTACCAATATTGGGTCAACGACGAGCCTGGCGCGACGCTCGACTCGTTCGTCGAGGGGGCGGAGGAGCGCAAGGGCAGCTGGTGGCCCGACTGGCTCCAGTGGCTCAAGAAGCAGGACGCCGGGACGGTGAAGGCAACGGGGGCGCGGGTGCCCGGAGAGGGCAAACAAAGGGCGATCGAGGACGCCCCTGGAACCTATGTCAAAGCTCGATGAAGGACTGACGCTCAGGCTCGCTCGGGCCGAGGAGCATGACGAGCTGGAGGATCTGCAGCGGCGGGCTTCGCTCGAGGTTCCGGAATATCGCGAGCAGCTCGAGGAGCATCCGGACGCGATCTATCTTCCCCAGGGCCAGATCGCGAACGGGCAGGTGATTGTCGCCGAGATCGACGGCGAGATCGTGGGATTTGCGGCGGTCGTCGGCGGAGAGCTCGACGGGCTGTTCGTCGAGCCGGACCTGTGGGGCTTCGGCGTTGGCCGGAAACTGGTCGATGCAGCTACCCACGAGGCTCGCCGGCGTGGGCTAGCGCTGAAGGTCATCGCGAGCCCGCGCGGACGGCGATTCTACGAGCATTGCGGCTTTACGGTCGAAGGCGATGCGCAAACCCGGTTCGGGCCGGCGCTGAGGATGACGAAGTAGCTAGCAGTTCTGATACTTCCAGTGCCGGCGTTTGCCTTCGGATAGCCACTCGATGGCGGTCGAGATGCGTTTGGAGCGCGTCGCTTCCTGCTTCGCTTCACCGATCCATTCGAAATAATCGCGCTGTGCTGAAGGCGGGAAACCGTCGAGCACCGACTTGGCTTTCGGCGCCTCCTCGAGCGCCCTGGCGAACTCCGGGTGCATTTCGGGCAGCGGCTTCGGCGCATGCTTGGGCTTCCGAGGGGCAGGAGCGCTTTTCGCCAGCTCGGCGGCTTCTCGGATCAGGCGGTCGAGCTCGGCGTCGGACGGAAGCTCGTCGAGCGATTCGATCCTTCCGAACTGCCCCATCGCGCCGACGCTGTCGTGGCTGGAGTTGAGTTCCTGCCCGCGCCAGAAGTTGAGGGCGGTGTGCGCTTTGAACGCGGCGGTGATGAGGACGATCTTTCCGCCCAGCATGTAGGCCGGCATGCTCCATTTGATCGCCTCTTCGATGCCGGGAACGGCGGCGTGCGCACGCTCGCGAACCTTTTCGAGGATCGGGCGGGCGAAGGGCTGCGCCTTGGCGATATAGGCGTCGATCCTCGGGTCGCGGGTCACAGGATTCCTCCGCCGAGCATCAGTCGGACGACGCCGACAATGATCACGAAAATGTTGAGGTTTCGTCCGGCGGAGCCCCGCGAGATCATCCCGATTACCGCGCCGATAATGGCGAGCGGGATGATCAACCAATTGGCCCAGCCGAGAAGCGGGATGAAGGCGATGAGCGCGCAGATGAGCGCGACGAAGCCGATGATCAGCGAGACGAGATTGAACATGCCGACACCCTAGCATCATGGCCGGCTCCGCGGGAGCCGTGATGGAACCGTTCGGGCCGCCGCTGCTTTCGGGCTTTCGGGCGCATTCACTTTGCGAGGGGCATGGCGGCGGTGAGCGTTCAGTGAAAGCTTATGTTGAACGTGGCATTGGTTGATCGCCGGCCAGTCGGCTGCCACTGTGGGGAGGGTGAACCGCTTGTCGTATCGATTTGCCAATCGACGCACTTGCGCGCGCGCCGCTGCAGCGATCCTGCTCGTCCTCGTCGCCGGCTGCCAGACGAAGCCGAAGCTGCCGCCCGGCGTCCATCCGACGGTCGAGGTCGGGCCTCCGCTCAAATCCGAAGCGTGGAAAGCCGTTGCCGCCGCAGCCGATCAGGACCGGCTCGCGCGTCTCGGGCTCGCCTGGCAAGAGGCGCTGGCGGACGCGAGGAAGACCAACGCTTCGGAAATCGACCGCGAGGGCAAGCTGCTCCTGCCGCGATCGAGCCTGCCGCAGCCTGCGCCCACCCCCGGCAGCTACAATTGCCGGATGATTGCGCTGGGGAAGGCCACGGCCAAGGCGAAGGCGTTCGAAAGCTTCAAGCCCTTCTTCTGCTATGTCGAGATCGAGGGCGAGCAGTTGACGATCGTGAAGCAGACGGGAAGCCAGCGGCCGGCGGGACGGCTGTGGGAAGACGATGACGCCAACCGAATGATCTTCCTCGGCAGCCTGGCGCTCGGCGACGAAGAACAGCCGCTCGCCTATGGCGACGATCCCAAGCGCAACATGGCGGGCGTGTTCGAGCGGATCGCGCCGTTCCGCTGGAGGCTGGTGATCCCCTGGCCGCAGAATGACGCCAAGCTCGACGTGTTCGAGTTGACCCCGGTGGATTTCATCGCACAGCCGCGATGAGCGAAGCCGGATTGCTGGCCGACCCCGCCGAGGTTCGGGCGATCCTTATTGCGTCGGCGCAGGCGGGCCAGGCGATCAGCTATTCCGAAGTGCTCGAACTGCTCGGCCACCATTTCACTCGCCCAAAAATGCGGCAGCTGTGCAGGGTGCTGAGCTTTGTCGACGACGAAGCCGAGGAGCGCGGCGAGCCGGAGCTTGCGGTGCTTGTGGTTCGCCAGTCCGACGGCCTTCCGGGCCAGGGCTGGTGGATCGGCGGCGCGAAGAAGCACGGCTACACCGGCCAATGGGAAGGTCCGAAGGCGGCGAAGCTGATCCGCAAGATCCAGCGGCAGGCATTCGAGTTTTGGGCGGGACGCGAGCCGTAGCATTCGCTAAGCGCGCCCCATGCCCGAGGCGCGAACCTTCATTGTCAGCGAGGATGACGACGGCATTCGCCTCGACCGCTGGTTCAAGCGGCACATGCCGGAGGTAAGCTTCAACATCGTGTCGCGATGGGCCCGGACCGGGCAGCTGCGTCTGGCGGGCAAACGCGCCGTCCCCGGTGACCGGGTCGAGGCCGGGCAGGAGATCCGAATTCCACCGCTCGAAGCGACGCCGTCGCGGCCGGCGCGGTTGCTTCCGAAGCGTGAGCCGCTGACCGCGGACGAGGAGCAATTCGTCCGTGAGATGGTCATCTACGAAGACCCGGGCGCTTTCGTGCTTAACAAGCCACCGGGGCTCGCCACGCAGGGCGGAACGAAAACGACGCAGCATCTCGACCGCCTGCTCGACGGGCTCGCGAACGAGGCCGGACGGCCGAAGCTCGTGCATCGGCTCGACAAGGATACGTCGGGAGCGTTGCTCGTCGCGCGGACCGCGCGGTCGGCGGGGCATTTCGCCAAGGCATTTTCGGGGCGGACTGCGCGCAAGGTTTATTGGGCGCTGATCGTCGGCGTGCCGGATGCGGGGCAGGGCGTGATCGATGCGCCGCTCGCCAAACAGCCCGGCACCGGTGGCGAGAAGATGCATGTCGATCCCGAGGGTGGGCTTCCGGCCAAGACCCGCTGGCGCGTGATAGACCGTGCCGGCAACCGCGCCGCCTGGGTTGAGCTTCAGCCGCTGACCGGACGTACCCACCAGCTGCGCGCGCATATGGCGGCGATCGGCCATCCGATCGTCGGCGATGCGAAGTACGGCGGGCCGGAAGCATTCCTGACGGGCGGGGTCAGCCGCAAGCTTCACCTGCACGCGCGGCGGATTCGGATCGATGCACCCGGTGGAGAAGTCATCGACGTTACGGCGGAACTTCCGGCGCACATCGCCGAGAGCCTGGCGACGATGGGCTTCGATCAGAGCGCGGGCGACGCGCTTCCGTTCGAGAAGACCGCGCCCTCGCAGGAGGCCAAGCAGCGCAAGATCGCGGCCGCGGCCAAGGCCCGCCGCCGGGAGCGGAGAGGCGAACGAAGGGCGCGCGGAAGCGGCGCCCGGCGGGGCAAGCGCTGATGCATCCCAATCGCGCGTTCGAGTGGAGCGACGATGTGGAAATGCGGCGGTTCGTCGCGGAGCAATCCTTCGCGCACATCTTTACCGCCGCGTCAGAGCAGCTTTTCGTCGTCCACGCGCCGGTCATCGTGGTGGATGGCAAAGCCCAGTTTCACGTTAGCCGCCGAAACCGCATTGCCGAAAAGCTTGCCGGCCAGCCGGTGCTGATCAGCGTCAGCGGCCGGGAGGCCTACCAAAGCGCCAACTGGTATGCGTCGGAGAACCAGGTTCCGACCTGGCATTATGAGGCAGTCGAGGTCGAAGGAATCGCGCGCGAGATGGGAGGAGAGGAGCTGGTCGCCTTCCTTGACCGTCTCAGCGACATCCACGAGCGGCGAGTGCAGCCGGCGAGTCCCTGGACGCGATTGAAGATGGACCCTGCCAAATTCGAGGCCCTAACGCGCGCTATCGTCGGTTTCGAGCTCGAGCCGACGGCAATCCGCGGGACTCGCAAGTTTAACCAGAGCAAGGGCGCGGATGATCTTGCGGCGACGATCGAAGGTCAGGCAGCCGCCGGGCGGGACGATATCGTCGCCGCTATCCGTGAGCTGACGGGTAAGCATGAATAGGCTCGCGATTTTCGATTGCGACGGGACGCTCGTCGACAGTGGCGCAACTATCTACCGGGCACTGGCCGCAGCCTTCGAGCAGCACGGGCTGGAGATTCCGCCGCCGGAGGTTTCGCGAAAGGTGATCGGGCTGAGCCTGACAGACGCGATGGCGGCCTTGCTTCCTGACGTTTCGCCTGAGCAGCACGTCGCGCTTGCCGAGGATTACAAGCGCGCCTTCTGGAACCTCCGCGCAGCTGGCGAGGTGGAGGAACCGCTGTTCGACGGGATCCTCGAGCTGCTCGACGCGCTGGAAGAGGATGGTTGGCTGCTCGCGGTAGCGACCGGTAAGTCCGATCGAGGGCTCCGGCATTGCCTGGAGAGTCACCATGTTCACGCGCGGTTCGTATCGCTCCAGACCGCCGACCGGCATCCTTCGAAACCGCACCCTTCGATGGTTGAGCAGGCGATCGCAGAGGCGGGCGCTTCGCCAGGGAGCAGCATTGTCGTGGGCGACACCAGCTTCGACATGGCGATGGCGGTCAATGCCGGGGCTCGCGGGATTGGCGCGGGTTGGGGCTATCACGATGTGGAGGAGTTGCTGGAGGCTGGCGCTATCGGCGTCGCGGATCAGCCGCTCGAGGTCCTCAACCTGATCCGGGAGCATGCCGATGGACGACAGTGACTACAGGAACAGGCTGCTCATCTACACTTTGGTGCGGCTGAGCGGCCTCATCGTCTTCTTCCTTGGAATCGCGATTATCTACACCAATTTGCTGCGTCCGGGCGGGTGGCCACAAGCCGGAGCGATCGTCGCCATTGTCGGCGTGATCGATGCGATGCTCGCGCCGCGCCTGCTGAAGATGGTCTGGGATCGCCGAAATCCGTGAAGAGGTTCTGGAAGGACGTAGCGGTCGTCGAGCAGGACGGCGGCTGGGCCATTGAGCTTGACGCGCGTCCGGTGCGGACACCGGCGCGCGCTCCGCTCATCCTGCCCACTGAATCGCTGGCGAATGCCGTCGCGGAGGAATGGCGCTCGGTCGGCGAGGAAATCGACCCGCGAGCGATGCCGCTTACCGGATTAGCGAATGCCGCGATCGATCGAGTTGCGCCGGAGCGACAAGCCTTCGCGGACGGGCTCGCCCGCTACGCGGAGGCCGACCTCGCTTGTTACCGGTCGGAGTGGCCCCCGGACCTTGTCGAGAGGCAGGCGGCCGGGTGGGATAAGCTGCTGTCCTGGGCGCGGCGCCGGTTCGATGTCGACTTCGCGACGACGTCCGGGCTAATGCACATTCCGCAGCCTCCGGCGACAGTGGAGCAGCTGGGTCATGCGGTGGCCGCGCTCGACTCTTTCCAGTTCGCCGGCCTGTCTCCGCTGGTTACCATCGGTGGATCGCTCATCGCGGCGCTTGCCGTCCTTGAAAAGTCGATGTCGGCGGAGGAGGCGTGGCAGGTGGTCAGCATCGACGAGCGCTGGCAGATCGAGCAATGGGGCGCGGATTCCGAGGCCGAGACGGCGCTGGAGACCAAGCGGCGCGACTTCTTCGCCGCGGCCAGGTTTCTAAGCCTGCTCGACGGCTAATAATTCGGCCGCTCGACGAGCCGCCGCACGAAGTCGAAGAGATAGGGCCGGCGATCGCGGCGCATCCGCTCGGCGGCGATGATCGACTGAACTTCCGCAAGGCATTCATCCATGTCCTCGTTGATGAGGACATAATCATATTCGCCCCAATGGCCGATTTCGCTGGCGGCCCGGGTCATCCGGCTCTGGATCACGGCCTCGCTATCGGTCCCGCGGCTGCGCAGGCGCCGCTCGAGCTCCTGCATTGACGGTGGAAGGATGAAGATCCGGACGAGGTCTGTGCCGAACGCCCCGCGCAATTGCTGGGTGCCCTGCCAGTCGATGTCGAACAATATGTCGTGGCCGACCTTCAGCGCGTCCTTGATCGGCTCCTTGGGGCTGCCGTAGCGATGATCGAAGACATACGCCCATTCAGCGAATTCGCCGTCTTCGACCATTTGATCGAACCTGGAATCATCGACGAAATGGTAGTCGACGTCTTCGACCTCACCAGGTCGCCTCGGCCGGGTTGTCGCCGATATCGACATCGTCACTTCGCTGTCCGCCTCCAGCAGCAATCGCGAGATCGTCGATTTGCCGGCGCCTGACGGCGAGGAAAGGACGATCAGGAGGCCGCGGCGCTGGCGGATCGGCTGGTCGGTCGAAGGGGCCATGAGCGCTCTTGCTTCGGGTGAGGCGCGCTCGTCAACATGGGGCCGTCAAGCGACCAAATGTTGCAGCGCACAAAAAACCTCTTGAAATGATGCAGCGCAATCGCATATTGTGCACTGCAACAAAATCAGAGGAACGTTCGATGGCTGATGAAGTGAAGGTTGAAGCGCAGGCTGCAGCGGAGGCTCCGGCCAAGGTCGCGGAGACCGTCGCGAATACCGTCGAGACGATCGCTCAAGAGAGCAAGAAGGTGGCGAAGCGCACCCGCGCGACGGCCGCTCGCCGAGTGAAGCGCGAAGCGGTTGCCGGGAAGAAGGCGACCCGCCGCGTTGCTCGCAAGACCCGTACACCCCGCAAGATCAATGGCGCGCGCAAGGCTGCGCGCGTCGCCCAGAGAAGGATTGAGACCGTGACCAACAGCAATTTCTTCAACGGCTTCGATGCCGTCCCGGCCTTCGCGCCGTTCCAATCGCTCTTCGCCGACGCCAACGAGCGCAGCCAGGAGCTCGCCAACAAGGGCCAGAAGGTTGCGCAGGAGCTCGCCGACCTCACCCGCGCCAATGTCGAGGCGGTGGTCGAGGCCAGCCGGGTCGCCGCCGAGGGCGCCAAGGCCATTGGCCAGGACGTCGTCGCCAAGCAGCGTGACGGCTTCGAGCAGGCGGCGGACGCGATCCGCTCGCTCGCCGAGGCGAAGTCGCCAACCGAATATCTGCAGCTTCAGGGCGATTTCGCCCGCGCCTCGTTCGACCGTGCGGTCGCCGAGAGCTCGAAGCTCGCCGAGTCGCTGGTGAAGCTCGCCGGTGAGGCGTTCCAGCCGATTTCGAACCGCGCCACGGCCAATGCCGAGCGCTTCAATACGCTCGTTGCCTGACCCTCTCCCCTCCTAAAAAGTCTGGCAACGACTTGTGGCGGCCGCTCCCGGTTGGAGCGGTCGCCAATTTTTTACGCCACTGCTGCTAAATCCCGCCTTGCGGCGTTTTTCCGCCTTGCCATATTTTAGAGCCTGATGATTTCGCGTTTGATCAAGATGGCCAATGGGTCCGACGATGACGGTCTCGACGACATCGAGACGGGCGTCGCGACGCGTACGCGGCCCAAGACCAAGAAGCCCTCCAACTATAAAGTGCTGATGCTGAACGACGATTACACGCCGATGGAGTTCGTCGTGCTGGTGCTTCAGCAATTCTTCTCGATGGGGATCGAGGACGCGACCCGGGTGATGCTCCAGGTCCACCAGCAGGGCGTCGCGGTGTGCGGGGTGTTCACCTATGAGGTGGCGGAAACGAAGGTCACGCAGGTGATCGACTTCGCCCGGGAGAACCAGCACCCGCTCCAGTGCACGCTGGAGAAGGCGTGAGTTAATCCTCCCTGTTGCGAAGCAATGGGGAGGTGGCAGCCCGCAGGGCTGACGGAGGGGCCGGCCCCTCCACCATCGAATCTTCGTTCGACGGTTCCCCTCCCCACCAGCTGCGCTGGCAGGGAGGAATTTTTTCGCTAAAGCCCTCTCGTGGACAGCATCTGGATCAAGGGCGGGGCGAAGCTCAAAGGCAAGATCCCGATCAGCGGCGCGAAAAACGCCGCGCTGACGCTGATGCCGTGCGCGCTTCTCACCGAAGAGAAGCTGACGCTCACCAACCTGCCGCGGCTCGCCGACGTCGATACCTTCAGCCATCTCCTCAACCAGCTCGGCGTTTCGACGTCCGTCGCGGGGGTGAAGAAGGGCGAGATCGGCCGACGGATGACGCTCCAGGCGGACGAGATCGTCTCGACCGTCGCTCCTTATGACATGGTGCGGAAGATGCGCGCCTCGGTGTTGGTGCTCGGCCCGATGCTCGCGAGGATGGGCGAAGCGACGGTATCGCTGCCGGGCGGTTGCGCGATCGGCGACCGGCCGATCGACCTTCATCTGAAGGCGCTCGAATGCATGGGCGCGGAGATCGAGCTTGCGGCTGGATACGTCAAAGCGAGCGCACCGAAGGGACGGCTTCCCGGTGGCGATTTCAGCTTTCCCGTAGTGTCGGTCGGCGCGACCGAAAATGCCGTCATGGCGGCAGTGCTTGCCAAGGGCCGGACTCAATTGTTCAACGCCGCGCGCGAGCCCGAGATCGCCGACCTTTGCAATTTGCTCGTGGCGATGGGAGCGAAGATCAAGGGCATCGGCTCCTCGCACCTGATCATCGACGGCGTGGAGGGCCTCAATGGCGCGACCTATGAGGTCATGCCGGACCGGATCGAAGCGGGAAGCTACGCCTGCGCGGCGGGGATCACGGGCGGTTCGCTCGACCTGATCGGCGCCCGGCCCGACGACATGCGGGCGACGTTGAACGCGCTCGCCCAATGCGGCTTGATGATCGAATTCCACAATCGCGGGATCAAGGTCAGCGCCAATGGCGGACTGAGGCCGCTCGCGCTGTCCACGTCGCCGTTCCCGGGGTTCGCGACCGACATGCAGGCGCAATTCATGGCGATGCTGTGCATGGCGGAAGGCGACAGCTTCCTCGAGGAGACAATCTTCGAGAATCGCTACATGCATGTGCCGGAGCTCAGGCGCATGTCGGCGGACGTCGACATCCACGGACGGTCCGCGATCGTCCACGGGGTCGAGGAGCTGACCGGCGCGCAGGTGATGGCGACCGACCTCCGCGCCTCGATGAGCCTGGTGCTCGCGGGCCTTGCGGCGGAGGGCGAGACCGAGGTGCTCCGCGTCTACCACCTCGACCGCGGCTATGAGCGGCTGGAGGAAAAGCTCAGCGCGGTCGGAGCTACGATCGAGCGGCGGAGCGGGGGCTAGAGCTTCTTGAAGAAGCGGAGGCTGGTCCGCTCGTAACCCAGATGGCGGTAGAAGGCATGGGCGGCGGTGCGGCGGTCGTTGCTCGTGACTTCGATGAGCTCGCAGCCTTCGTTACGGCACCATTGTTCGACCGCATCGACCAGCATCCGGCCGATATTCTGTCCGCGCGCCTTGCTATCGACGACGAGGATGGGAATTCGGCCGACGGGGGCGGGCCGGTGAATGGTGATCATCAAGTGGCGCCCGATTAGTCCAACGACGTCTTTGCCAAGCGTGGCGACGAGCGGAAGCTCGCCAGCCTTCTTCAGCTTTCTGAGGTTCTTGCTGACCGATTTCTCGTCGATTTCGTGATCGAGCTGGCGGATCAGCTCCACGAGCCGCGGCGCATCTGAGGGCTTCGCTTCCCGAAGCTTTGGCTCCGGCGGCGGCTTGGGTTTGGGCTCCCATTTCGGTTTTGCTTCTTGCTTTGGTTTCGTGGGCTCGGGTTCCAGATCATTTGCGGGTTCGCGCCGGACCTTCGGCGGCTTCCGCTTCCTCGGCAGGACGGCGACGTCGAGCGACGCGCCCCAGTCCCTTGCGCCGAGGTTGCGGAGATAGTCCTGTACTTCCTCGGGTTTCGCGGCCGGACCTCTCTCGTCCATTCCGAAAACCGCCTTGCCGCTCTTGTCTGTGAGGCCGACCTTGCCGAAGCGGCGCTTGTTCGGCGTCCTCACCCGCGAGCGGACGAGCTTCAGACCGCGATTGCGCGCGGCCTCGGCGAGGTCGTCGAGCCCCTCGCTCATAAAGTATCCAGAACGTGGAGGATGAGTCCGACGAGGCCGCCGACGATGGTGCCGTTGATGCGAATGTACTGGAGGTCGCGGCCGACGGCGGATTCGAGGCGGGCGGTGACGGTGCGCGCATCCCAGCCGCGGATGGTTTCCGAGACGAGCGTGACGATCGAGCCGCCGTAGCTTGCCGCCATTCCGACCGCGGCGCGCCGGGCGAACTGGTTGATCGCGGCGCGGATGCGGCGGTCCTTCTCGAGCGTGCCGCCCATCGATTTCATCACTTCGCCGAGCTTCCCGGCGAGGACCGCGTCGGGGTTGCGCGCGGCGCGGATGATCGCCTCGCGGCCTTTCTGCCAGATGGTGTCGAGCCAGACGCTGACCGATTTGTTGTCGAGCAATTGCTCCTTGATCGATTCGACCCGCTCTCGAGTTTCGGGCCGAGTCTGGAGGTCGTTGGCGAGCTGGGCGAGCGCTTCCTCGATCTTGATGCGTACGGGGTGCGCGGGGTCGGTCGACATTTCGACCGTGAGCTTGCGAAGCCCGTCGATGATCGCGTCCGCGAGCTTCGCCTCGAGCCCCGCGAGCTTCAATATCCAGTTCGCCTTCTTGCGGACCATCTGGCGAATCAGCGGCTCGTTCGCGTCGAGCGCTCGCGCTGTCCAGCGAATCGCCGCCTCGAGCATGGGCACGTGGCGGTCTTCATTGATCGCCGAGGCGAGCGCGTGGCCGAGCAAGGGCGAAATCTCCGTCTTGCGGAGGCGCGAGCTGACCGCGCCTTTGACGATTCCGCCGAGGCGCTCGTCGTCCAGGCTTTCGAAAATGTCGGCGATGAGCCGCGACGCACCGGCTCTGATCCGCGTGCCTTCACCCGCCGGCGTCTGGAGGAAGCGGCCCGCGGCGCCGGCAACGTCGAGCCTCTGCATCCGCCGGGCGACAACCCGTGGGACGAGGAAATTCTCGCGAATAAAATTGGCGAGCGCTTCGCCGATCCGGTCCTTGTTCCGCGGAATGATCGCGGTGTGCGGGATCGGCAGGCCCAGCGGATGGCGGAACAGGGCAGTGACCGCGAACCAGTCGGCAAGGCCGCCGACCATCGCCGCCTCGGCGAAGGACTTCACATAGGCAAGCGCCGGATATTGATGCTCAAACGTTCGCGCGACCGCGAAAACGGCGGCCATCACGATCAGCAGCCCCGTCGCGACGACCTTCATTCCCTGCGCACCGGGTTGCGCCGGATTGAAGCGGGACAGAGCGCCGTTCGCCATCGCCTTCATGCCGGCTCAATAGCTGAGCCGGCGCCGAGGTTCATCACTCCGCTGGAACGGGATGCCCGGTCGCGTGCGCATCGGCGCCGACGAAGCGGTGGAAGATGCGCCCGACCCGCGATTCGATCGAGATTGCGATCGAGAAATAGGAGGGCACCAGGAGCAAGGTCAGAATGGTCGAGAAGATGAGGCCGCCGATGACGGTGATGCCCATCGGGGCGCGCCAGCTGTTATCGCCGCTGATCGAGAAGGCGGTCGGGAGCATGCCCGCGACCATCGCAACCGTGGTCATGACGATCGGCTGGGCGCGCTTGTGGCCCGCCTCCCAGATGGCTTTGTTCTTCTCCATGCCGTGGTTCATCATCTCGACGGCGAAGTCGACGAGAAGGATCGAGTTTTTCGCCACGATCCCGAACAGCATCAGGATCCCGATGAGGACGAACAGCGACACGGGCTGTCCCGCGATGTGCAGGGCTATCGCCGCTCCCAACGGAGCAAGCAGCAGCGAACCCATGTTCACGAACGGCGCGAGGAAGCGGCGGTAGAGCAGGACCAGCACCGCGAACACGAGCAGCACGCCGGAGATCAGCGCGATCGCGAAGTTGAACAGCAGGTCGGCCTGCCACTTCTGGTTGCCCAGGTTCATCTTCTGGATGCCCTGCGGCAGGTTCTTGACCGCAGGGAGCTCGTTGATCTTCGATGTGACGTCGCCTTCGACGACTCCAGGCGCGAGGTCGGCGCCAATCGACAGGCGGCGAAGCTGGTTCGACCGCTTGATCGTCGTCGGGCCGGAGCCGAAGCCGATCTGGGCAACCGACTTCAGTGGGACCGAACCGCCGGACGCGGTCGGCACCGGCAGGTTCTCGAGCGTCGAGAGGTCTTTGCGCGCGTCCTCAGACAGCGAGACCTGGATCGGCACCTGGCGGTCGGACAGCGAGAATTTCGCGCTGTTCTGCTCGATGTCGCCGAGAGTCGCGATCCGGATCGTCTGGCTCAGCGCAGCCGTCGTTACGCCGAGATCGGCGGCAACGTCGAAGTGCGGCGTGATGGTGATCTCGGGCTGGGCGAGGTTGCTGCCAACGCGAGGGGCGCGGAGGCCAGGGACCGTCTCCATTTCTTTCGCGATTTCGTTCGCGACGGCGTTGAGCTGGGCCGGATCCTCACCGCCCAGGTAAATCATGATGTCGCGCGAATCCGCGTCGGGTCCGCCGCCATTCTGGCTCTGGAAGCTCACGCGGGCGTCAGGAATAGCGGCGAGCGTCGGGGAAAGATTCCGCTCGAACTCGGTGCTCTTGAGCTTGCGGTCCTTCTTGAGGACGATGTTGACCTCGGAACTGCCGACATCGACGCTCTCGAACACGCGATCGACGGTCGGATCGGCAACGAGGATCTTCGCAACGCGGTCGGTGACCGCCTCGGTCTGCGGAAGCGTGCTGCCCGGCGCGAGCTTGATGTTGACCTGCGAATAGTCGCTGTTCTGCGGCGGGAAGAAGGACTGGGGCAGCGTCCCGAAAAGGACTGCGCTGAGCAGCAAGGTGATGAGCCCCGCGAAGACCATCGCGAGGCGATGATCCTGAAGCCGCGCTTCCCAGCGCGCAGCCGCGATCGAATACCAGTCGCTGAAGCCAGTTCCCGTTGCCCGAACGAGGAAGCTGATCAGCTTTGTGACGCCGTAGCCGACGATGCCACCGGCGACGAGGGCGAGGACGCCCTTGATCGCGCCGTTCCATGGAAGAGCGGCGAGAAGCTTCATTCCGCCCATCATCCCGCCCAGGAATCCAACGACGCTGAGGAAGAGGAGCACAACCAGAATCGCGTAATAGCCGTAGCGGCGCGGAATCTTCGGCAGCCGCTCCAGCATGGCGTGCGCCTTGGTCGTGTCGAGGCTCCAGTTGAGGATCTTCAGGTAGATATCCATCCACTTCCAGTTCGCGTGCGGCTGCTGACCGTGCGAGCGGAGGAAGTAGGCGGCGATCAACGGAGTGATCATTCGCGCGACGAGCAAGCTCATCAGCACCGAGAGAACGACCGTGAAGCCGAACGCCTTGAAGTACTGGCCGGCGACATCGGGCATCAGGGCGACCGGCAGGAAGACGGCGACGATTGCCATGGTCGTCGCAAGCACCGCGAGACCGATCTCGTCCGCGGCGTCCAGCGACGCCTGGTAGCCCGATTTGCCCATTCGCATGTGTCGGACGATGTTTTCGATCTCCACGATCGCGTCATCGACAAGAACACCCGAGACGAGCCCCATCGCCATCGTCGACATGAAGTTCAGGTTGATGTCGAGCAGGGTCATGAAGAAGAAGGCGGGGATCGCGGACAGCGGAATCGCGATTGCGGAAATGGCCGTCGCGCGAACGTCGCGAAGGAACAGAAGCACGACGAGCACCGCCAGGATCGCGCCCTCGATCAGGCCTTCCATCGCGGACGTGTACTGGGCCTTGGTGTGGTCGACCGTGTTGAAGATCTCGGAAAAGTGGACCTTCGGGTTCTGCTTCTCGATCTTCCGAAGCTCGTCCCAGGCCGCGTTATAGTCGGTGACTTCCGACGTATCCTTGGCGCGCTGGACCATGAAGGTGACGACCTCATGGCCGTTCATCTTCGAAATCGAGCGCTGCTCGGCATAGCTGTCCTCGACCCGCCCCAGGTCGCCGAGCTTGACGAAGCGGCCACCGGGAAGAGCGATTTCGGTCTGCGATAGCTGATAGGCGTCGCTCGCATTGCCGAGGACGCGGACGTTCTGCTCCGAGCCGGCAACCTCCGCGCGGCCGCCGCCGGCATTGAGATTGCTTTGGCGAAGCTGCTGGTTGACCTCGGCGGCGGTGATTCCCTGAGCCTGGAGCGCGGCTGGATCGAGGATCACGCGAATTTCGCGATCGACGCCGCCGCCGCGCGTTACAGCCGCAATGCCGGGAACGGCGAGCAGGTGCTTGGCGACCGTATTGTCGATGTACCAGCTCAATTGCTCGAGGCTCATGTCGGTCGTCTGCGCGCCGACGACGGTGATCGGCTGATCCTCCGCCTGGACCCGGGTTACCTGAGGTTCGAGGATTCCTTCGGGAAGGTTGCCGCGAATCTGGTCGACCGCGCTGCGGACGTCGTTGACCGCGCGATCGGTCGGGGTGCCGAGCTGGAAGGTGACGATGGTGAAGCTGCTGCCTTCGGAGACGGAGCTGCTGATCTCGTCGACGCCCTGAACTCCGCGCACCGCGGATTCGACGCGCTGGGTGATCTGTGTCTCGACCTCGTTCGGGGCGGCGCCCGGCTGCGAAATCTGGACGATCGCCGCCGGGAAATCGATGTCCGGGGCATTGTTGACCTGCATCCGCGCGAACGAGACCAGTCCCGCCAGCATCAGGCCGACGAAGAGAACGATTGGGGCAACCGGGTTGCGGATGCACCAGGACGAGATGTTGCGGAAGTTCATGACTTAGGGCTCTTCACCTGTCCTAGTGCGCAGCTGCGCGGTTCGGTTTCACTTTCTGCCCCGGGTTGAGGAACGGCCCCGCCGAGAGGACGACCGCTTCGTTGCCCGACAAGCCGGAAGGAACGGTGACGCCGCTCTCATTGACCGTGCCGATCTGGATGTTGCGGCGCTCGACCTCGTTCCTGGCGTTGATGATGTAGACATAATTGCCCTTGTCGTCGCTCAGCACCGCGCTCTGCGGAAGCACCGGCGCGGTCGTCGTTCCTGCAGTGATGCTCGCCTGGGCGTAGCCGCCCGGCCGCATCGCGGGACTATAAGGGACGGCGATCCGAACCTCGCCGAGCCGGGACTGCGGGTCGATCGTCGGCGCGACCTGCCAGACATGGCCGACGATGCTCACGCTGGATCCGACGGGCGTGACCTGGGCGGGCATTCCGACATGGACGTTGCTGAGGTCTTGCTGCGCCAGCTGTGCGCGCATCTCCATCTCGCCCGCTTCGGCGAGGCGGAACAGGGCGCCCGAGCCGGGGCTTACGATCTGGCCGAGCTCGACATTGCGCGCGAGCACCAGCCCGGCGGTAGGAGCGCGCACGTCGAGTTGGCCGATCTGCGCGCGGGTCTCAGCCAGCTGCGCTTGCGCTACGCGAACCTGGGCATTGGCTGCATCACGGGCGGCTTTCTTGGCGTCGATCTCGGCCTTGGAGATGAAGCCGCGGCCCTGAAGCGCGATCGCGCGGTCATAATCCGACTGGGCGAGCGCCGCCTGGGCCCTCGCGGCCTCGATCTGCGCCGCCTGCTGGGCGGCCTGCTGTGCCTGGACCGACCGGTCGATCACGGCGAGCGTCTGCCCGGCGCGGACCCAGCTTCCGGCATCGACGAGGACGCTGATCACTCGGCCGCCCTGGCCGGCGATGCCGACCGGCTGGTCGCGACGGGCGCCCAGGGGACCGCTCGCGGTGACAAGCTTGCCGACCTGGCTGCGGCCCGGGACGACGACGGTGACGCTTGGAATTTGCCCCGTGCCCGCACCGCCTGCGCCTCCGCCGGCCGGCGTGCCGTTGCTGCTCGAACGCTGGCTCGTCAGGATGCCGAGCCCGACCACGAACAGGACCAAAGCCGCGAGTGCGCCGACGATCACCATCCGGCGCCGCCGGCGCGAGCCGTCGGCGATCACAAGCGTGTCGGAGGAGTAGATCGAAGTTTCGCGGTTCATTCTTCCCTGCCCAATATGTCCCGGCCGCGCGAATCCGCGCGAATAATCCGACGACTGTATTATCTTAATAACTCACCCCGTGCAACAGACCGCGCCGCGACATTCGTCGCCACTGCTTTTCGACTAAGCGTGGCACTTGTTTGGCGAGCGCGCGTTGGCCCACGGCAAGTGAAGGTCGGTTGAACGACACGCGGATACAAGGGGAAGCGGCATGGAACATTACGGAATCATCGGCTGGATCGTCATCGGCGGCATTGCCGGTGCAATCGCGAAGCTGCTGACACCCGGACGCGACCCTGGCGGATGCATCATCACGATCCTGCTGGGGATCGCGGGTGCGCTTCTGGCGGGTTGGATCGGCCATGCAATTGGCTGGTATAGCACAGGCGAGGGGGCGGGCTTTATCGCCGCCATCGTCGGGGCCATCATCCTGCTCCTGATCTACCGACTGATTGCGCGCCGCCGAGTGTAGCTTATCCGACGCTGTTCAGGGAACAGCCATGCCGCGCGGGCAAGCCTTGCGCGCAACATGGACAGCGAAGGGATTCCAAGATGAAGAAGGCCGTTTTCGGCGCGCTGCTGGTGCTTGGCACAGCGGCATTTGCCTCGCCGGCTGTGGCTCAGCAGGCTTCGATCACCCAGACGATTACCGGGACCCGGCTCGACCTGACTGCGACCGGTGAGGTGTCTAGAGTACCGGACATCGCGATCATCTCGGCGGGCGTCGTTTCGCGCTCGGCGACTGCAAGTGCCGCCCTGCAGGATGCGGCGAACCGGATGGACAAGGTGGTCGCGGCGCTGAAACGCGCAGGGGTTGCCGACCGGGACATCCAGACCAGCAACGTCAATCTCAATCCCGAATATCGCTATCCGGAGAACCAGTCGCCCCAGCTGGTCGGCTACACGGCGACGAATACGCTGACGATCCGCTTCCGGGACATCCGGAGCTCCGGTAAGATCCTCGACGCGCTGGTCGCCGAGGGCGCGAACCAGATCAACGGGCCGAACCTGACGATCGACAAGCCCGAGCCGGCGCTCGACGAGGCGCGCGCGAACGCGGTCGCGATCGGACGGGCGCGGGCCGAGGCTTATGCCCGTTCTCTCGGGCTCCGGGTCGTTCGGGTCGTGTCGGTCAGCGAGAGCGGCGGTTACGCTGTCCCTCCTGCGCCGCCGCCGATGCCGATGATGATGGCTCGGGGAGAAAGGGATTCGTCGACGGCGATTGCGCCGGGTGAGCAGAAGCTCCAGGTCAGCCTCGGGATGACGTTCGAGCTTCAGTGAGCAACATCCTCCCCTGCATTTGCAGGGGAGGGGACCGCCGAAGGCGGTGGAGGGACCACTTAGAACCCCTCCGTCAGCTTTGCTGACACCTCTCCACGAAATCGTGGGGAGGATGATAACTTACCGCACCGTTCCGCGACGGATCAGGTTGACGATCGCGAGCAGGATGATCGCGCCGATCAGCGAATAGAGGAATCCTTCGAGCATTCCCGCCGGGTGGAACAGCAGCCCGGCGATGACCGAGCCGACGATGCCAACGACGATGTTGAGGATGATTCCCTGCTGGGCGTCGGTCCGCATGATGAGGCTCGCGAGCCAGCCGATGATACCGCCGACGATCAGCCAGACGATGATTCCGCCAAGATCCATGAGCTTTCCCTCCTGTTATCCGGCGTCCGAGGACGCGCCGTTGCGGCATCACAGACGCGTGACGCTCGGCGGTTGTTCCGGATTGAAGGAGGCCTGTCCAGATTATCGCTGGTTAAGCGGCTCGGTTCGGCGAAGTAACGAGTAGTCGAAGCGCTCAGTAGCGCTGCTGCTTCTCGTACTGGTCGCGATACTGCTTGATTCGCGTGACCCGGAGGCCTGGCATTCCGCTGCGGTCGACCGCGCGCTGCCAGCTGGTGAATTCCTCGAGGCTCAAGGTGTAGCGCTTGCAGGCTTCATCGACGGTCAGGAGACCGCCGGAAACGGCGGCGACGACCTCGGCCTTGCGGCGGACGACCCAGCGGGTCGTGTCGGCAGGCGGCAACGAATCGAGCGTCAGGGGCTCGCCGAGAGGTCCGATGACCTGGGCCGGACGAATTTTCTGATTCTCGAGCATCGTTTCGTCACACCTGCTTAATCATTGCGAATGCCGACTTCTTAAACTCCAGCGATTGAAAATATTCTGAAACGCGCTGGTTAACGTACCGGTCAGTCAGCCTTACGCTCCCTTAACCCTGTCCCTTCCCCGGCGAATGCGCCGCCGAGGATCCTCACTGCTTCCCGCCAGCCCTCTCCCCCCGAGAGATAGCAAGCGATGGCGTCCTCCCTCGAGCGCTCGTCGACATCCGCGCCCGACCCAAGGAGCGCGAGCAGGTCGTCAAGGCTGAGCGGCGCTTCCGTACTGCTACGAAAGTCCCTCTCGTGACGCGCCAAACCTGCCCCCTCACTCGTCTGTCCTGCCTCCGGTCTAGTCTGGAGGAGTGAAATTCGGGTAAAGAGCGCGGCAAGAAGAACTCCAATGTGGATGGATTTTCAGCTCGGCCGCCCCACAGGCGATGCCCGGATCGTCGTTGCCATGTCCGGCGGCGTCGACAGCTCGGTTACGGCCGCCCTCGCCGCGAAGACCGGCGCAGAGGTCATCGGGGTTACGCTCCAGCTTTACGATTATGGCGAGGCCGTGCGCCGCTCGGGCGCCTGCTGCGCCGGCCAGGACATCTATGATGCCAAGATGGTCGCGGACCGGCTGGGCATCGCGCACTACGTGCTCGATTACGAAAGCCGCTTCCGCGAGGGCGTGATCGACCGATTCGTCGACGAATATGCGCACGGGCGGACGCCGGTACCGTGCGCGAACTGCAACCAGGGGGTGAAGTTCGTCGATCTCGTCGCGTTTGCGCAAGAGCTCGGCGCGGATTGCCTTGCGACGGGGCACTATGTTCGGCGCGTGCTCAACGACGGCCGCGCGGAGCTTCACAAGGGCGCCGATCCGCGGCGGGACCAGAGCTACTTTCTCTATGGGACGACGCGCGAGCAGCTCGACTTTCTTCGCTTTCCGCTCGGCCACTTGCCGAAGGACGAGGTGCGCCGGATCGCTGCGGAGCTGGGTCTGGAGGTCGCGGCCAAGCCCGATAGCCAGGATATCTGCTTCGTTCCGGACGGGGACTATGCATCGCTGGTGAAGCGCATTCGCCCAGAGACGGAAGAGCCGGGCGAGATCGTCGATCTCGACGGGCGGGTTCTCGGGCGGCATCGCGGGGTCGTGCATTTCACCGTGGGCCAGCGCCGCGGGATCGAGATCGGGGGCCAGAAGGAGCCGCTCTACGTCGTCCGCATCGAGCCGGATCAGGCGCGGATTGTTGTCGGGCCGCGGCGTGCGCTAGCGGTCGAGGCGATGCGCGTCGCCGACTGGAATTGGATTGGAGAGCAGCAGACCGAAATCAGCGTGAAGGTGCGGTCACTGGCACCGGCGGTGGCCGCGACCAAGGACGGCGACTGCATTCGCTTCCGCCAGAGTGAGTACGGCGTCGCTCCGGGCCAGGCAGCGGTTCTTTACGACGGCATACGGCTGCTCGGCGGCGGGTCGATCGCCGAGACCGTGGCGGCGAGCGAGGGCGCGATGGATGCTGCCGCCGCTTAGCGCGGGCGTCCTGCTCTTTCGTCAGCGGGAGGGGATCACAGAAGTCCTGCTGATCAAGCCCGGCGGTCCGTTCTGGCGAAACAAGGACGCCGGCGCCTGGATGATCCCCAAGGGAGCGGTCGAGAAGGGCGAAATGCCTGCAGAAGCGGCGCTCCGCGAATTCGAGGAAGAGACCGGCACGCGGCTGACTGCGGTGCCGTTCCCGCTAGCGAAGATTCGCCAGTCGGGCGGCAAATGGGTCGAGGCCTTCGCGCTCGAGGGTGATCTCGATGCTGATGCCGTAACGTCCAACGATTTCGAGATGGAGTGGCCGCTCCGAAGCGGAAAGTTCGAACGATTTCCGGAGGCGGAAAAGGCCCGCTGGATGAATCTGGATGAGGCGCGGACGATGATGCTTACGAGCCAGCTTCCGCTGCTCGACGCGCTACAGGAGAAATTGGCGGCAGGTTAATTTCGACAGGCCTCGGGTTTCTCGCGGCATGTCCGCTGCATTTCCTTCAGTAGGCGTTCTTGCTCAGGCAATTTGCGATAAGCATCGATCATCGCTTGGCGCCCTGCACGGAGCGTGTCTTCGGCGTCCGCATTGGGATTGGCGCTGCCGCGGGTGCGAAAGATTCGAACGCTGGTTGCCCGGAGCCGCCGTTCTTCAGCCGCGCAGTCGCTCGCCAATTTCTGCTCGAATGCGGAGACGGAAAGGCCGGCCGCGTGGGCCGCTCTCTCCGCCGCAAATCCGCATTGGGTCAAAGCGAGATTGGCGGCGTCGCCTTCGTCCAGCAGGCTTTGAGGGACGGCCGCTGCGGCGAGGATGAGGGCGAGTGCGATCATTGGACGATAGCGCCATTACGACGCTCGCTCGTCAAGTCGCTCGCTCGGTGATCTCCTGTGGGAGCATCGTCTCGCGGTCGGTCTGGCCCTCGGGATCGACGTGGATGAGGATTTCCGTTCCGGGGAAGCGGTCGCGAAGCGCTTCTTCCGCAGCGTCGAGCCGGTCGTGCGCTTCCTGGACCGTCCAGTCGGCGGGCACCCAGACGTGGAACTGGGCGAAAAAATGGGTGCCGCTGCTGCGGGTGCGAAAGTCGTGAAGACCGGAAAGCTCGGGATATTCCCTGGCGGCGGCGAGGAAGCGCTCGCGAAGCTCGTCGGGCCATTCGCGGTCCATCAGCTGGTCGAGCGCATGGCTCGAAGCGTTCCACGCTCCCCACAAAAGCCATAGGGCGATGAGCAGGCCGAAGACGGCGTCCGTCCCCGTGAGACCGGCATATTGATCGAGTGCGAGTGCGACGATCACCGAGCCGTTGAGAAGGAGGTCCGAAGAATAATGGAGACGATCCGTCCCGATAGCGAGCGAGCCGGTGCGCCGAACGACATGGCGCTGGTAGGTGATCAGCGCGGCGGTGAGGATCATCGCGATGAGCGATACGCCAATGCCGAGCTCGGCGTCGGCGGTTTCGGCGTGGGCAAGCAGCCGCTGGATCGCGCGGAAGCCGATGAAGATCGCCGAGATCGTAATGAGGATGACCTGAACGAGCGAAGCGAGCGCTTCCGCCTTTCCGTGACCGAAACGGTGGTCCCAGTCGGCCGGCTGCGCGGCGATGCGGACGCCGAGGAGAACGACGAGGCTGGCAACGAGGTCGAGGCCACTGTCGGCGAGCGAGCCGAGCATGGCGGTGGAATCGGTTTTGTACGCCGCCCAGGATTTGAGGACGATTAGAATGACCGCCATCGCGATGCTCGCGACGGCGGCGCGTGTGGTCAGCCGTGAACGTTCTACGGCGTCGATCTCGCTCACGGGTAGAGTAGCCCTTCGGTCCAGCTCCCGTCAGCCAAGCGCGTGAACAGACGTCGCTCGTGAAGCCGGTGCGGCTTGTCGATCCAGAACTCGATCGTCTCAGGATCGATGCTAAACCCGCCCCAGTGCGGTGGGCGCGGGACGTCAACGCCGTCGAATTTCGCCTGCATTTTCTGATAGCGGTTCTCGAATTCGTCCCGGCTCGGAAGCGGCGACGACTGGTCGGACGCCCAGGCGCCAAGCTGAGAATCGCGCGACCGCGTCGCGAAGTAAGCATCGGATTGCTCGGACGAGACCCTGCTCACCGGACCTTCGATACGCACCTGGCGGCGAAGTGACTTCCAATGGAGTAGCAGCGCCGCTCGCGGATTTTGCGCCAGCTCGTCGCCCTTCCGGCTGCGCTCGTTCGTGTAGAAAACGAAGCCGTCGGGCCCGTGCGCCTTCAACAGGACGATCCGCACCGATGGGCGTCCGTCCGCATCCGCGGTCGCAAGCGCCATGGCTCCAGGGTCGTTCGGCTCGCTCGCTTGCGCATCGGCGTACCATTCGTCGAACAGTCGGAACGGATCGCTTGCCATGGTGCTTTGGCCTTAGGCTTGGGCGCGCCGGAACGGCAACCCATCTGGTCAGCACGGAATCGATACGGCATGGGAGAAGAATGGCACTCGACCTCTACCAGCGACTGGGGCTGAAACGCGGCGCTAGCGAGGCGGAGATCAAGAAGGCCTATCGCAGCCTCGCCAAGCAGCTTCACCCCGACCGCAACAAGGACAAGCCCGACGCGGCCAAGAGGTTCGCCGAGGTGACGGCGGCCTATGACCTGCTGTCGGACAAGGACAAGCGCGCGAGATACGACCGCGGCGAGATCGACGAAGAGGGCAACCCGAAGATGCCGTTCGGCGGGGGGTTCGGAGGCTATTCCTCGGGCGCCGGGGCAGGGCCCGGCGGCGGTCCGCAGGGATTCGAGAATTTCAATTTCGGCGGCGCGGACGCAGCCGATCTCAGCGACCTGTTCGAAGGCTTGTTCGGAGCTGCGGGCGCTGGCCGGCGCGGGGGAGGCGGGCCGTTCGGCGGGTTTCGCCAGCGCGCGGCTCCGCCGCAGAAAGGGGCGGACGTTGCCTATCGCCTCAAGGTCTCGTTCGACGACGCCGTCGCTCTGAAGCCGCAGCGGATCACGCTCGCCGACGGCAAGACCATCGACCTCAAGCTGCCGCAGGGCCTCGAGGATGGGACCAAGATCCGCCTCGGCGGCAAGGGCCAGGAAGGGCCAGGCGGCCGCGGCGATGCGATCGTCACGATCGAGATCGGATCGCATCGTTTCTTTCGACGCGAGGGGACGAACATCCGGCTCGACCTGCCGGTGACCCTCAAGGAAGCCGTGCTCGGAGCGAAGGTGAAGGTGCCGACGCCCGAGGGACCGGTGATGCTGACGATCCCCAAGGGCACGAGCTCGGGCAAGGTGCTTCGCCTCAAGGGCCGCGGGTTCGCAGCGAAGGACGGCAAGCGCGGAGACCAGCTCGTCACGGTCGAAATCGAATTGCCCGCCAATGACCCGGCGCTTCAGCAATTCGCTGAAGGTTGGGACGCTGCCGGCAATCCCCGGGCAAGCCTGGGCGTGTAACGAAGCCGGCCGATGAGGGACCATTCACCGCTCTCCCCGGAGGAACGGCGAAAACGTCTCGCGACGATGCGCGCGGCCTTCGGGACCGACGTCGAGGAGAAGCTCAAGCCGCGCCTGACGCCGTGGGAGGTCGTCAAGCGCGTTGCGATCGGCGTCTACAACGACGGCTTCATCCACGCCGGCAACCTCGCTTATTTGTCGATCGTCGCGCTGTTTCCATTCTTCATCGTCGCGGCGGCGGTGGCTCACCTGCTCGGCCAGGGCCAGGACGCGATGCTGACCGTGACCAACGTGCTCAGGCGGCTTCCGCCGGATGTTGCATCAACCCTTCGAGAGCCCATCGCGGAAGTGCTGACCGTCAGGACCGGCACGCTTCTGTGGCTCGGCGCAATCGTCGGGCTGTGGACGGCGACCAGCTTCGTCGAAACCATCCGCGACATTCTTCGCCGCGCCTATGGGGTCAAGTATTGCGCGCCCTTCTGGGAATATCGGCTGGGGTCGATCCTTTTGATCCTGGGGGCGGTGCTGTTGCTGATGGTCGCTTTCGCGGCCAGCGCGCTGCTGACCATCGCCCATCATTTCATCATCGAATGGTTTCCGCTCGCCCAGGATATCGGCCACGAGCTTGGGCTTTATCGATTCGTACCCGCCGTCACCCTGTTCGTGACCTTCTATCTGCTGTTCTTCGCGCTGACTCCCGCGCGCTACCGCAAGCCCGACTGCAAGAAATGGCCGGGCGCGCTGTTCATCACGGGCTGGTGGCTCGGCACCGTGGAGCTGATCGCGCCCGTCCTCAGCCTGTTCGGCGGCTATACGCGGACCTACGGCAGCCTCGCCGGCGTGATGATCGTTCTGATCTTCTTCTTCGTCGTCGGTTTGGGCGTGGTGATCGGCGCGGAATTGAACGCGGCGCTAGCCGAGAGCGGCGCCACGGCGCTAAAGGGCGAGATGTACACCGGGCCGTACAGCGACGAGCTTGAAGTCGAGGAGCCGCAGCCCGGTGAAGATGTCGAACGGGCGTTGCAGAGAGAGGGGCCACTTTGACCGGACTAATGCAGGGCAAGCGCGGCCTGATCATGGGCCTTGCCAACGACCGCTCGCTCGCCTGGGGAATCGCCCGGGCGCTGGGCGCTGAGGGGGCTGAGCTTGCTTTCTCCTACCAGGGAGAGGCGCTGGAGAAGCGTGTACGCCCGCTGGCGATGGAGCTCGGCTCTGACTTCCTGCTCGACTGCGACGTCAGCAGCATGGAGGCGCTGGATGTCGCGTTCGATCAGCTGCGTGAGCGATGGGACACGCTCGACTTCGTCGTTCACGCCATCGGCTATTCGGACAAGAACGAGCTTCGCGGGAAATTCGTCGATACGTCGATGGACAATTTCCTGATGACCATGAACATCTCGGTCTACAGTTTCGTCGCGGTCGCGCAGCGCGCGCGCAAACTGATGACGAAGGGAGGGTCGCTGCTGACGCTGACCTATTACGGGGCCGAGAAGACGATCCCGCACTACAATGTCATGGGCGTCGCGAAGGCCGCGCTCGAATCGAGCGTCAAATATATGGCCGTGGACCTCGGGCCCGAGGGCATCCGGGTCAACGCGATCTCCGCTGGTCCCATCAAAACCCTCGCTGCAAGCGGCATCGGCGACTTCCGCTACATCATGAAGTGGAACGAGCTGAACTCGCCGCTGAGGCGGAACGTCACGATCGAGGATGTCGGCGGAGCAGGGCTCTACCTGCTCAGCGACCTCGCGGCGGGCGTGACCGGAGAGGTCCATCACGTCGACGCCGGCTACAACGTCATCGGAATGAAAGCCGAGGACGCGCCGGATATCAGCACGGTCTGATTCGGTGATCGCCCGGCACATCAGCGTCAGCGGACGCGTGCAGGGGGTCTTTTTCAGGGCATGGACTCGCGAGCGGGCGGAAGCGCTCGGCCTGACAGGCTGGATCCGCAATTGCCCGGACGGTCATGTCGAGGCGCACGTCGAGGGCGAAGATTCATTGGTCGAGCAGATGCTTGAGTTGTTGCGTCGCGGACCGCCCGCGGCGCAGGTGGAGAACCTTCGGACCTGGGATGTCGAGCCGTGCGAGTTCGACGATTTCGAAGTGCGGCACTAGCCGGCGAACGGATCGCGGACGAGGATCGTGTCTTCTCGCTCGGGTGACGTACTGACGAGCGCGACCGGGCAGCGGATCAGCTCCTCGATGCGGCGGACATATTTGATCGCGCGGGCGGGGAGATCGGCCCAGCTGCGCGCCCCGTGGGTCGAGCCTGGCCAGCCTTCGATCTCCTCGAAGATAGGCTGGACACGCATCTGGTCGGCCGCATGGGCTGGGAGATAATCGAGCTTCTTCCCGTCGAGCTGGTAGCCGGTGCAGATTTGCACCGCGTCGAAGCCGTCGAGAACGTCGAGCTTGGTGAGCGCGATTCCGGTGACTCCGCCGACGGCGACTGCCTGCCGAACCAGCACCGCGTCGAACCAGCCGCAGCGGCGCTTGCGCCCGGTTACGGTACCGAACTCATGGCCGCGCTCGCCGAGCTTCTGGCCGGTGTCATTGTCCTGCTCGGTCGGGAAGGGCCCCGAGCCGACGCGGGTCGTGTAAGCCTTGGTGATTCCAAGGACGAAACCGGCGGTCGATGGTCCGGTTCCGCTACCCGCTGCGATGGTTCCGGCGACGGTGTTCGACGATGTGACGAACGGGTAGGTGCCGTGGTCGACGTCGAGGAGCACGCCCTGCGCACCCTCGAACAGGATGCGCTTGCCGCGGCGCGCCGCTGAGTCGAGGTCGCGCCAGGCGGGCTTGGCGTAGGAGAGGACGAAGTCCGCGATTTCGGCGAGGTCGTTGCGGAGACGCTCCCGGTCGACCGGAGGTTCGCTGAAGCCGGCGCGGAGCGCATCGTGATGCGCGCAAAGGCGGTCCAGCATCGGCTCGAGCTCGTCGAGATGGGCGAGGTCGCACACGCGGATGGCGCGGCGGCCGACCTTGTCCTCGTAGGCTGGGCCGATCCCGCGCCGCGTGGTGCCGATCTTTCCCGCGCCGCTCGCATCCTCGCGCAGCGCATCGAGGTCGCGGTGGATGGGAAGGATCAGCGGACAGGTGTCGGCGACCGTCAGAATTTCCGGCGTGACCTCGACGCCCTGCTCGCGGATGCGCTCGACCTCCGCCTTGAGCGCCCACGGGTCGAGCACCACCCCGTTGCCGATGACCGATGGAGTGCCCGTGACGATTCCGCTCGGAAGCAGCGAGAGCTTGTAGGTCTGGTTGCCAACGACCAGCGTATGGCCGGCATTGTGGCCCCCCTGGAATCGGACGACCATGTCGGCCCGGCTGGCGAGCCAATCGACGATCTTGCCCTTGCCTTCGTCGCCCCACTGGGCGCCGATGACGGTGACGTTTCCCACTGTTGAGCTTTCCTGCTGTGCGGCCCGCGCGGCTCTAGGGGCGAAGCTTCGCCCCGTCCAGCGCCGGGACCTCATTGAGCGGCCGGAACAGAAAGGCTCGCTCGAGAGTAATGCAGTTCCGTCACGCGCGAGGAGCGCCTGCGCTGGAATAACGATAGGGGAAAGCAGATGAAGACCACTACCATCCTGACCATCGCTCTCGGGCTTGGTTCGCTCGCGGCCTGCAACAAGAGCCCACAGCAGCAGGCTGCCGACAATTATGAGGCGAATGTCGACAATGCCGCCGACACGATGGAAGCGAACGTCGGCAATGCGGCTGACCAGATGACCGCTAATGCCGACAACGCTTCGGACGCGATGAAGGCAGCCGCCGACAACCAATCCGACGCCATGAAGAATGCAGCCGACAACAAGGCTGACGCGATGAAGAACTCGCACTGAGTTTTCTCACCGGCCGCTGGCACGCAGGCGGCTGGAACCAAGGGCGCTCCTTCCGGGGGCGCCCTTTTCGTTAGAAGCTGAGCGGGATCACCTCGCGGACGGCGGGCAGTTCGTGAAGCTGCTGCGCGACCTCCGGACTGATTGGATCATCGACTGCGACCAGAGCGACGGCTTCGCCCGCTTCCTGGCGACGGCCGAGGTTGAAGGTGGCGATGTTGATCGCATTCTCGCCGAGCTTCGTCCCGAGGGCGCCGATGAATCCGGGCGCGTCGGTGTTGACGATGTAGATCATCTGGCCCGCCAGCTCGGCTTCGACCGGAACACCGAAAATCTGGACGAGGCGCGGCGCGCGGTTGCCGAACAAAGTGCCTTCGACGCGCTTTTCGCCATGATCCGTGCCCACCGTCACCGCGACGAGCGTGTGATAATCGCCTTCGCCCTCGTTGCGGATTTCGCGGACGGCGAGGCCGCGTTCCTTTGCGAGATAGGGCGCGTTGACCATGTTCACGGTGTCGGACCAGGTCCGCATCACACCGGCAAGCACCGCGCCGGTGATCGGCTTGATGTTGAGCTCCGCCGCCGCGCCTTCGACCTCGATGTCGATAGAGCGGATTTCCGTTCCAGCGATCTGCCCGACGAGGCGTCCGAGTTTTTCGGCAAGCGCCATGTACGGGCGCAGGCGCGGCGCTTCCTCCGCCGAGAGCGACGGCACGTTCACCGCGTTGGTGATCCCGCCGAGCAGCAGATAATCGCTCATCTGCTCGGCGACCTGGATCGCGACATTGACCTGCGCCTCGGTGGTCGAGGCACCGAGATGCGGCGTGCAGATGAGCCCGCGCGTGCCGAAGAGGGCATTCGCTTGCGCTGGTTCCTCCTGGAACACGTCGAGCGCTGCGCCTGCCACGTGGCCGGTTTCGAGCGCGTCCTTCAGCGCGGCCTCGTCGATCAGCCCGCCGCGCGCGCAATTGACGATGCGCACGCCAGGCTTGGTTTTCGCCAGCGCCTCGCGGCTGAGGATGCCACGGGTCTGGTCGGTGAGCGGCGTGTGCAAGGTGATGAAGTCCGCGCGGGCGAGGAGGTCGTCCAGCTCCGCCTTCTCGACACCCAGCTCCACCGCTCGCTCGGGCGAGAGGAACGGGTCGTAGGCGACGACCTTCATCTTCAGACCGTGGGCGCGGTCGGCGACGATCGAGCCGATATTGCCGCAGCCGACGAGGCCGAGGGTCTTGCCGGCGAGCTCGACGCCCATGAAGCGGTTCTTTTCCCACTTGCCGGATTGGGTGGACTGGTCGGCCTGAGGGATCTCGCGTGCGAGTGCGAACAGCATGGCGATGGCATGTTCGGCGGTCGTTATCGAATTGCCGAAGGGCGTGTTCATCACGACGATTCCGCGCGCCGAGGCAGCGGGCACGTCGATCGTGTCGACGCCGATTCCCGCGCGCCCGATGACCTTCAGGCGCGGAAGCCCGGCGTCCATCGCGGCGGCGTTGATTTTCGTCGAGCTGCGGACGGCGACGCCGTCATAGTTGCCGATGATCGCCTTGAGCTCATCGGGAGTGAGCCCCGGCTTTTCGTCGACCTCGATCCCGCGATCGCGGAAGATCGCGGCGGCGCGAGGGTCCATCTTGTCGGCGATCAGTACGCGCACAGGATCGCTCATCGCGTCGCCTCCCAAGCCCAATCAAGCCACGGGCCAAGCCCCTCGACGTCACTCGTCTCGACGGTTGCGCCGCACCAGATTCGGAGGCCGGGTGGAGCGTCTCGATAGGCAGTTATGTCGTAGGCCGCGCCTTCGCGTTCGAGCAGCTGGCCGATGGCCCTCTGCCGGGCGCGGTTGGCGTCTTCGTCGGAGCGATCGGCGAACCGCAGGCATACTGAAGTGCTGGAACGGATCGTGGCATCGGTGGTGAGATGCTCGATCCAGCTCGCATCTTGGACCCAGCGGTCGAGCGCGGCGGCGTTGGCGTCCGCTCGCGCTATCAGTGCATCGAGACCGCCGGCGCGTTCAGCCCAGTCCAGGCAGAACAACCAGTCCTCGACGGCGAGCATCGAAGGCGTGTTGATCGTCTCGCCTTTGAACACCCCTTCGATCAGTTTGCCGCCTCCGGCCTGCGCCGGGGCAGGCTTTGTCAGCCGGAAAATCTTGGGAAGCGGGCGGGGCGCGGGCTCATTTTCGAGGCGCTCGACGGCGCGCGGGCTGAGGACCAACATGCCATGAGCCGCCTCTCCGCCGAGCGCCTTTTGCCAGCTGAAAGTGCCGACATCGATCTTCGCCCAGTCGATGTCCTGGGCGAACGCTGCCGAGGTCGCGTCGCAGATGCTGAGGCCGGTGCGGTCGGCCGCGATCCAGTTGGCGTTCGGCACCCGAACGCCGCTGGTCGTGCCGTTCCAGGTGAAGACGATGTCGTTCGCCGGATCGATTCCGGAAAGATCGGCGATCTCGCCATAGGCGGCGGTGCGGATGTCGGCGTCTAGCTTGAGTTGCTTGGCAACGTCGGTGACCCAGCCCGCGCCGAAGCTCTCCCAGGCGAGCATCGTCACGGGCCGCGCCCCGAGCAGCGACCAGATCGCCATTTCCATCGCGCCGGTATCCGAAGCGGGGACGATCCCGAGGCGATAGTCGTCCGGCAGTTTCAGCAGCGCATGAGTCCGCTCGATCGCTTCAGCGAGCTTGGCCTTGCCGACGGCACCGCGGTGCGAGCGGCCGAGCGCTGAGACGTCGAGCTTGTCCGCGCTCCAGCCGGGCGGCTTGGCGCAAGGACCCGACGAGAAATTCGGGCGCCGGGGCTTGGTATGAGGTTTGCCCACGCGCACTTCGGGCGTGGCGGCAGTCGCTTCAGTCAATGTCACTCTCCTTCCAGAGAGCTCGCGCCGCGTTGGGACGGCGTGGCCCGTCGACATTTGTAAAGGTGAATGCGGCAGCCGCAAGGCGGGGCGAAAGATTCGCGTACGACTCCGAAACGATCGAATCCGGAAGGCTCCTACCGCGATTTTCCCTTGGAAGCTGCTTCAGGTTGCGGAGCTTGAACGGCTCACCGCAGTTACTCTGCGGCTCATCCCGCCCCGGCGCGACCGAGGTTGAAATTATTAACCATTGGCGGACAGTCCGGTCATCGCCAGCGTGCGGGGGGCAATCCGCGATGCAGGCGTGGGGGCTGGGGAGCTCCTAAAAGTTGGTTGAAACGGCGTCTCACTCTCGAAGTGCGTGCGTCGGAGCTTTTGGAGCGGGAAGTAATGACGCAAGTTCTGGCCGGCACAACGGCACTGTTCCGCGATCGCGATCTCTTCGTCCATGACGGGACGAGGCTCCGCCGCTTCCGTGTTTCCGCTCCCGTCCAGGCTGTCCTTTTCGTCGTCCTTCTCTGTCTCGTCGGCTGGGCCAGCTATGCAACCGCCCGCCTCATCGTCCGGCCGCGCGTTGCGATTAGCGCGGCGACCGATGCTCGCACTCGCGTGCTGGAGCAACGGCAAGCCCTGATCGAGAAGGCGCTCGCGGGCCAGACGATCGATCCGTCGATGATCCAGGCGGCCGCGTCGAGCGGCCGCATTGCCAAGGAGGGCGCGCTTGCCCGCCTCGAGCAGCAGCAGCTTCAGCAGGCCGCCCAAGTCGCCCAGGCGCTCGACGTCCGCTACCAGGTGACCGCTTCCGAGCTGAAGAGGCTCGGCATCAAGCCGGCGGCGGCGGGTCAGCCGAGCGGCGTCGGCGGTCCGTTCGAGAGCGTCGGCAATCCCACCTTCAAGGCGCTGTTCAACAGCTGGAAGAAGCTCGACCAGCTTCAGAACGACGTCATCGCAATTCCGTCCGACAAGCCGATCAGGGCCGAAGTCACCTTCACGAGCGGCTATGGCGTCCGCGCCGATCCGTTCCACGCCGGTGCCGCGATGCACCCGGGCATCGACTTGGCCGGCGCTTATGGAACGCCGATCTACGCGACCGCCGACGGCACGGTGATGCGCGCCGGCTGGAACAATGGCGGCTACGGCAACCTCGTCGAGATCGACCACGGCCGCGGAATCAGCACCCGCTACGGGCATATGTCGGCGATCCTCGTACACGCCGGCGACCATGTCACCCGCGGCCAGCAGATCGGCCGCATGGGTTCGACCGGCCGCTCGACCGGGAACCATCTTCACTATGAAGTGCGGATCGACGGACGCCCGGTGAACCCGATCCCGTTCATGAAGTCGACCGATTATGTGCTGGCGATGCAGAAGCGCGGCAGCTCGGCTTCGATGGACGCGGTTGCGATCGGCGGGCCGGTCGGCGGCGACAAGTGACGCTTTAGCGTCACCCCGGACTTGATCCGGGGTCCAGCCACGCCAAATGTAAGGTCGTGAGCGACATCGCCCTTACCGAAAGTGCCGCGAAGCGCGTGGCGTGGATCGCCGAGCGCCAGTCGAAGCCGGCAATCCTCCGCCTCGCGGTCGACGGCGGCGGCTGCGCGGGCTTCACCTACAAGTTCGAGCTCGCCGAGCAGGCGGATGACGATGCGGTAGCGGAGACCGATGGCGTCAAGCTGGTGGTCGATCCGATCAGCCTCGACCTCTTACGCGGCTCGGCGGTCGATTTCGTCGAGGACCTGAATGGCGCTGCGTTCAAGGTGCTCAACCCCAATGCGCAGTCGGGCTGCGGCTGTGGATCAAGCTTCAGCGTCTAGATCGCTACGTCGAAGAAGCGGACGACCCGCAGGATCAGATAGCCGAGCGCGAGGATCACGACCAACGCCTGGACTCGATCGCGCCGGCTGATGAGCCCGGCAAGGCACAGCAGCATGAATGCTGCTTGCGAGATCGGATATTCAAGCCCGAGCGAGGTGAAGTGCGCCCAGCCCTTCAGCAGCGTGTCGATCACATCGACGATGAGCAGCGTGATCAGCAAGCCGAAGAACCAGCGTCGCCGCGACAGGAAATATTCCCTGAAGTCGCGGTGCTCACCGAAATCGCTCGGAAACAGGATCGTGCAGACCAGATAGATCAGGAAGGCGTAGCCGAGGACGAAGGCATAAAGCTGGAAGGTCCAGACAGGCGTCGTGCGCAGGCCGAATTCGAACCACCACCAAAAGACGCTGAGCAGGACGGTATGGGCAACCCACAGGAGATGGACCCACCAGACCTTGGTCGCGCGCGGATTTTCGACGATCCGGCCGATGCCCTGCATCAGATGCGTGAGCGCAAGGCCGATGACCACCGCGGCCAGCGTCATCACATAGTCGAATGCGCTCACGCCCCCCCGGTCCTGGCACGAATGAAGGTCACATCGTTATACGACGGTGGGCTCGAACGCGAGACGGCCTGTTGCGTTTGACACCATCACGCTTAGTCAGGCGCCGGTGAAGATCGCTTCCTACAATCTCAACGGCATCCGCGCGCGTCTTCCGCGCCTTCTCGAATGGCTCGAGCGGGAGAGGCCCGACGTCGCCTGCCTGCAGGAACTGAAGTGCGCCGACGAGGCGCTTCCGATCGCCGACATCGAGGCAGCCGGTTACGGCGCCGTCTGGCACGGGCAGAAGGGCTTCAACGGCGTCGCCATCCTCGCCAAGGGCGATGCGCCGGAGCTGAGACGGGTCGGACTGCCGGGGGATCCCGACGATACACATAGCCGCTACATCGAGGCCGAAGCGGGCGGCGTGGTCGTCGCTTCGCTCTATCTGCCCAACGGCAATCCGGTCGGGACCGAGAAATTCACCTACAAGCTGAGCTGGATGGAGCGCCTCTGCTCACACGCGGTGGGCCTGTTGAAGGAGGAGCGGCCGGCCCTGCTGTGCGGGGACTGGAACGTCGTGCCGGAGGACCGCGACGTTTTTTCCTCGCGCGCGACCGCCAACGATGCCGTGATGCAACCCGAAACCCGCGAGGTCTGGCGGCGGATCGTCAACCAGGGCTGGACCGACGCGCTTCGAGCGCTGCACCCGAACGAAGAGAAGCTCTACACCTTCTGGGACTACACCGCCGGCTGCTGGCAGCGAGACCTCGGCTTCCGGCTCGACCATTTGCTGTGCTCGCCCGAGGCCGCCGACAAACTCGTGGACGCGGGCGTCGATAAATGGGCTCGTGGGGAGGAGAAGGCATCCGACCATGCGCCGACCTGGGTGGAGCTGAGCTAGGCAGGGCCTATCCCGCCTGGCGTTGCAGCTCGTATGAGGCGAGGCAGCGGTCGCCGAGCGGCTTGTAGCCCGCGTAGCACATCTCCCTGATGCTCTGAGTCACAGGATGGTTGGGCCCGCAATATCGCACCGCCTTCGCGATGCTGTAGGGAGTGTCTCCCCACGCGTTGCGGTGGTCCAGGCGTGCTCCGCCATCGACCAGGGTGCGGACCATCAGGACCATTTGCTCCTGGTCGTGCCCACGATCCCATTCACACCTATTTAGAACCATGGTGAGCGCGCCATTGTCCTGATCGTCGAACGGGCGATTGGGATTCCAGCCCGCGGCCAGCAACTGCTCGATGGCGCCAACGTCCAATCTACGCAGCGCGTTTGCTGCGTCGCGCTGGGTAAAGACACGATCATTCGCGGCGGCCTCTCGCTGCATCGGCCCTACGATCAAGGCAGCAATGACCATCGCGACGGACAGGGCAGCGACCAAAGGAGTCTGCCACACATGCCGGACACGTGCCTCGGCGAAGGTTAAAGCTTGTGCAGGTGCAGGCGCCGCAACCGCTGAGGCGCATTCCCCGACTTCGATTGGAACGCCAATCCGGTAACCGATCTTCGGCACCGTCTGAATGATATGCGAGTCGCGCTGCTCGTCGCCCAAGGCCGATCGCAACTTGTGCACGGCGGTCGTCAACGAGGCTTCGACCACCGTGACGTCCGGCCATATCTGGTCGAGTAACTCATCCTTCGAAACCAGTTCGCCCCCTCGAAGGAGGAGAGCGCGAAGGAGTTCCAGCGGCTTGGTCTCGATGGCGACGCCGCGGCCGTCGACGAGCAAAATCCAGTTTGCTTCATCGAAAACGCAACCGGCGAAAAGCCAGCGGCGTCGGCAACGCGAGGCAACACTACTGGGTCTCAGATCGGGCATGCTCCACGCGCCCTTCAGAAAACCTTCAGAACGGCATCATGACAGAGGGCAGCAATTTACCGCAAGTTGTCGGTCGTTAACTGGCGGCTTGAGGGCGAGCAATCTGTTGGTCTCGCCGGTGCGCGAGTTTCGGGGGATTCATCATGGGCAGTAGGGCGACCAAGATGCGGCTGCTTGCCGCAACCGGAATGTGCATCGTTTCATCGGCGGCTCTTGCGCAGGATTACGGTCTGCAAAGCACCGACTCGACGCCGATCAACAACCCGTCCGGAACCACGCTTCAGGGCGCAAAAACTGGCATCTTGTCCACCGGCTCACAGCTCAATCTCGACAATGCGGGAACGATCCGAGGCGACGGAACCGCAGTTACAGGACGGATCGCGGATGCGGGCATCCTCGTAACGGGCGGCCCAGCCGCAATCACCAACAGCGGCAGCATCACCGGTGCGGGCTTCGGAATCACTACCGGAATATTCTCCGACCCGGACACGAATGCGCCAAGCGGCCGAGCGATCGGTTCGACCATCATCAATAGCGGCACGATCATCGGCGATAATAACGACGGCATCCGTCTGATGGGCGGGGGAACCGTGACCAACAGCGGTTACATCGCCGGACGGGTCGGCGCCGGAGCCGACGGCATTTCGATGTTTTCCTTCTTCGACCAGGACCTCAACAACTTCACGACCATTGGCAGCGTCGATAACCTTGCCAGCGGGGTCATCGAAGGAAACCGCTTCGGGGTGATCCTCAGCAACGGCGGCGTCGTCAACAATGCGGGCACGATCAGCGGCAATAGCGGCAGCATCCTGATGCAGGCGGGCGCCGTCGGGGTCGAGCCGCCGAGGAACGGCACGGTCAACAACAGCGGCACGCTGAACGGGACCGTCCAATTCAACAATCTCGCCAACGCAAGCGTGACCAACAGCGGCACCATCACGTCGCCTAACGGAGCCGGGGTTTTCGCGACCGCGCCAGGCGGATCGCTTTCCATCGACAATCAGGCCTCGGGAGCGATTACCGGGGCGACCAAAGGAATCGAAAGCGACGGGTCGAGTTTGTCCGTCACCAACGCTGGCGTGATCCGAGGTGACGGAACGGCCGGTGGAAGTATCTCTGCCGACGGCGGCATTGTCATCAGCGGCGGTCCTGCCAACATCACCAACAGCGGCGATATCAGCGGTGCGCGTTTCGGGATTACGACGCTCTACTTCACCAATCCCGACAACAGCATCGAGGGCCGCGCGATCGGGTCCGTCATCACCAACAGCGGCACCATCATCGGCGATAACGGCAGCGGCGTTCGCCTGTTCGGCGGCGGCTCGGTAACCAACAGCGGCGATATCGAAGGCCGCGTCGGAGCGGCCGCGGACGGCATTACAATGCTCGCCTTCAACGGCCAGGACCTGACCGGCCAGACCGGTATCGGGACCGTCGACAACCTCGCCGGCGGAACCATCCTTGGCGCGCGCTACGGGGTGAACCTTTTCGGCGGCGGGACGATCCACAACGCGGGACGGATCAGCTCCACGATCATCCAGGGAACGCAGGGCAGCGAGCGAATCTGGTCGGGCGACATGACCAACAGCGGAGTCGTCGACGGCGTCGCGAACTTCTTCGCGCTGAAAAGCGCCAGCCTGGACAATAGCGGCACGATCGGCGGGACCGCTGGATTCTCTCAAATCACCGACGCTACCATGACCAACAGCGGCACGGTCGAAGCTTTCACCTATTTCAACTATGTCGACCACGCGTCCCTCACGAACAGCGGTTTCCTGAACGACTTCGTTCAGTTCAACATCGGCGATGGTTCCCTGACGAACAGCGGATCGATCGTCACCGGCGTCAACGCTTCGTTCTACGGCATTGGCGGCGCGGTTTTCAGCAATGGCAACTTCGTCGTGGACAACCAGGCGACGGGCACGATCGTCGGCAATACCAGCGGGATCGATCATCTCGGCCCGTCGCTCACCGTCAACAATGCCGGGATCATTCGCGGCGACGGTACCGTCAGCAGCCTCACGGTACCGAATGCGGGCATCGTCTTTTCAGGCGGTCCTGCGAACATCACCAACAGCGGCACGATCTCCGGCGCGAAATTCGGGATCGCGAGCGCTCTCTACACCGACCCGATCACAAACCAGGTGAGCGGGCGCGCGATCGGTTCAGTCATCGACAACAGCGGTTCGATTATCGGCGACAACGGTCACGGCATTCGCCTGATCGGCGGCGGCTCCGTGACGAACAGCGGCTATATCGCGGGCCGTTCGGCCGGCGGACCGGTT
>Ga0207639_10000214_pt1 | contig 43190 bp, 44 predicted proteins | sample KBSCornC32_FD_184299 | JGI IMG/M metagenome (GOLD analysis project Ga0207639, IMG submission 184299) | Corn rhizosphere microbial communities from Kellogg Biological Station, Michigan, USA - KBS Corn C3-2 (SPAdes) (version 2) | ecosystem: Host-associated > Plants > Roots > Rhizosphere > Soil ... | reverse complement strand
GTCGGCTTCTTCGATCCGGCGCTCGGCGGCGATCCGGTGCTCTACCAGCACATGTTCTGGTTCTACTCCCACCCGGCGGTCTACATCATGATCCTGCCGGCGATGGGCGTGGCGTCGGAGGTCGTGGCGGCGTTCACGCGGAAGAAGATCTTCGGCTACAGGTTCGTCGCCTTCTCGTCGCTGGCGATCGCGTTCCTCGGCTTCCTCGTGTGGGCGCACCACCTGTTCGTCGCCGGCATCAGCGTCTACTCGGCGATGATCTTCGCGTTCCTCAGCTTCGCGGTCGCGATTCCGTCGGCCATTAAAGTGTTCAACTGGACGGCGACGCTCTACAAGGCGTCGGTGTCGTGGCAGACGCCGATGCTCTACATCATGGGCTTCATCGGCCTCTTCACGATCGGCGGCGTCACGGGACTCTTCCTCGCGTCGCTCGGTCTCGATATCCACGTCACCGACACCTATTTCGTCGTAGCGCACTTCCACTACGTCATGGTCGGCGGGACGGTGATGGCGTATCTCGCCGGCATTCACTACTGGTGGCCGAAGATCACCGGGCGCATGTATCCCGAGTGGTGGGCGCGCCTCGCGGCGCTGCTCGTCTTCGTCGGCTTCAACCTGACCTTCTTCCCGCAGTTCGTCCTCGGCTACCTCGGCATGCCGCGCCGCTACCACGCGTATGCGCCGGAGTTCCAGGTGCTCAACGTCCTCTCGACCGCGGGCGCATCGGTGCTCGCGATCGGATACGCGCTGCCGATCGTCTATCTCCTCTGGTCGCTGAAGAATGGACGTCCCGCCGGCAACAATCCGTGGGGCGCCGTTGGTCTGGAGTGGACGACCTCCTCGCCGCCGCCGAAAGAGAACTTCCATCAGACGCCGGTCGTGACGTGGGAAGCGTACGACTACCCCGGCCTGCTGGAAGCGATGGGAGAAACACAGAATGTCTGACGTGACGATGAGCGGTCAGACTCCCGTGCCGGCGGTGGAAGAACACCACCCGCACCACCCGTTCCTGCAGCACCATTTCGAGGACCTCGGCCAGCAGCACGAGGCTTCGACGCTCGGGATGTGGACCTTCCTCACGACGGAGATTCTCTTCTTCGGCGGGATCATGCTGGCGTACTGGGTCTACCGGCTCGCGTATCCAGACGCGTGGTCGGTCGGCGCGTCGCTGCAGAACACGCGACTCGGCGGCATCAACACGATCGTGCTGATCATGAGCTCCCTCACGATGGCGCTCGCCGTTCGCGAAGCGCAGCTGGGGAGGCGCATCGGCATCGTGACGATGCTGTTCCTGACGCTGATCTTCGGCGGCATCTTCCTCGGCATCAAGTCGTACGAGTACCACGCGCACTGGCAGGAGGGACTCTTCCCCGGCACCGCGTGGCACTGGAACGAGAATCCCGATCTCGCGCCCAAGATCCAGCTCTTCATGACGTTCTACTGGGGGATGACCGCGCTGCACGCGTTGCACATGGTCATCGGCGCCGGTCTCCTGCTGTGGTTCATGTGGCGTGCGTGGAAGGACCAGTTCGGGCCGGAGTACTACGGCCCGGTCGAGGTGATGGGCCTCTACTGGCACTTCGTCGACATCGTTTGGATCTTTCTCTATCCGTTCCTCTATCTCATTCACGGACACAAGCACTGATGGACAGCACCAGTACTACGCAAGGGCACGAGCACACGCCGCACGTCCACATCACACCGCTGTGGATCTACTTTGCCGTCTTCGGAGCGCTGGCGGCGGGGACGATCCTCACGTACCTCGCCTCGACCGTCGACATGGGATGGGGGAACACCCCGGTCGCGCTCGTGATCGCGGCGACGAAGGCGTCGCTCGTCATCCTCTACTTCATGCACGCCATCCACTCGACCCGGCTGACGTGGGTCGTCATCCTCGGCTCGTTTCTCTGGCTGGGCGTACTGTTCGTGCTAACGTTCGCCGACTATCTGACGCGGGCTTGGGCGATTTACTGATCCAGCGCGTATTACGGGACAAATCATGCGTTATCTCGTGACCGGCGGCGCCGGTTTCATCGGCTCGAATTTCATCCGTTTCCTCTTCAAAAAGTACGGCGACGACGCGCAGGTCGTGAACCTCGACAAGCTGACGTACGCCGGCATCCGCGAGAACCTGGCGGAGTACGAGGGAGCGAAGAATTACCGTTTCCTGCAGGGCGATATCGCCGATCCGGCCGCGGTGGCCGAGGGGTACAAAGGCGTCGACGGCACCGGAGTCGACGTGGTCGTCAACTTCGCGGCGGAGACGCACGTCGACCGCTCGCTCATGGAAGCCGGCACGTTCATCGAGACCGACGTCCACGGCGTGCTCGTGCTGCTCGAAGAGGCACGGAAACACGCGCCGAACCTGAAGCGCTTCGTCCAGATCTCGACTGACGAGGTGTACGGCTCGATCGCCGAGGGATCGTTCAGGGAGTCGGACGCGCTGAATCCGCGGAACCCGTACTCCGCGTCGAAGGCCGGCGGCGACCGCATGGCATACGCGTACGCGCAGACGTACGGCCTCCCGGTGATCGTCACGCGCGCCTCCAACAACTTCGGCCCGTTCCAGTATCCGGAGAAGCTGATCCCGCTCTTCGTCACCAACGCGATCGACGACCTCCCGCTCCCGCTCTACGGCGACGGCCGGAACGTCCGCGACTGGTTGTTCGTCGACGATCACTGCGCCGCGATCGATTTCCTCATCGAACACGGCACGAACAGCGAGACGTACAACATCGGCGGCGGCAACGAGTGCGAGAACCGCGACATCACCTTCAAGATCCTCGAGCTGCTGAACAAGCCGCAGTCGCTGATCAAACAGGTCGCCGATCGCCAGGGCCACGACCGCCGCTACTCCATCAGCAGCGCCAAGATCGAGAACCTCGGCTTCCGCTTCCGCTCCGACTTCGACGTGATGATCGAAGAGACCGTCCGCTGGTACACCGACCACGAACCGTGGTGGCGTGCGATCAAAGAGCGCAGCGCGGAGTACCAGGCGTATTACGCGAAGCAGTACGGGAGCCGGTAACGCATCGATGGACGCCATCGAGAAGAAGCTTCGGGAAGACATCCAGGAGAGCGGCTGGCATGTTCTGAACGTATCCCCCGGCGGCGGGCATCCGCCGCACAGCTACTCGATCGGACTCTTCGCGACGTTCGAGCATCCCGAGATCGTCATCTTCGGTTTGCCCGGTTCCACCGCGCAGAAATTGATCGACGTCCTGGCCGACGACGTCAAAGAGGGAGAGAGCTTCGAGCCGGGATGCCGCTATAGCCATGTTCTGAAGGGCTACGACGTGATGTTCGTTCGCGTCGCGCCCGAGACGTATCAGAAGCACTTCGGACGGGCGCTCGACTATTACGGCTCGGTCTCCTTCGCTGTCGTTCAGATGGTGTGGCCCGATCGCAACCGTCTCTACCCGTGGGAATCGGGGTGCGATCCGGAAATTCGGAAGCTGCAACCGGTGCTATCGAGACCGAACCGCAACAACCGCTGATCCGACGGTGTGATATCTCCGTCGCAGGAGAAAAGAAGATGAAGCCCACTTTCGTCGCGATTGCCATCCTTCTCGTCGCCTTTGTCGCCTTCGCTGCCGATACGCCGCCCGCCGCGCCTGTCGTCCCGGCGGAAGGTACGGTCGCACCCACGTTCACCCTGCCGAGCCAGGACGGTGCGCCGGTTTCGCTGAGCCAGTTCCACGGGAAGTGGGTGGTCCTCTACTTCTACCCGAAGGACTTCACTTCGGGCTGCACGATCGAGGCGCACAACTTCCAGCGCGATCTCGACAAGTACACGGCGAAGAACGCCGCGATCGTCGGCGTCAGCGTCGATCCGGTCGACTCGCACAAGGGCTTCTGCACGAAGGAAGGCCTGAACTTCAAGCTCCTGGCCGACACCGAGCACAAGGTCGTGAACCAGTACGGCTCGGTGATGGAGTACCAGGGCAACACCTACGCCGCCCGCAACACCTTCATCATCGACCCCTCCGGCACGATCCGGAAGGTGTACGTGAAGGTGAAGCCGCAGGCGCACAGCGAAGAAGTCCTCGCGGACCTCGCCACCCTGCAGGCCGCGAAGTAACTCCTTGAGATCTTCGTGAGATCCTTCGGGCTCGATGAGCACGAAGGATCTCCGTTCTCGCTACGAGGACGTCGCGATTCGCGGCCTGGAGCGGACGGTTCCGCGCGATGCGCCGCACTACGCGGCGAACGTCGACTTCGTCAAGCAGCGGTTCGCCGAGGGGCTGGAGCTCGTCGGGTACTTCGCGTCGAAGTATGGGGAGCGGCCGCTGCGGATTCTCGATCTGGGCGCGGGGGCGGGTGGGGTGGCGATCGCGCTGGCTTCGGAGCCGCGGTATCGGGTGGCGGCCGTCGATGTGGTCATGAATCCGGATCTGGTGGAGCTTCAGGGAAACATCGAATACGTGGTGTCGAGCGCGGACACGCTGCCGTTCAAGGACGCGTCATTCGATGCGGTCCTGTGCCTCGAGACGATCGAGCATCTTCCGAAGCCGAGGCCGGCGGCGAAGGAGATGATGCGGGTGCTCCGAAGCGGCGGGCTGGTGATGATCACGACACCGGCTCGCGTTCGATGGCTGTTCAAGCCCGATCCTCACTACCAGATTCGCGGCCTTGCGCTGCTCCCGGACTTTCTGCAGAAGAAGGTCGTCGAGAACTACGACGTCGAGCACCTCTTCTGGACGGCGGGCGGGATGATCCGGATGTTCCCGCAGCGTGCGCGCGTCGAGACGCTCGTCGCGATTCCGTGGCCCGGGCGGCCGCGGAACTTGAAAGAGATCCTCTGGAAGGTCTTCCGCCGGCTCCTCTGGGACCGCATCGTCATCTGGAAGCGTTAACCAGCCGGAAGAGGTCCGCGAGTCCCTGGACACCGAGTTTCTGAAAGGCCCGGCAACGGTGCGTCCAGATGGTCTTGTCGGAGACGTCGAGAAGGAGCGCGATCTCCTTTGAGCGTTTGCCGGCGAGGAGGTGGTCGATCACCTCGCGTTCGCGTGGAGAGAGCGCGGAGACGCCGGGGATGTCGAAAGGCGGCGCGGGAGACGATTCGATGCGGCGAACGATCGTGGTGATCAGCAGATCGCCGTCGACGCGCGCGGCCGAGATGCTCGCGTCCAAAGTCACGACGTCGCCGCCTCGCGAACAGGCGCGAAACGAGTAGCGCGTCGGCGCCGGCTTCCCTTCGCTCCGGCAGCGCCCGAACCACTGCAGCCGCTCGACCTCCTCCGGATGCGCGATGTCGCGGATCGAAACGGAATCGAGCTCGGTCGCCGCCGAGTAGCCGAGCATCCTCGCGTACGCCGAGTTAAGATAAACGACCCGGTCCCCTGATTCGATCAGCACCCCATCCGGAGCGCCGTCGAGTACGGCGTGAAACTGACGGTCGAACACGCTGGCCTCAATGTTTTCCTACGTCGCCCGCGCATCCGTGGATTTCTCCCCGTCCGTATCCACCCCTGAAAACACAAAGGAGAAGCTACATGAGACTCACTCGGGTATCCCTCTTCGCGGCAGCGCTGCTGGTCGCGGCGCTCGGCGCGGTCGCCCCGCGGGCCTTCGCCTCGAGCCATCGCGAGGCGCTCGCCATTCTCAACGAGCCGTGCGCCGACAACACCGACACGTTCGCGTGGGTGAACGACGGCACGCACGACAAGCTGTACCTCATCATGGATTACAACCCGCTGCACGAGCCGGGGCAGGGCAACCAGGGCTTCCGCGCCTGCAACGGCTACCGCTACGAGTTCCACATCGGCAAGGGAACGAGCCTGAAGGACGAGGCGGTCTATCGCGTCGAGTTCAACGTCGCGCTCAGCCCCGAAGCGTCTCCGACGCCGGCGGACGCCCTCGGCGGCGGCAATGAGCTTCTCTGGCAGCTCACCGGTGGCACCGAGACGATGACGGTCACTCGCGTCGTCGCGCCGGGCCAGCCGAACCCCGTCATTCTGGGGCAGGACATTCCGGTCCTTCCGAACAACCAGGGCCCGCAGACCGACCGGCTGGTGTACGGCCTCGGACCGTTCAAGGGTTATGACTCCGGCGACCCGGCCTCGCGCGAGCAGGCGCTCTTCGACCAGCCGTTCGTCGACACTTACATCAAGTCGCTCACCAACGGCGCCCGCGTCATCGCCGGCGAGTTCGACGATCCGTACCAGCTCGACGAGAAGGGCATCTTCGATCTCGTCAACCTCGGCGCGAGCGATCTCGGCGGCATCCCGGGCGCGCGCCGCTCGACGATCAAGGACGTCTTCTCGGGCTTCAACGTCTACTCTATCGCCCTCGAGATCCCGACCGCGGAGCTGTTCCCGAACGGCATCCCGCACAACGGCCAGCTCGTCTCGAATTCGACCGACAGCCTCCTCCGCATCTGGGCGAGCATCAGCCGGCCCGCGGTGCAGACCGTCGATCCGACGAACATCGTCACCGGTCTCCGCGGCTCGGGCAACTACGTGCAGGTCGGGCGCAACGCGCTCCCGCTCTTCAATGCCGGTCTCGTCGGCACGCAGCGGCAGACGCTCTACCTCCACACGACGCCGATGCACGACGTGACGAACTTCGGCGCCGACATCCTCTATCCGGTGCTCGTCCGCGACCTCGAAGCGCTCGGCGTCTACAAGGCGCTCGGCGTTCCGGCGTCCGCGGTCACGACGCTGAAAGGGCCGCGCCTCGACATCGTCAACGCGATCAACCTTGGCCGCCCGATTCCGGTCGCCGACGGCTCGAGCGGTGACGTCATCACGCTCGACGCCGCCATCAACTCGGCGTTCCCGAACGGACGCCGCCTCGGCGGCGGCACGGCGCCGAACCGCCATCAGGTGAACGTCAACTCCGTGCTGATCAGCCTCATCGCCGCGGGCGATCCGAACGCGGGACTCGCGAAAGGCGTCGAGGTGAACGACAAGGACTTCCTGTCGCGCTTCCCGTTCCTCGCGCCTGCGCACAACGGACTGCTGCAGGGCCACGGCGGAACGAACGTTCCGACGGAGCCGAACATCCCGAACCCGTTCCTCCCGTAACCCGGGATGACGATCTACTAGATATCAGGGAGAACGACCATGAGAAAGACTCTGATTGTGATTGCCGCTCTTCTCTTCGCGGCGCCGATGTTTGCCCAGACCCAAAGTACGGTCGCGCGGCGCGGCACCACGATGGACAGCTTCGCGTCCGATTTCCACACGATCCCGGTGATGGGCAACGTCTCCGGCGTCGGCGGTGCGCGCTTCCAGACGCGCGTCTCGCTGCTGAATCCGACCGCCAACGCGTTCCAGGTTCAGGCGACGCTCTATGACAACAACGGTACGGCGTACAACGCCGTCCTCAATCTGCTCCCCGGCCAGGTGAAGACGTTCCAGAACTTCCTCGGCGACGTCTTCAACGGCTACACGGGCGGCGGCGCCGTGACGCTGGAAGCGGTCGGCACGGCAGGCGGTACGCATAACAACCGGTTCATCGTCGACGCCGAGAGCTACACCACCGGCACGCGCTACGGCACCGTGATTCCGGTGCTGGAGTTCGCCGGAACGAGCTCGCGCTCATTCGCGCCCGGCGTTACCGTCGATTCGAACACCCGGACGAACATCGGCTGCTTCAACCAGGGAAGCAGCACGAACACCATCACCGCGACCGTACACGACTCAACTGGTGCGACAACCGTCGGCACCGTGACGCTGACGCTCGCGCCGAACGCGTGGGGCCAGACCGCGGTGACGTCCGTGGTCAGCGACGGTTCGGTCCAGTTCGATCCGACCAACAACGCGGTGTGCTACGCGGTCGTCGTGCAGAACGCCACGAACGACGCGCACCTCGTGATGGCGTCTGAGTACCAGCCCTAATCGAAAGAACGGTTCCATGAAAAGGTTCCTCGTCATCGCATGCCTGTTGTCGTGCGCGCCGCTCGGCGCGCACGACTTCTGGATCGAGCCATCGACCTTCCGTCCCGCCACCGGCGCGATGGTCATGACGACGCTGCTCGTCGGCCAGCAGTTCGTCGGCGATCCGATCGCACGCGACTCTTCGCAGATCGAGCGTTTCGTGGTGCGCGACGCCCGAGGAGAGCGGAATGTGGCCGGCTTCGAAGGACACAATCCCGCCGGCATCGTTCGGATGGAGAACGGCACCGCCGCGGTGGTCGGCTATCGCAGCAAACCGGCCTTCCTCTCGATGCCGCCGGAGAAGTTCGAGCAGTACCTCCGCGACGAAGGTCTCGACACGGTTCTCGCGGCGCGCACACGACGTGGCGAGTCGAAGCAGCCGTCGCGCGAGATCTACTCCCGCTGTGCGAAGACCCTGCTCGGCGTTCGCGGCGACTTCTCGCGGCCGCTCGGCTTCCGTCTCGAACTGACGCCGGAATCGCTCGACGCGAGCCGCGTCGTCGTTCGCCTCGACTACGAGTCCCACCCGCTCGCGAACGCACTCATCATTGCCATGCATCGCGACGACCCATCGCTGCGGATCCGCGTTCGCAGCGACGCGCACGGCCGCGCCGCGTTCTCGCTGCCGAAGCCCGGCGTCTGGATGATCAAGAGCGTCTACATGATCGACGCGCCGCCCGCGTCCGGCGCCGAATGGGAGAGCCTGTGGGCTTCGCTGACGTTCGAAAACTAGCGCTGGTGTTGCTCCTCGCGACGACGGCCTCGGCGCACGAGATCGGCACGACGCAGATCCACGCACTCTTCCGGCGCGACCACACGTACGCCGTCACGATCCGTTCCGTGCGAAAGCCGGCGTCGGAGAAGGCGTTCGTCTACTTCGATGGCGTCCGCGCGTCCGCGCTCACCGGCGACATCCCTGCGCACGCGCACACCTTCACGTTCCGCTACGAAGGGACCTTCGCGAAGTACACGCTCACGCTGCAGAACGAGGGGAGCGACTCGGTCACGACGCAGTGGCTCGACGCCGAGACGACGAGCAATCCGTTCGTGCTCTCGCGCGACGTCATCCCGCCGACGCGCTTCGAAGTCATCCGCCAGTACGTCGCGCTCGGCTTCACGCACATCCTCCCGGAAGGGTTCGACCACATTCTCTTCGTGCTGGGGCTGTTCCTGCTGGCGACCAGCATGCGCGCGCTGCTGTCGCAGATCACGGCGTTCACCGTCGCGCACTCGATCAGCCTCGCATTGACGATGTACGGCGTCGTCTCGCTGCCGTCGCGCGTGGTCGAGCCGGCGATCGCGCTCTCGATCGCCTGCGTCGCCATCGAGAACGTCATCACCTCGCGGCTGCATCCGTGGCGCGTCGTCGTCGTCTTCGTCTTCGGCCTGCTGCACGGCATGGGCTTCGCCGGCGTCCTTCGAGAGCTGGGGTTGCCGCGGCGCCAATTCGTGCCGGCGCTGGTCTCGTTCAACGTGGGAGTGGAAGTGGGACAGCTCGTCGTCATCGCCGTCGCCATGCTCCTGTTCGCGCAGTGGCTGCGGAACCGCCGCTTCGTCGTCGCGTGTTCCGTTGCGATTGCGTTGACCGGTCTGTTCTGGACCGTGCAGAGAATCGCGATTTAAGCGATCGCTTTGGCGATCAGGAACGCTGCCGTGGCCGCCAGCCCGCCGGTGATCGTGGTCTGAATGGACGATTTCAGCGGTCGCGCGCCGGTGTACTGCCCCTTCACCCACCCGAAAATCGCCAGTGCGACGAGTGTCATGACGACTGAGACGGTGAGCGCTGTCGCCGCCGTGTGGATGAGCATGTAGGGGACGAGCGGCACGAGGCCGCCGACGACATAGGAGCCGGCGATGACGGCGGCGCTGGTGCGGGCGCGTTGCGGCTCCGGCTTCTCGAGGCCGAGCTCGAAACGCATCATGAAGTCGATCCACGCCTTCGGATTCCGGCTCATCGCCTCGACTGCCGGACGGATGTGCTCGTCCGACATCCCGTACTGCCGCAGGATGTCGGCGACCTCCTTCATCTCCTCGCGCGGTTTCTCGACGACCTCCTGCTCCTCGCGGCGCTGCTCGGCGTGGTAGTGGTCGGCATCGCTCTTCGCAGCGAGATAGCCGCCGAGACCCATGGCGATCGAGCCGGCGGCGATCTCTGCAAGTCCAGCCGTGACAACGATTCCTGACGACGCGACGGCGCCCGACAGCCCCGCCGCAAGCGCGAACGGCACCGTCAGTCCGTCCGACATTCCGATGACGACGTCGCGGACGACGTCGCTGGAGGTGAAGTGGCGCTCGATGTGGCGGGTGGCTGGCATCCGGGCGGGGAGGATAGCCCGGAATACCGACCAGGAGAAACTGTTGACATTCGGCGTGGGATGAATAAAAATTCATGGCGATGAATAGTTATGCAGGCGAGGCCGTACGGCGGCGCGACGAGATCCTCGAGATCATCGGCACCACGTCCGTGCATTCTCAGGAGGAGCTCCAGTCGCTCTTGAAGAAGCGCGGCGTGCGCGTCACGCAGCCGACGCTCTCGCGCGACCTGCGGGACCTCGGCGTCGCCAAGTCGCCGTCCGGCTACGTCGTCCCTGGGGCAATGAGCGCCACGTCGAACGTCACTTCGTTCACCCCGCGCGAAACGCGGGAGGAGCGGGTGCATCGGCTGGTGCGCGACAACGTCCTCTCGGCGGTCGCCGCCATGAACCTCGTCGTCATCAAGACGCCGACGGCAGCCGCGCAGCCGGTCGCCTCGGCCATCGACGCCGCCGACCTGCAGGACGTTCTTGGCACTGTCGGCGGCGACGACACGATCTTCCTCGCGCTCACGACGCCGCAGGCCGCGGCCTCGCTCGCGAAGCAGTTCGACCAGCTGATCCATCCGGCGCGACGCCGTACTCGCGCATAGCGCGGCACGTCTTCACCTCGTCGCCACGGTCCAAGAAGGAGAAACGCCATGGAACTTCGTTTAGCTGAGATCAAATATGGAGAGCAGACAATCCTGTCTCCTCGTCGTTCCCGTCGCGCAGACATGAACGTCTGCGCTCCGCGATTCTTCTTCGTCACCTACGCGGTCGAGATCGAGGGCGAAGCGCCTCTCATTGTCGCGGAGGCTGTCGATGACTAACGTTGCCGTCGTCGGCGCCACCGGCTATGCCGGTGTCGAGCTGGCGAACATTCTCAAGAAGCACCCGCACGCGAGCGTCACCGGCCTCTACTCCTCGGCCGACTTCTCCGTCGACGCGGTCGCGAACAGCGGCGCCGAGGTCGTCTTCCTCGCCACGCCCAACGAAGTCTCCGCGGAAGTGGTGCCTCAACTGCTCGACCGCGACATGAAGGTCATCGACCTCTCGGGCGCGTTCCGGCTCACGTCGCCCTCGCTGTACCCGACGTGGTACGGCTTCTCGCACGAGAAGCCCGAGCTCCTCGGCGAGGCGGTGTACGGCCTGCCGGAGTGGTGCAACGGCGAGCTGAAAAAAGCGCGGCTGGTCGCGAACCCCGGGTGCTATCCGACCTCGATCCTCCTCGCGCTCCGGCCGCTGACCTACATTCTCGACCGCGAGCAGCCGGTGATCTGCGACTCGAAGAGCGGCGTCTCCGGCGCCGGCAAGAAGTCGGACGTCTCCTGGTCGTTCGCGGAGTTGTACGGCAACTTCAAGGCGTACGGCGTCGGTTCGCACCGCCACGAGCCGGAGATCCGGCAGGGACTGCGGCTCGGCGATCGCGCCACGCTCGTCTTCGTGCCGCACCTGCTGCCGACCGTCCGCGGAATTCTCTCGACGATGCACGTCGGCTTCACGCACGCCGTGACCGACGAAGAGATCGTCGCGATCTTCGCCGAGGCGTATGCCGAGGCGCCGTTCGTGGGGCTGTTGCCGCCGGGTGAGCTGCCGGAGCTGAAGAACGTCGTCAACACGCCGATGTGCGAGATCGGATTCAAGCTCCTGAACGGCGGCAAGCGCGCCGTGGTCGTCTCAGTCATCGACAACCTGCTGAAAGGCGCCGCCTCACAGGCGGTGCAGAACTTCAACCGGATGTGCGGCTATCCGGAGACGGAGGGGTTGCAGTGAAGGTGATCAAGCTCGGCGGCTCGCTGCTCGACGACGCGTGTCGCCGCGACGCGGTGCTGCGCGAGGTCGCGCGCGAGTGGCACCAGGGCCAGCAGCTCGTCATCGTGCACGGCGGCGGAAAACACATCGACCACGAGCTGCAGAAGCGCGGCATCGCGAAGAAGACGCACGCCGGCCTCCGCATCACGGACGACGTGACGCTGGAGATCGTCTTCGACGTCCTCGACCACGTCGTCAATCCGCTCATCGTGAATGAGTTGATCGCGCTCGGCGTGAACGCGAAGGGAATCAGCGGATCGTCGGTCCTCATCGCGGAGAAGCATCCGCCGATCGACGGCATCGACCTGCTGAATGTCGGCCGAGTCATCGGCGCGAAACCGGTCGAAGTCATCGACACGCTGCCGGTGATCTCCTGCGTCGCCGGCGCTTTCAACGTCAACGCCGACAGTGCCGCGGCCGCGGTTGCCGTCGCCCTTCGGGCGGACTCGCTCGAGTTCGTCACGGATGTGGCCGGTCTGCTCGACGAAAACGGCGCGGTCGTCTCGTCGCTGCACGCGAACGCCGTCGAGAAGTGGATCGACAACGTCAGCGGCGGCATGAAGCCGAAGCTGCAGGCGGCGCTGCATGCGCTGCGGAGCGGAGTGAAAACCATCGCAATCGGAGAAAACGGAGGAACGAACCTTGTTGCTGCATGACGAATCCCCATCCGCAGTCGAAGCGCGCGAGAGCGCGTTCGTCCTCGGCACGTATGCGCGGACGCCGTTCCACCCGCGCAGCGGCAAAGGGGCGAAGCTCGTCGACGCGAACGGGAAGGAGTACTGGGACCTTCTCGGCGGCATCGCCGTGAACGTCCTCGGCCACAAGCATCCCCGGCTCGTGAAGACGCTGAAGGACGAGGCGGATGGGCTGCTGCACATCTCGAATCTCTTCTACCACCCGGCGCAGGGACTCCTCGCCGAGGAGCTTGTGCGCGCCAGCGGGTTGTGCAGAGCGTTCTTCTGCAACAGCGGTACGGAGGCGAACGAAGCGGCGCTGAAATTCGCGCGGCTCGCGAATCCGGGGAAGAGCGGCATCGTCGCGCTCTCCGAGAGCTTCCACGGCCGGACCTTCGGCTCGCTTTCGATGACCGGTCACGAGGCGTACCGCACTCCGTTTCTGCCGCTTGTCCCGGATGTGAGTTTCGTCGAGCCGAATGACATCGCGGCGCTCGAAGCGGCCGTGAATGCGAACACCTGCGTGATCTTCCTCGAGCCGGTGATGGGGGAGGGCGGCATCATTCCCCTGTCGCACGACTTCCTCGCGGCCGCGCGCAAGATCGCCGATCGCAACGGCGCGCTGATCGTGTTCGACGAGATCCAGTGTGGACTCGGTAGGACCGGAACGCTCTTCGCGTTCCAGCAGACCGGCATCGTTCCCGACATCGTGACCCTCGCGAAGCCGCTCGGCGGCGGTCTGCCGCTCGGCGCGGTGATCACCGGCGACGCCATCGAAGGCGTCGTCAAGCCGGGACACCACGGCACCACCTTCGGCGGCAATCCGGTCGCCTGCCGCCTCGGTCTCGCCGTTCTCGAAGAGATCAAGGCGAGTGCGCTCCTTCCGCGCATCAACACCTACGGCAAGTGGTTCGAGGCGCAGCTGGAGTCGCTGAAGGCGAAGTCGCCGACGATCGTCGAGATCCGCGGCAAGGGTTTCATGTGGGGGATCGAGCTCGATCGGAAGGCGTCGCCTGTCGCGCGCGAGCTGCTCGAAAAAGGCTTCGTCGTCGGCACGGCGCGCGACAACGTCATCCGGCTCCTCCCGCCGTACATCACACCGAAGAAGGCATTCGTCGAATTCCTCAACGCCCTCGCGGGCGTCCTCGAAATCCACCAGGAGAAGGCAGCATGAAGAAGAGCTACAAGAAAGTCGCGCTCGCATACAGCGGTGGGCTCGATACCTCGGTCATCATCCCGTGGCTGAAGGAGAACTACGGTTGCGAAGTCGTCGCCGTGGCCGTCGACGTCGGCCAGGCGGACGAGACGGCGCACCTCGAAGAGAAGGCGTACCGCACCGGCGCGTGCGACTTCCATCTCATCGACGCGAAGGAAGAGTTCGCGGCGGATTACCTCTTCCCGGTCCTGAAGGCGGGCGCGATCTACGAGCGCGACTACCTGCTCGGCACCTCGACGGCTCGCCCGCTCATCGCCCGCAAGCAGGTCGAGATCGCGCTGGCGACCGGATGCGACGGCCTCGCGCACGGTTGCACGGGGAAGGGCAACGATCAGGTCCGCTTCGAGCTCGCGTACCAGGCGCTCGCGCCGGAGCTCGGCGTCATCGCCCCGTGGCGCGAGTGGTCGATTGTTTCGCGTGAAGACGCGATCGACTTCGCGACCGCGCGCGGCATCTCGGTGCCCGTGACGAAGAAGGACCCGTACTCGCGCGACCGGAACCTGTGGCACCTCTCGCACGAGGGCGGTCCCCTCGAGGATCCGATGTTCGAGCCGGAAGCGTCGATGTTCAAGCTGACGGTCGATCCGGTCAACGCGCCCGACGTGCCGGAGAAGGTCACGATTGAGTTCGACGAAGGCGTTCCGGTCGCGGTGAACGGCGAGAAGCTCTCGCCGGCGCAGCTCGTCATGAAGCTGAACGAGATCGGCGGACGCCACGGCGTCGGCCGCGCCGACATCGTCGAGAACCGGCTGATCGGCATCAAGTCGCGTGGCGTGTACGAGACGCCGGGCGGAACGCTCCTCGTGGACGCGCTCAAGGCGCTCGAGTCGATCGTCCTCGATCGCGACAGCGCGCACGAGAAGGAGCGCCTCGGCACGAAGTACGCGGAGCTGGTCTACAACGGCCTCTGGTTCTCGCCGCTCAAAGAAGCGCTCGACGCGTTCGTCAACAAGCTCGCCGAGTCGGTCACCGGCACGGTCACGCTGAAGCTCTACAAAGGCAACGCGACTGTCATCGGCCGCACGTCGCCCTGCTCGCTCTACCAGCAGGACCTCGCGTCGTTCGACATGACCGGTTACGACGTCACCGATTCGGCCGGCTTCATCAAGCTGTTCGGGCTCCAGCTCCGCGGGCGGAAGCGGCTGGCGCCGATGGAAGTCAAGACGGCGGTGGCCAACCGATGACGATGTGGGGCGGCCGCTTCCGCGACACGCCGTCGCGCCTTCTGCGCGCGCTCAACGACTCTTTCGCGTTCGACCGCGAGCTGTTCGCGGAAGACGTCGAGGGGTCGATCGCATGGGCGCGCGCGATCGGCGCGGCAGGCGTGCTGACGGGTGAAGAGGTCGAGGCGATCGTCAACGCGCTCGTGAAGATCGAAGCGCCCACGTCGTCAACGACCGGCGATTTCGAGGACGTGCATTCGTACGTCGAGACGAAGCTCTACGAGCGCGTCGGCTCGCTCGCCGGAAAACTGCACACCGGCCGCTCCCGCAACGACCAGGTCGCAACCGATCTCAAACTCTGGCTCAAGAAAGCCTGCCTGGACGGCATCGATCGCGTCGAAGTGCTCGTTGCATCGCTGAACGCGAAGGCGGAGCCGGCGAAGATGCCGGGCTACACGCACTCGAAACAGGCGGAGCCGATCACGTTCGCGCTCTGGTGCGGCGCGTACGTCGAGATGCTGACGCGCGACGTCTCGCGTCTGAAGGACGCCTTCGAGCGCGGCGACGAATGCCCGCTCGGCTCCGGCGCGCTCGCCGGAACGCCGCTTTCCGTCGACCGCGAGAAGATCGCGAGATCCCTCGGGTTCGCTCGTCCCACGCGGAACTCGCTCGACGCCGTCTCCGATCGCGACTTCGCCGCCGAGTACCTTTTTGCGGCGACGATGCTGATGATCCACCTCTCGCGGCTCGCCGAGGATCTGATCTTCTACACGAGCGACGAGGCGGGATACGCGGAGCTGCCTGACTCGATGGCGACCGGCTCCTCGCGGATGCCGCAAAAGAAGAACCCCGACGTGCTCGAGCTGGCGCGCGGTCACGCGGGACGCGCCATCGGCGAGCTGACGGGGCTCCTGTCGGTGCTCAAGGGCCTCCCGCTCGCGTACGACAAAGACCTGCAACTCGACAAAGAGCCGCTCTTCCGCATTCGCACCGTCATCGCGCACGTCGTTCCGGCGGTCGCGGCGGTGGTCGACGGACTGCAGCTCAATCGCGAGCGGATGGCGAAAGCGGCGACGAGCGATCTCCTCGTCGCGACCAGCTACGCCGACAAGCTCGCCGCGACCGGCATCCCGTTCCGCGAAGCGCATGAGATCGTCGGCAAGGCGATCGCGAACGGCACTCTCGATGAACTGGCGGCGTCCCTGAAATGAAATTGCCCAAGGGATTCCTCGCATCGGGCGTGCGCGCCGGCATCCGGAAGAAGCGTCCTGACCTCGGCCTGATCGTCGCGCCGGATGGGGCGACCGCGGCCGCGGTATTCACGAAGAACGCGTTTCAGGCCGCGCCGGTCATCCTCGCGAAGCAGGCGATCAAGAAGAGCGGCGGCCGCGTGAAGGCGGTCGTCGTCAATGCTGGCTGCGCGAACGCGGTCACCGGCACTCCGGGGATGGACGCCGCCAAGCGCGTTCAGAAGCGCGCCGCGTCACTCCTGCAGTGCGACGAGTCGGAGATCTTTCTCGCCTCGACCGGCGTCATCGGCGTCGTTCTTCCTGACAAGAAGATCACCGACACGCTGCCGGACGCGGTCACGCGCCTTTCGTCGGGTGGCGTCGACGCCCTCTCGCACGCGATCCTGACGACTGACGTCGGCCCGAAGGTGACGCAGGCATCGTTCACGCTCGGCGGCAAGCGCGGGCGCATCGTCGGCATCGCGAAGGGTGCCGGGATGATTCACCCGAACATGGCGACGATGCTCAGCTTCGTCATGACCGATGCGGCCCTCGACCCCGCGACGCTTCACCGCGCGCTCAAGGTCGCGGTCGACCAGAGCTTCAACTCGATCTCCGTCGACGGCGACACGTCGACGAACGACACCGTACTACTTCTCGCTTCCGGGAAGCTCGGCAACGGCGCCCGCGACGACATCGCTGATTTTCAGCGCGCACTCAACACCGTCTGCCGCGACCTCGCCTGGATGATCGTGCGCGATGGCGAAGGGGCCACGCGCGTAATGGAGCTCGAAGTCCGCGGCGGACGCAGCGAACGCGACGCGAAGCTCGCCGCACACGCAGTCGCGACTTCTCCGCTCGTGAAGACCGCCCTCCACGGCGGCGATCCGAACTGGGGCCGCATCCTCGCCGCCCTCGGCCGCAGCGGCGCCCGTTTCTCGATCAAGCGGGTCTCCCTCGCCGCCGGCAACGTGCAGCTCGTCGCCAACGGCGAGCCGGCGACGTACAGGGAGAAGGACGCCGCGAAAGTCTTCTCCCGCGAGCGCGTCCCGATCGTCCTCGACCTCGGCGAAGGCGACGCGAAGGCCATGGTCCTCTCCTCCGATCTCGGCCACGACTACGTCTCACTCAACGCGGACTATCGAAGCTAAGGGGCACTCTTCGGCGGCTCGATTGCTTCGACCTGGTGTCGTCGCGGCAGCTCCTCGAGACCGGCGGCGTGAATCCCTTCTTCAGTGAGAAAGACCCAGTCGTTTCCCTCCTCCGTCTTCCGCACGAGATAGCCACCCTGCTTCTCGAGGTCCTCGAGCGCTCGGACGATATCGGCGTGCGCGTGAGGCGACGCGTCGAACAGTTCCTGCGTCAGCACGCGCGTCGCACGGCGACGTTCGAAGAACAGCATGATGTCGCGTTCGAAATGCGTGAGGCGCTGGCGTCGGGTGACAGTATCGGTTCCGTACCGGATCAGCGCTGGTGCGGGGCGCGTGACGTTCGCCGCCCGCGCCGTGCGATCCGGTGAGAATGCGCGTTGGAGCGCGCCGTCGAAATACGTCCCGGTCAGACCGGTCGCCCAGTAGATGACCGCCTCAGCGTTCGGCTGCGTCGTTTCGACCGGCGTGGCGAATCGGGCGTGGTCGCGGCGACGCTCAAAGACGAGCCAGCCCTGCCACGTATCGGACGGCCGATCGCGGCCGTAGAGGTAGACGATGTAGAGATTGCCGTTCGCATCGCGAATCGGCGCTTCAAACTGCTGGAGTAGTTGGTCCATCTGGGGTGACTCCTGCACCCCTCTCTCTGCGCCTCACAGCCATTCCGAATAGTGCAAGCGCATCGCCACGATAGACTTTGCGGCGATGCGTAAGCTCGTCGCGCTCTTCCTGCTGCTCACCACCACGGCCGCGTTCGCCGCGTCGCGCCCGCCGCTGCGGACGCACCACGGGATGGTCTCGTCGACGAGCGACATCGCGTCGCGCATCGGCGTGGAGGTCATGAAGAAGGGTGGCAACGCGGTCGATGCGGCGGTTGCAGTCGCGTTCGCGCTCGCCGTCACCTGGCCGGCCGCCGGCAACCTCGGCGGCGGCGGATTCATGCTCATCCGTGAGGCGGACGGCAAAGAGGAGGCAGTCGACTACCGTGAGACCGCTCCCGCGGCCGCCACGCGCGACATGTACCTCGACGCGAGCGGCAACGTGATCAAAGGCGCGTCGACCGACGGTTACAAGGCGGTCGCGGTTCCCGGCACCGTCGCCGGTCTCGCGCTCGTGCACAAACGCCACGGCAAGCTTCCGTGGCATGACCTCGTCGAGCCGGCGCGGAAGCTTGCCGCGGACGGCTTCATCGTCAGCGACTACTACGCCGGCGTCCTCCGCGAATCCGACACGCAGAAGAAGATCAATCCATGGCCGGAGACGCGCCGAATCTTCCTTCGCAACGGGAAGCCGTACGCGATGGGCGAGCGGTTCGTACAGCCGGAGCTCGCAGCCACGCTGGCGCGCATCGAGCGCGATCCGCGCGACTTCTACGACGGCGTGACGGCGCATCGCATCGTTGCCGACATGAAGGCGCACGGGGGAGTCATCACGCTCGACGACCTTCGGCGTTTCAAGCCGGCGATCCGCCGCCCGCTCCACGGCAGCTACCGCGGACACGAGTTCATCACCTTCCCGCCGCCGTCCTCCGGCGGCATCGCGATGGTGCAGATGGCGCAGATGCTCGAGGGCTACGACATGGCGTCGATCCCGTTCCAGTCGGCGGCGTCGCTACACGTCTTGATCGAAGTCATGCGCCGCGCGTTTGCCGACCGCGCCGAGCTCCTCGGCGATCCCGACTTCGTGAAGATCCCGGTCGACCGCCTCGTCTCGCGCGAGTACAACGAAGCGCGGCGGAAGACGATCGATCCCGACCATGCGTCGACCTCCCAGGAGATCCGCGCCGGGATCGCTCCGGCGCCCGAGCCCGATCACACCACGCACTTCGCGATCGTCGACGCCGAGGGGAACATGGTGAGCAACACCTACACGCTGAACGACTGGTTCGGCGCCGGCGTTACGGCGAAAGGGACGGGCATCGTTCTCAACAACGAGATGGACGACTTCACCTCGCACCCCGGCGTGCCGAACGAATACCAGCTCATCCAGAGCGACAAGAACGCGATCGCGCCGCACAAGCGTCCGCTCTCATCGATGACGCCGGTGATCATGCTCGACCACGGTAAGCCGTGGCTCGCGATCGGCGGCGCAGGCGGGCCGCGGATCATCAGCGGCGTCTTCGAGACGATCGTCAACCTCGTCGACTACAAACTGAACCTGCAGGAAGCGCTCGACGCGGGACGTATTCACCACCAGTGGCTGCCGGACGAGATCTACTGGGAGGTCGGCGGTACGAACCCCGACACCCGCGCCGCGCTCGAGCGGATGGGCCACAAGTTCCGCGAGCACCCGAATACGTTCTTCTCTGAAGTGAACGCCGTCATGATCGAGCCCGAAACGGGCTTGCGCGTCGGCGCAGCCGATCCCCGCCGCAGCGGCGCAGCGGCTGGATATTGACGCGCCCTCAGAACATCGCGCTCAGGTCGCGATAGGGAACGGCATCATCTGCAAAGGTGAACGTGCCATGCTCCCTCATCTCGTTTGCGGCGCGGAGAAAGGCGCCGAGAGCGGCACGTGCGAGTCCGCTTCCGACGCTGATGCGCTTCACGCCGAGGGCTGATAGATCGGACAGGCTCAGTCGAACGTCCGGCAATCCCATGAGGACGTTGACCGGTCGATCGACGGAGCGGACGACCGTCGCGATGTCGTCGCGGGTCTTGAGAGCGGGCGCGTAGAGAACGTCGGCGCCGGCCTCCTGATACGCCTGCAGCCGCCGGATCGTGTCGTGGAGATCGGGCTTCCCGACGAGAAAGTTCTCCGCTCGTGCCGTCAACGTGAACGGAAACGGAAGCGCGCGCGCCGCTTCTGCGGCGGCCCGGATGCGGTCTGCCGCCAGTTCGATCTCATACAGAGGATCGTCCGGCCGCTTCGTCGAGTCCTCGATCGAGCCGCCGACGAGGCCGGCTTCGGCGCCGAGACGGATCGTCTCCGCGACAGTGTCGGGATCGTCGCCGAATCCATGCTCTAGGTCGGCGCTGACCGGGAGCGGAGTCGCCGCCGCGATCGCCGCGACGTGCAACATCATCTGCTCGCGGCTGATCGTGTTGTCACGCTGTCCGACCGTGAACGCGTAGCCGGCGCTGGTCGTTGCCAGCGCCTCGAAGCCGAGGTGAGCGAGGATTCGCGCGCTGCCGGCGTCGAACGGATTCGGAATGATGAACGCGCGATCGCGGTGGTGAAGCGCGCGAAACGCGTTGCCCTTTTCCAGCTGATTCATTTGAGCTCCACGACGAGAAAGTGCAGCGTTGTGTCGCCGATGTTTTCGATCCAGTGCGTCTGGGGATCACGCCAGAGAACGTCGCCGGTCTTCAGCTCCGCCTCGACCACTCTTCCATCGGCGAAGTGGTTGCGAATCTTACCGCCCGCGATGACGTACGTGACGAACGCCGGGTGCGAATGGATCTTCTCTTTATCGCCCGGTTTCATGATCCCTTCGATCGCCCGCACGCGGGCGTTTTCGAGCTTTACGTGCTCCATCGCCGCGTTCACCACGGCCGTATCCATCGATTGCGCAGTCACATTGATGTTCGTCATGCCGTGAGCGTAGCGCTCGAATAGTTGTGATAGCGTCGAAATATGCTTGCAGACGCCGCCATCGCGCCGGTCGCCGAAGTCCTCGCCGATCCCGTTCGCGTCGCGATGTTGATGGCGCTGTCGGACGGCCGCGAAGTCCCGGCCGGCGAGTTGGCGCTGGCGGCCGGCGTCACCGCGCCGACGGCGAGCGCGCACCTCGCGAAGCTCGCGACCGCCGGATTCATCGGTGTACGGCGCCAGGGTCGTCATCGCTTCTACCGGCTCGTCCGGCCGGAGCTGGTGCAGGCGATGGAGGCGTTGGCCGTTCTCGCGCCGGAGGGAACGCCACGGACGCATCGCCAGGCGCGGATCGGCCGCGCCGTCCGGGCCGCGAGAACCTGCTACGACCACCTCGCCGGGCAGCTCGGTGTCAGTCTCACGCGCGCCCTGCTCGACCGCGGCGCGCTGCATCAATATGGCCAGCAGTTCGAGGTGACGCGCGCCGGGTCGGAACTCTTCGAGCAGTTCGGAATCGATCTCGAAGAAGTGCGCGCGAAGCGCCGCGGTTTCGCGCCGGCATGCCTCGACTGGAGCGAGCGCGTTCCGCACATCGCCGGATCGCTCGGCGCCGCCGTGCTGACCGTGCTGTTCGACCGCGGCTGGATCGAGCGGACGCGCGATAGCCGCGCCGTCACGGTCACGCTCGCCGGCCGCCGCGGATTCGAGCGCACCTTCGGGATGAAAGCCTGAAGTCGTTGCGACTACAATCCGCCCGCCATGAAGCTCGACAAGAAAGAACTCACCCGATGGGCTGCGTCGCAGCGCGACGATTTCGAGGCGACGCTGAAGGAGTTCGTCGAGACGCCTTCCGTCTCCTCCGAACCCGAGCGCGCGGGCGACATCCGCCGCGCCGCCGATCTCGCCGCCAGCAAAATTCGCGAATTCGGCGGTGAAGCGAGCGTCCTCGAGACGGCCGGGTATCCGCTCGTCCACGGCTGCTTCAACCTCGACAAGAACGCTCCGACCGTCACCGTCTACAACCACCTCGACGTTCAGCCGGCGTCGCAGGAGACCGAGCCGTGGAAGACCGACCCGTTCGTCTTCACGAAACAAGGCGACCGCTACTTCGGCCGCGGTACGACCGATGACAAAGGTCCCGCCCTCACTGCCCTCTGGGGAATTCGCGCCGCGCGTGAGGCAGGCGTGCGCGCGAACATGCACGTCCTATGGGAGCTCGAAGAGGAGATCGGCTCGCCGAACTTCGACAGCGGCATCAAGGAGCACGCGAAGAAGCTCGCCACCGATCACATCGTCGTCAGCGACACCATCTGGGTCTCGCGCCAGCGTCCCGCCTGCCCGGCCGGCCTTCGCGGCCTGCAGGGATTCGAGCTGACGCTGAAGACCGGCGAAACCGACCAGCACTCCGGCACCACCGGCGGCGCCGCGCGCAATCCGCTCGGTGAGCTCATGCAGCTCGTCTCCCAGATGTACGACGCGAAGACGGGGAAGGTAAAGATCAAAGGCTTCTACGACGACGTCGTGCCGCCTTCGAAGCGCGAGCTCGAAGACTTTCGCAACTCCGGGTTCACGATCAAGCAGTTCAAGAAGGACCACCTCTTCAAGTCGATCCGCACCGAAGATCCGATCGATGTGATGAAGCGGATCTGGGCGTGGCCGACGTTCGAGGTGCACGGCCTGGTCGGCGGTTACACCGGGCCGGGGATCAAGACCGTCATCCCGCCCGATGCGACGGTGAAGATCTCGTGCCGCATCGTTCCGGATCAGGACCCGAAGAAGATCATGAAGCTCGTCAAAGACTTCGTGAAGCAGCGGAATCCCGACGTGAAGGTGACCCCCGAGGCTGCGATGCTGCCGTACAAAGCACCGACGGAAGGTCCGCTCGCCGATGCCGTGCGCGACGCGATGAAGTTCGCGTTCGGCCGCGAACCGGTCTTCGTGCGCGAAGGCGGCTCCATCGGCGCCGTCGTCTCGATGGAGAAGGTTCTTCGCTGCCCGGTCCTCTTCCTCGGCCTCTCGCTCCCGGAGCACGGCTACCACGCCCCGAACGAGAACTATGACTGGCAGCAGGCGAGCGGCGGCATGGTCGCGTTCGCGAAATACTTCGCAAACGTGGCTGCGCTCTAAGGCATCTCGCCGGTATACCGCGCGCGGGGGCGGATGATCTCGTTCCGCCCGTACTGCTCGATCGCGTGGCCGATCCAGCCGATTGTGCGGCCGATCGCGAAGAGGGTGAGCGGGGCGGCGGGCGGGAGGCGGAGAACGCGCGCCAGTGCCACGAGCGCGAAGTCGACCGTCGGACGCTCGCCGAGGAGCTCGCGGCCGGCCTGGGCGACTTCGGTGGCGAACGTCAGCTCGGGCGATTTGGGAAAGTGATCGCGCATCAGCGCGAAGAGCGTCGTGGCGCGCGGGTCGCCTTGCGGGTACAGGGGATGGCCGAAGCCGTCGAGCGTCTCGCCGCGGCGGAGCCGTTCGCCGAGCGCCTCGCGCACGCTGCCGCGCTTCCGGTGTAGCGACGACAGCAGTTCCTCGACCCGCACGGTGATCCCGCCGTGCTTCGAGCCTTCCATCGCGGCGAGCCCTGCGAGGACGACGTTGTACGGATTCGATCCCGCCGAAGCGACGCAGCGCGCGGTGAAGGAGGAAACATTCAGTTCGTGATCGGCACAGAGGATGAGCGCCGCACGGATGAGCGTCGCCGCCGGTTTCGTCTTCGGAGCCCACGCGTTGGCGAGCGTCTCCTCGATCGTGTCGGCGAGGTCGGGCGTCTCCGCGGCGACGCTCGACAGCAGATTGATGATGCGCCAGCCGCACTGCGCGGCCGCATGCGGCCGGAGGTCGTACGCCAGCGCGTCGCTGGCGCCGACGAGTGCCACGACCGACTGCGCGCGTGCGATGAACGGCAGGTGATCGACCGCACTGGCGCCGGAGACGACGTGCAGCTGCGTATCGGCCACGTTCCCGTCGAATGTCCCGTTCCAGATGAGCGACGCGACCTCTTCGATCGATCGCGTTCGGGCGAGCTCCGTCGCATCGTGGCCGCGGTAGTAGAGCTTGCCGTTCGCGATCAGCGTGATCGCCGATTCGAGGATCGGAAGTCCCCACTGCAGCGCGTGACTCGCCGCCTTCTCCGGATCGCGGCGCTCCTCGTTGCGGCGCTTGAGCCGCTCGACGTCCTCACGCGAGTACCGCCGTTCCCGCGTCTTCCCCGCCCGAGCCTCGGAGCGGATGAAGCCGCGGCTGACGTATGCGTAGAGCGTCGAGCGGTTGACCGCGAGCGCCTTTGCCGCTTCCGCGGCTGTCATCCAAGTTTGTTCTTTCATATTGATCGACCAATCAATATTGACGAGATCATACACCGGACGTAGTTTCGGTGCATGAACAATCGTGGTCTGGAAGGTGTCGTAGCCGCCGAAACGAAACTGAGCCATGTCGATGGCGAGCGAGGCGAGTTGATCATCGCCGGGTATCGCGTCGACGACCTCGCACCGAACGCTACGTTCGAGGAAACCGTCTGGCTGCTCTGGAATGGTGATTTGCCGGACGAGCAGGAGTTGGCCAACTTCCGTCGCGAGCTCGCTGAACGACGGTCGTGCGAAGTGCGCCGGATCCCCGGCGTCGAGCCGCTCGATGCGATCCGGATGCTCCTCCCGCCCGGCGACGACCCGCTCGACATCGTGGCGAAGTTCCCGACGATCATCGCCGCCGTCTGGCGTCTGTCGCGGAACCAGGAGCCGATCGCGCCGGATCCGACCCTCGGCCATGCAGCGAACTACCTCTACATGCTGACCGGTGAGGTGCCTTCGGACGAGAAGGTGCGCGCGCTCGAGACGTACCTCAACACCGTCGTCGACCACGGGCTGAACGCGTCGACCTTCACGGCGCGCGTGATTACCTCGACCGGGAGCGATCTCGTGTCGGCGGTCGTCGGCGCGGTCGGCGCGCTGAAGGGGCCGCTGCACGGCGGCGCGCCGGGGCCGGCGCTCGACATGGTGTTCGAGATCGGCGAGGCGTCGCGGGCCGAGGCGTATCTGCGAAAGAAGATCGAAGCGGGGGAGAAGCTGATGGGTTTCGGGCACCGCGTCTACAAAGTCCGTGACCCCCGCGCCGACGTCCTCGCTGCGGCGGCCGAGCGGATGTTCGCGCGGGGCGCCGACCAGTCGCTCTACGCGCTCGCCGGCGCCGTCGAACATGAGGCTCTACGCCTGCTGGAGGAGTACAAGCCCGGACGGCGTCTCCAGACGAACGTCGAGTTCTACACGGCGTTGCTTCTGCACGGGATCGGCCTCGAAGTCCCCCTCTTCACGCCCACTTTTGCCGTCAGCCGGGTCGCCGGCTGGCTGGCGCACGCTCTCGAGCAGCGCGCCGCAAACCGGCTCATCCGCCCGCAGTCGGAGTACGTGGGCCCGAGGGGACGAACCTGGACGGCCCCGGCGGCGTGAAACGGCTGACCCCGGCTTTCACACATCCTTAACGCCCGTGTCGCATATGATCCGGGGCGCAGGCTCGCGCTTTGCGAGGGCCTACACTCGCGGGCGGGAGCCGTTCGCAGAAAGTGATAGAGATGGGATCGAAGGTTTTTGTCGGGAACCTGGACTTCAACACGAGCAAGACGGAAGTTCAGACGCTGTTTTCTGAGGTGGGCGAGATTCGCGACGTCTTTCTGCCGACTGACCGCGAGAGCGGACGGCCGCGCGGATTCGCGTTCGTCGAGTTTGCCAATGACGCCGACGCCGCGAAGGCGATCGAGAAATTCAACGGATATCAACTAAGCGGCCGTGCACTGCGTGTCAACGCGGCGGATGACCGTCCGCGCGGCGGCCGTCCAGCCGGTGGCGGCGGTGGCGGCTACGCCGGTCGCGGTGGCGGCGGCTACGGTGGCGGCGGTGGTTACGCTGGCGGCGGTGGCGGCGGCTACTCCGGCGGTGGTGGCGACTTCGCCGGCGGCGGCGGTGGCGGCGGCGACTTCTACGGCGGCGACCGCGGGTCGAAGCCGAAGGGAAGCCGGCGCAACATTCGCGGCAAGAAGCGCAGCCTCTAAGCAGCGGATTCCTGTGTGGCGCCGGCAATCTTGCCGGCGGCACACCTGCAACCCTCGGTCGGCGATCGCGTATCTCCAGTCGGAGGTCGAGCGATGTTCACCCTGATGGCGTTCTTCGGCGTTCTCATGATCGGCGCGACGGTCCTGGCCGGGCTGGTCATGCTGGCGATCGCGGCGAAAGTCGCGTTGAAGGTCGTGCTCTTGCCGATCAAGCTCCTCCTGCTCCCGATCTTCGCGATCGTGCTGGTCGTGAAGCTGGCGGTGCTGCTCACCGTCGGCGCGGTCGTCTTCGCGGTGCTGATCCCGATTGCGATCCTTTGCGCGGTCTTTGCCGCACCATTCGTCCTCGCCGCGATGGCCCTCGGATAGGAGACGAATGGAGAAGCCGCGCGCGTTGGTGGTGGATGACGACGACCCGATTCGCGCGATGCTGGTCAACCTCGTCGAGCATCTCGACTTCGCCGTCGACTCCGCGCGCGACGGCGCCGAGGCGATCGCTCGTCTCGAAGACGACGGCTACGACGTCGTCCTGCTCGATCTCATGATGCCGCGGGTCGACGGCTGGGCCGTGCTCGACCACATGAGCCTCGCCGACCCCGACGCCCTGCGCCACACCATCATCGCGAGCGCCGTCCCGCTGAGCGAGATCGCGAAGCGGATGAACGTCCCGGTCTTCACCGTCCACCCGAAGCCGTTCGACATCAGCCAGCTCATCGCCGACATCCGCGCCGCCGCCGTCAACTGAACAGCGCGAACGAATTCGGCGGCAGCGTGATCCTGCCGCCCTCGATCTTGGCGCCGGTGTCGATCATCGTTTTCCAAGGCGCGGGCGCGAACGGGATGTCGACCGTCGCCGCCTTCTCGCCGAAGTGGAACGCGATCAGGACCGTATCGCGGCGGACCAGCAGCACCCGACGGCTCTCATCGACGTGCGTCTCGACGCGCGAGAGATCGAGTGTGCGGAGCGCCGGCGTCTCGCGCCGGAGCCGCAGCAGCTCGCGGTAGAGGCTCAGGATCATCTGGTGCTCTTCGCGCCGCAGCGACTCCCAGCGCAGCTTCGAGCGTTCGAACGTCTGCTCGTCGTGTGGGTCGGGCGGTTCGCCCTGCCATGCGAAGTCGTCGAACTCCTCCATCCGGCCGCGCCGCACCGCCTCGATCAGATCGGAATCGCTGTGCGACGTGAAGTACTGGAACGGTGCCTTCTCGCCGTACTCCTCTCCCATGAACAACATCGGGACGAACGGCGAGAGGATGACCGCCGCGGCGATGAGCTTGAGCTGGTCCCACGAGACGAGCGTCGACAAACGCTCGCCCAGCATGCGGTTCCCGACCTGATCGTGGTTCTGCGCGCTCACGACGAACCTCCGTCCGTCGCTCGTCCGCGGATCCGCGCCGTACTTGCGTCCGAGGTACGGCGAATGCTGGCCCGTGTAGAGATAGCCGGTGGTGAAGACGCGCGCGAGGTCGCCGATGCTCCCGAAGCCGAGGTAGTAGCCGTCCTGTTCGCCCGTGAGGATCGTGTGGAGCGAGTGATGAAAATCGTCGCTCCACTGCGTGTCGAAGCCGAGGCCGTACTGCTCCTTCGGCGTGATCACGCGCGGATCGTTCAGATTGCTCTCTGCGATCGTGTAGACGCGGCGTCCCAGCTCCTCGCCGCGCTTCCGGACGGCGGTGGTCAGATCCTGGAGGAACGGCTCGGCTGACGCATCGACGATCGCGTGCACGGCGTCGACGCGCAGCATGTCGATGTGGAACTCGTCGATCCACTGCAGCGCGTTGTGGACGAAGAACCACCGCACGTGATCGCTCTGCGCTCCGTCGAAATTGAGCGCGAGCCCCCACGGCGTCTTATAGCGATCGGTGAAGTACGGCCCGTACTCGCTGAGGTAATTCCCCTCGGGGCCGAGGTGGTTGTAGACGACGTCGAGCGCGAGGGCGAGGCCGCGCGCGTGACACGCGTCAACGAGCCGCTTGAGCGCGCGCGGACCGCCGTACGAGCTCTGCGCCGCGCCGATGTACGTGCCGTCGTAGCCCCAGTTGCGCCAGCCGGGGAACTGCGCGATCGGCATCAACTCGACGACCGTGATGCCGAGATCCCGCAGCGAGTCGAGGTGCGGAACGATCGCGTCGAACGTCCCCTCGGCCGTGAACGTTCCGACGTGCAGTTCATAGATGACCGCCTCTTCCAGCGCGATGCCGCGCCATCCGCGGTCGGTCCAGACGAAATTGTCGGCGACGACTTCGCTCGGCCCGTGCACACCTTCCGGCTGCAGCCGCGACGCCGGATCGGGACGATCCGTCCCCTCGACATTGAAAAAGTACCGCGTCCCCTCGCCGCACTCGACGGCCGCCTCGTGGTAGCCGTCCGCGTTCCGCGTCATCGCGATCCGCTGTTCCCGCGGCGCCACGATGTGCAACTCCACCCGATCCCGATACGGCGCCCACACGCGAAACTCGGTGCGTTCACCGACGACACGCGCACCCAGCGGCGTCATTCACCTTCCGACTTGAGAAACACCGCCCCCAGCGGCGGAAGCGTCATCATGGCCGACCACTTCCGGCCGTGCAGCGGGATCGGGACCGCGTCGACGCCGCCCAGGTTTCCCTGGCCGCTGCCGCCGTAGATCTCCGCGTCGCTGTTGAGGATCTCCGTCCAGTGACCTGGCGCGGGGACGCCGACCTGATAGTTGTGGCGCGGCATCGGCGTGAAGTTCAGCGCCACGACCACGAACTCCTGCGGCCGCGACTTCGAGCGGCGGAAGAGCGTGACGATGCTCTGCTCCGTGTCGCAGCAGTCGATCCACTCGAAGCCGGTCGGGTCCATGTCGAGCTCGTGCAGCGCGGGCACGTCGCGGTACGTTTTGTTGAGGTCCTCGACCCACCGTTGCAGCGATGCGTGCAGCGGAAAATCGAGCAGGCTCCAGTCGAGGCTCTGGTCGTGGTTCCACTCGCGCCACTGCGCGAACTCGCCGCCCATGAACATCATCTTCTTCGCCGGCTGCGAGTACATGTGCGCGAAGAGGAGGCGCAGATTCGCGAACCGCTGCCACTCATCGCCCGGCATCTTCCCGATGAGCGAGCCCTTGCCGTGCACCACCTCGTCGTGCGAGAGCGGCAGCACGAAGTTCTCGGTGAACGCGTACATCATCCGGAACGTCAGGTCGTTGTGGTGGAAGCGCCGGTGGATCGGATCCTTGCTGAAGTAGCGCAGCGAGTCGTGCATCCATCCCATGTCCCACTTCATGCCGAACCCGAGGCCGCCGATGTAGACCGGACGCGAGACCATCGGCCACGCCGTCGACTCCTCGGCGATCGACTGGACGTCGGGATGTTCTTCGTAGACGTCCTGATTCAGGCGGCGGAGGAACGAGATCGCGTCGACGTTCTCGCGTCCCCCGAACTCGTTCGGAATCCACTCGCCGGCTTTGCGCGAGTAGTCGAGATAGAGCATCGACGCGACGGCGTCGACGCGCAGCCCGTCCGCGTGGTACTCGCCGAGCCAGTAGAGCGCGTTCGAGAGGAGGAACGCGCGCACTTCGTTGCGGCCGTAGTTGAAGATGTACGACTTCCAGTCGGGGTGAAAGCCCTTGCGCGGATCGGCGTGCTCGTACAGATGCGTGCCGTCGAAGAACGCGAGGCCGTGCTCGTCGGTGGGGAAGTGCGACGGGACCCAGTCGAGGATCACGCCGATACCGTTCTGGTGCAGCACGTCGACCAGGTACTTGAAGTCCTGCGGCGTGCCGTAGCGGCTCGTCGGCGCGAAATAGCCGGTGACCTGGTAGCCCCAGGAGCCGTAGAACGGATGCTCCATCACCGGCATCAGCTCGACGTGCGTGAAGTTCAGCTTCTTCAGGTACTCGGCGAGCGGCTCGGCCATCTCGCGATAGGTCATCGTGCGGTGCACGCCATCGTTGTGATTGCGGCGCCACGAGCCGAGGTGCATTTCATAAATCGAGATCGGCGCGGTGAACGCGTTGCGCTTCCCGCGCGTGCGCATCCACTCGGCGTCGTTCCATTCGTAGTCGAGGTCCCAGACGATCGACGCCGTCTTCGGCGGCGTCTCGTGGAGCACGCCGAACGGATCGGCCTTGTCGACGCGATACCCGCCCGCGCGCGAGACGATGTGGTACTTGTAGACCGTTCCCTTGCCGACATCGGGGACGAATCCCTCCCACAGCCCCGACGATCCGCGTGCTTCGAGCCGATTACGCTGCGGATCCCATCCGTTGAAATCGCCGACGACGCTGACGTGCTCCGCATTCGGTGCCCAGACGCCGAACACCACGCCCCCCGGCACGATGTGCGACCCCAGCTTCTCCCACAGCTTGCGGTGCGTTCCCTCGTTGAAGAGATGGAGGTCCCAATCGGAGAGGAGAGAGCGGGGGTCAGTTGCCAGTTGCCGGTTGCCGGTGGCCGGAGTGGCTGCTCCGGGCACGGTCACCTCGATCGTCCCCTCGGGGACCACATCCGCGCCCATGTTCTGCGCCTCTTCCGTCACTTCCTCCGCGCGCTTCTTCGTCGCGCGCTTCTTGGGTGCCGAGGTGGTCTTTGCTGAGGTAGTCGTCTTCTTACTTCGAGTTGCCATTCGCCGCGTACCCTACAGCAAGTCGCGCGCCGCGACATCGCTGTCATCCCGAGCGTAGCGAGGGACCTGGAGGTTCGAGGTGCGAAGTAACAAGTAAGAGAACTCGCGATCAGCCGCCGTAGGCGGCGAAAGATCGATAGCCCCCGTCTTTAGACGGGGGAACCGGTCGTTACGAAGGGGCGAGCCCGCGTAGCGGGCGACAGGGTGCCGCCCGCTACGCGGGCTCACCTCCCCTGTACGCGAACAACCCCCGTCTAAAGACGGGGGCTGGGGATCTTTCGCCGCCTACGGCGGCTGATCGCGAGTTCGCAGCACGAGCCACCTGCGGCGCACCGAAGATCCTTCGCCGCTGAATCATCCTCGCAAGAGGTCGAGCACTCCTCGTAGCGGGATGCGTACCCACTCCGGCCGGCTGTTCAACTCGTACCCGATTTCGTACAGCGCTTTCTCGAGCAGGTGCGCGTTGAGCAGCACGTTCACCTCGTCACGCGTGGCCGGCAGATGGCGTGCGCCGGCGCTGCGGTCGAGGTAGGCGCGGAGGAATGCGCTGCTGATCCACTGGTGCCAGAAGACCGCGCCGCTCTCGAGCAACGCGGCATCCTCGGCGCGGATGACGCCGCCCGCGGTCCGGCCGAAGAAAACGGCGTACGGCGCGTAGTGGAACGAGCGGATCATGCCGGCGACGTCGCGGAGCGCGCTGCGCTTGATGCGGCGCTCGCTCAGCGGACGCATCGGCTCTCCCTCGAAGTCGATGATCACGAAATCGTTGCCGGTGAAGAGCACCTGGCCGAGGTGATAGTCGCCGTGTGTCCGGATGCGCTGACCGCCGATCTTGACGTTCAGGATCGTGCGGATGCGCTGCTGCAGCTCCGCCTCGTGCTTGAGCAGCTCCTGCGCGTCGGGATTCTCCTTCGCGCGGCGGCGCAGAAGCGCGAGCGTCTGGACGATCTGCGTCCGGATCGACTGATAGATCGACCGCTGGTAGTGCGGCGTGAACGGCTCCGGCGCGAACGCCGCGATGTCGTCGCGCGACGCGAGCGCCAGATGCATCTCCGCGGTGCGCTGCCCGAGGAGCTCGGCGTGCGTGAGATACGGGCCGAGGACGTCGCGCGCGAAGTCGGGATCCGTCGTGCGCGCTTTCACCTTCTCCGCGGCCGCCATGTCGCTCGTGATCCGCTCGAAATAGCGGCCGATCGCGTCGAGCGTGTACGTCCAGGCGTCGCCCGAATTCGAGGTAAAGCTCTGCGCCACCGCGAGCGTCATCGGCTCGGAATGATTCGTCCGGTACTCGATCGCACCGGCGAGCCGCGGTGTGTTGCGGAACTCCGTCTCCTCGCTCAGGAACCGGCTCACCTCGAGGTCGACGTTCTCGCCCGCCTCCAGTCGCCGGAAGAGCTTGAGGAACAGCCGCTGTCCGTAGACAATCGCCGTGTTGCTCTGCTCCGCGCGGATGACCTGCGCGTCGAGGTGGCCGGTACCGCGCAGCTCCTTGAACGCGCGCGACGGCACGCCGTTCACCGTCCCTGCTTCGCCCTTGAGGTGCCGCCGCCGTCCGATCGCCTCGAGCAGCCCCTGCGCGAGCGCCTCCTCGTGTACCGGCTCGTACAACATGCAGCCGTCCTTCAGCCGCGCGATCAGCGTGTCGATCTTCTCGTCCGCGCGCCGCGCCTGCGTGATCGCGAGCGGCAGCAGATATGTATCCGGCTCGGCGTCCGTGTACTCGATCGTCAGCAGCGCAAGAACGTGTGATGCCTGCGCCACACGGTCGCGAATCGACACATTCGCAATCGTCTTCGTCTTTCCGCCGAACCATCGCCTCGACCGGACGTACCGCGCGATCGCACGTCCCAGCGCCGGAGAAGCGAACACCTCGTTCCACTTGCCGCGCACGTCCAGCAGCGGCACGTCATCCGACAGCGCGGTCTCGCGCGCCGCTTTCTCCAGCGCGAACCAATAGAACGCGAACGGGCCGAGGTTGAGGAAGTACGGCCGGTCCCCGACCTCGGGGAAGTGCGTTCCGCCCGACAGCTCCACCGGCACCATCCCTTTGAACGCCGACAGATCGAGCTCGAAGCACTGGACGAACCGCGAAAGATTCGCCACCACGAGGATCGTCTCCTCCTCGTACCGCCGCACGAACGCGAGGATCTTGCGGTTCTCGGGATGCAGGAACTCCATCGTCCCGCGGCCGAACGCCTTGTAGCGCTTCCGCGTCGAGATCAGCCGCTTCATCCACCACAGCAGCGAGTACGGCGAGTTCTGCTGCGACTCCACGTTCACCTGCTCGTAGTGGTACTGCGGGTCGATGATCACCGGCAGGAAGAGCCGCTGCGGATTCGCGCGCGAGAAGCCGGCGTTGCGGTCGGCGCTCCACTGCATCGGCGTGCGGACGCCGTTGCGGTCGCCGAGGTAGATGTTGTCTCCCATTCCGATCTCGTCGCCGTAATAGATGATCGGCGTGCCGGGGAACGAGAAGAGCAGCCCGTTCATCAGATGGATGCGGCCACGATGGTTCCCCATCAGCGGCGCGAGACGGCGGCGGATGCCGAGGTTGATGCGCGCCTGGCGGTCGTTGGCGTACGTCCGCCACATGTAATCGCGGTCTTCCTCGGTCACCATCTCGAGCGTCAGCTCGTCGTGATTGCGGAGGAACATCGCCCACTGGCAGTTCGGCGGGATCGCCGGCGTCTGCGCCATGATGTCGATGATCGGGAAGCGGTCCTCCTGCGCCAGCGCCATGTACATCCGCGGCATGACCGGGAAGTGGAACGCCATGTGGCACTCGTCGCCGTCACCGAAGTACGGCAGCGAGTCTTCCGGCCACTGATTCGCCTCGGCGAGCAGCATGCGGCCGGGATGGTGTTTGTCGATGTGCGCGCGCAGCGTCTTCAGATACTCGTGCGTCTCCGGGAGGTTCTCGCACGTCGTCCCCTCGCGCTCGTACAGGTACGGGATCGCGTCGAGGCGGAACGCGTCGACGCCGATGTCCATCCAGAAGTCGAGCGCCTTGAGCAGCGCGCCGTGCACGGCCGGGTTGTCGAAGTTCAGGTCCGGCTGGTGCGAGAAGAAGCGGTGCCAGTAGTACGCCTTCGCGACCGGGTCCCACGCCCAGTTCGACGTCTCGTAATCCTTGAAGATGATGCGCGCGTCGCGGTATTTGTCGGGCGTGTCGTTCCAGACGTAGAAGTCGCGCCACGGCGAGCCCGGCTTCGCGCGCCGCGACTTCTGGAACCACGCGTGCTGGTCGCTCGTGTGATTGATGACCAGCTCTGTGATCACGCGCAGCCCGCGGCGGTGCGCCTCGCGCAGGAATGCCTTGAAGTCCGCCATCGTCCCGTAGCTCGGATGGACGGCCGTGTAGTCCGCGATGTCGTAGCCGTCGTCCCGCAGCGGCGACGGATAGAAGGGGAGGAGCCAGATCGTGTCGACGCCGAGGTCCTGCAGATAGTCGAGCTTCCGCGTGAGACCCGAAAAGTCCCCGATCCCGTCACCGTTCGAGTCGAAAAACGCCCGAACGTGCGTCTGGTAGATGATCCCGTCTTTGTACCAATCAGAGGTAGTACTCAAAATCCCTCTCCGTCCGCACCTTCCGCCGGATCCTGAAAATATGCGCGGGGACGATGTTCGGATCGAGCTTCACGAAGTTTCGTCCGGAGTGCCAGGTGTGGCGCGCGTTGCTCAGCAGATCATGGACCTGGAAGGAGCGTCCGACGCCGGGGAAGTCGAGCGTCACCCATCCTGACTGCGCGTTCTGCGGATCGACGTTCACGATCGTGACGACGATGTTGTCGCCGGCCGCCTTGCTGTAGCAGACGATCTGGTCGTTGTCGGTCTCGTGAAACTGCAGCGTCAGATTCTGCTGCAGCGCCGGATTGTCGCGGCGGATGCGATTCACCGCGGCGATGAGGTCCGAGAGATCGTCGTCGGAGGTACCCCACGAGATCACCTGGTACTTCTCCGAGTCGAAATACTCCTCGCTTCCCGGCTCGCGCGCGACGTGCACCATCCGCTCGAACGCCGGACCGTAGATCCCGTAGTTCGACGACAGCGTCGCCGCCAGCATCAGCCGGATGATGAAACCGGGGCGGCCGCCGTACTGCAGGTACTCCGTGAGGATGTCGGGCGTGTTCGGCCACGCGTTCGGCCGGAAGAAGTCGCTCACCGGCGGCTTCGTGATGTCGTTGAAGTATTCGGTCAGCTCGTACTTCGTATTGCGCCACGCGAAGTACGTGTACGACTGCGAGAAGCCGCACTTCGCCAGCCAGTACATGATCTTCGGCCGCGTGAACGCCTCGGCCAGGAAGATCAGCTCCGGGAACTCGTTCTTCAGCGCGCGGATGCACCAGTGCCAGAACGGCAGCGGCTTCGTGTGCGGATTGTCGACGCGGAAGACGCGTACGCCCTTGCCGATCCAGAAGCGGAAGACGTCGCACAGCTCGCTCCACAGCTCGCGCCACGCGTCCGTCTCGAAGTGGAACGGGTAGATGTCCTGATACTTCTTCGGCGGGTTCTCCGCGTACTGGATCGTCCCGTCGGGCCGTGCGAGGAACCACTCCGGGTGTTCGGCGACGTATGGGTGATCGGGCGACGCCTGGAACGCGACGTCGAGCGCGATCTCGATCCCGTGCTCCTGCGCCGCCGCGACGAGCCGCTCGAAGTCCTCCATCGTCCCGAGATCCGGATGGATCGACTTGTGGCCGCCCTCCGTGTTGCCGATCGCCCACGGCGAGCCGGTGTCGTGCTCGTCGGCCGTCTCGCGGTTGTTCTTCCCCTTGCGGAACGTCGTTCCGATCGGATGGATCGGCGGCAGGTACAGCACGTCGAACCCCATCTTCGCGATGCGCGGCAGCGCCTTCTCGACGTCCGCGAACGTGCCGGCGGACCGCGGGAACATCTCGTACCAGGTGCTGAACGCCGCCTTCTTCCGGTCGACTTCGATGAAGACCTCGATCGCGTAACGGGAGACGAACCGCCGCTCCGCGCTGCGCCACATCAGCTCGAGGAGATCGGCGCTGTACATCTCGTCCACTTTGTCTTCGATTGGATCATCGCCTTCGAGCATCTTTACGACCGCGTCGAGCTTCTTCCGATCGCGCGCCTTCGCGCGCTTCGCCGCCGCGCGGATCATGTCGAGTCCGATCCGGAGCTGCACGTCGATGTCCGACTGCTGCGCGGCGACGCGTTTCTTCAGATCGCGGTGCCACGTGAGAAAGTGGTCGACCCACGCCTCGATCGTGTAGATCGTGTAGCCGAGCTGCTCGACCGTGAACTCCGCGCGCCACCGGTCGTTCGGCATCGGGATCATCCGCACCTCGCGGAACCTCTTCTCCGACGCGTGGCGGTACAGCACGACCGCCGAGAGGACGTCGTGCCCGTCGGCGAAGATGTCCGCCTCGACGACGACCGTGTCGCCGACGACACGCTTCGCCGGAAAGAGGCCCGCATCGACCTCCGGCTGCACTCCTTCAATGACGACGCGCCGCCGCCCGTCGACTTCCGCGGATGTGACCATGACCGTGCCGTTTCGGTGCGAGTCGCGTGCCCGGGATGGTTACAGGAATTTACGGACGAGCGGCCTCGCGAAAACGGCCAGAATCGACCTCACCGGCCGCTGATCGAACTGCGGAATTCGCACGATCTGTTCGACGCCGAGGATCAGCGCGACACCGAGGGAGATCCAGGCGCGCGAAGAGACGGAGGCGACCACGCCGACGATCGCGACGGCGAGGATGCCGAGGGCCATTTTCGTGGCGGTGCGGCGGTAGTCGTAGTCGAACTTCGCCGCGATCCGCTGCTGCTCCGCCGGCGAGAGCAGCGTCACGAGCGGCTCGCGCACGTAGAACGAATGCATCAGCTCCTCCTCGGCCGAGAACTCGCGAAGACGCGGCGCCGCCTCGCCGGCGCGCGCCGGTTCTTTTTTGCCGGTCAACGCCGCATAGATCGCGTACGCCAGCAAGCCGAAGACCGACCCCGATGCACGTCCGTCGACGAACGCGAGCTTAAACCGGATCGTGCCGTCGAGCCCGAGGAATCCGGCGAAGAGCGCGAGCTTCATCGGCAGCGGCTCCTGCTTGAGAAGCTGCTCTCCGCAGTACAGCGCGATATTGATGACGATCAGCCACTCGACTACGACCGAGGCGATCGTCAAACGCGGCGCGTCGACGTTCACCTCGTGAGCGAGCTTCTGCTGCACAGGTCCCGGCAGGTGTCCCGTGAAAATCGCCAGCACGTTCACGATCCGCCGCTGCTTCTCGCGCCGGAGCACATCGGCCCGCTCCGCCGCCCGCGCCGCCTCCGCCTCCTCGTCGTACCGCGACGTGAAGCGCATCGACTCCGCGTCGTTCCACGGCGCCAGGACGTACCGCACCCCCTGCTGCAGCACCACAAGGTCGACGACCTCGAAGCACTCGTCGTCCCACAGCACCGCCGTCCCCGGCCGCTCCCGCCGTGTCAGCGTCTTCGGCGCCCGCGCCACCCACCCGCTCTTCGGCAGCCGCGACGCAATCTCGATCGTGCCGTCATCCGCGACGCGGACCCGGTCGGAGCCGTAAGGGCGCATGGTGAGTGCAGGATTTTAGCTGTCCTGCTCCACGCACGCCCTCACCCGCCGCTGCAGATCCTCGATGTCGAACGGCTTCGGGAGGATGTCGAACGGCTTCCCGCGCATGCGCGCCTGGATGACGGCAGGGGAGGCGGCGCTGGTGACGATGACGCGTTTCAGCCGGCTCGGATCGTTGGCGGCCAGGGTATCGATGAGCGCGAAGCCGTCGAGGTGCGGCATCATCAGATCGAGGATCACGGCGTCGTAGTCGCCGATCCCGAGCTTCAGCACCGCCTCGACCCCGTCCTCCGCCGTCTCGACGACGTAGCCGCGGCGCTGCAGCACCATCCGCACGAGCCGGCGAATCGCCGGGTCGTCCTCCACCACCAGGATTCCCGTCTCGTTCGGAGGTTTCGTCACCGGAACCGAGCGCAGCAAGACTCGTGCTGATTGGTATCGGGCGCGGCCCCGTGTTGCGTGCTGTGTAGGGGCCGGCTCTCAGCCGGCCCTGGCGGCGCGCTAGAGCCGAACCCTACGCGAGGCGCCCGGTGCGGCTGAGAGCCGCACCCTACATCTTCCGCGCCCGCACGATCGCGCTGAACAGCTGCTCGTGGTGAATCCGCGACTCCTCGATCGTCACGTCGACGAACCCAGCGTCGCCGAGCAACGTCCGGTACTCGTTCTCTTCCAGTGCTCCACTGATGCAGCCGGCCCACAGCTCGAGATTCCGCTTCACCGCTTCCGGCATCTCCCCGCGCCGGACGACGTCCGACACCGCGAACCGCCCGCCGCTGCGCAGCACCCTGAACGCCTCGCCGAGGACCCGCCGCTTGTCGGCGGAAAGATTGATGACGCAGTTCGAGATGATCACGTCGACGCTGCTGTCCGGCAGCGGGATGTTCTCGATCTCGCCTTTGAGGAACTCGACGTTCGTCGCCCCCGCGCGTTGCGCGTTCCCGCGCGCCAGCTCCAGCATCTCGTCCGTCATGTCGAGCCCGATCGCCCGCCCCTCGGGGCCGACGCGTCTGGCCGACAGCAGCACGTCGATGCCCCCGCCGGAACCAAGATCCAGCACCGTCTCGCCCGGGTTGAGCTGCGCGACCGCCGTCGGATTGCCGCACCCCAGCGACGCCAGCACCGCCTCCGCCGGCAGCCCCTCCGTCTCCGCGAGCGCATACAGGTCCCGCGTAATCTTGTCCCCATCCGCCGAACAACACGACGCCTTGCCCGACATCACGCTCTTCGCCGCCTTCGAATACCGCTCCAAAACCGCTTCCTTGATCTCGTTCATATGCACCTCGGCACATATGTATATGCCGGCGCGATGCATCTGTCAACACGAATATGTGCGACGCCGCGTCGCCGGCGGTCCGAAGGCGGCCCCCGGCCTACAGGTAATAGAACTGGATCTTGCAGCTCGCCGCGGGACCGACGACCTGGACGTAATCGCCGGCCTGAACCGTGTACTGCCCCGGACCCGGATTCACGGGCGTCGACCCTGATCCCGAGAGGAGATTGACGGCGGTCGGCGCAGGGGTGCCGGGTCCGTAGTACAAACTGATCGTTCCGGACTGGGGGAAGGAGTAGTAGCTGACCTGTGGAGAGTAATTCGGCGAGAACAGGGTGATGCCGGATGTTGCGTTCGCGATCGTGTGTGCCTTCTCGAGTTGCGGTTTTTCCATCATGCTCTCCTTACGTGTGTACGGCAGTGCCATTGCCGTCTAGGAGTGTCGACCGGCGCAACTCTCCTACCCCCAGTTTTGGAAGATGGAGTGCGTGTGGGATCTCTCAAGCGCATTGCACGTCGGCGACCGGGACGATCAGCCTGCACGAACTGCACGTTACGATCAGCATGAAGTAGGTGAACAGATCTTCTTCAGCGGGGCTCGTCGCGTATTCGAAACGCGCGATGACCTCGAATGCGCCGGCGCCGCAAATCGGGCATGCAAAGTCTCGGAGCTCGGCATCGTCATCCCTCTCGGGCGGCGGAAAGAAGTCGCTCTCGGCATCGAGGCCGTGTTGGGCCGGATCGAAGCACGAGTCTTCGCGGCCGCATGCCACGCATCGAAGTGCGATCGGTCCGTGGGCGACCGGGTTTTTCAGGTAGAAATGAGGCCCGTAGGCGCTGCGCACGGCGAAGCTGCTGCCGGAACAACGGCACCCTAACGACCAGAAAAAGTTCTGCCCGTCGAGCGAGCCGATTTCGGCGCCGGGCTGGGCCGCGGGCGAGGCTGTAAAGGCGGCGAGGCATCGCGGCGGCGGTTGGGATGTCATCGGTCCGCGTCAGCCGGTACGATACGCGGCTGTCATTCGAAGAGAAAGGTGTGTGAAGGATGAAACGCAAAGCCTCGGCCGAATGGAACGGTAGCCTCAAGGATGGAAAGGGCGTGATCTCGACGGAAAGCGGACTGCTGGAGAACGCTCAGTATTCGTTCAGCACCCGCTTCGAGAACGGGAAGGGGACCAATCCCGAGGAGCTGATCGCCGCCGCGCACGCCGGCTGCTTCTCCATGGCCCTCTCCGCGCAACTCACCACCGCCGGCACCCCGCCCGCCCGCGTGGCGACCACCGCCACCGTGACGCTGGACAAGACCGACGCCGGCTTCACCGTGACGAACGTCCACCTCGAAGTCACCGCCAGCGTCCCCGGCGCGACCGAAGCCGCGTTCCAGGAAGCCGCCGGCAACGCGAAAAAGGGCTGCCCGATCTCGCGGCTGCTGAACACCGAAATCACGATGAACGCGCGGCTGGAGTCGTAGCCGCTCCCGGTTCTCAGTGGAGCGCCGGCGGCCTCGCCGGCGACGCCATGCGTCCCTGCCGAACGCCATGCGTCCACGCCCGAACGCCATGCGTCCGCGCCCGAACGCAGTGCGTCCACGCCCGAACGCCATGCGTCCGCGCCCGAACGCAGTGTGTTCGCCCCCGAACGCCATGCGTCCGTGCTCGAACACCATGCGTCCACGCCCGAACGCCATGCGTCCGTGCCCGAACACCATGCGTCCGTGCTCGAACACCATGCGTCCACGCCCGAACACCATGCGTCCACGCCCGAACACCATGCGTCCGTGCCCGAACGCGGTGCATCCGCGCCCGAACGCCGCGCATCTGCGTCCAAACGCCGTACGTCCGCGCCCGAATACCCAGCGCGCAAGCCAAGTCTTCGGAGCTCAGCTACCATGGGCACGTGGCAATTCTCGATTTCTTTCACACCTTAGACTTGGCCAAAATCGAGGGGTTCGTTGCCGACGGCCAGGAAGAGCATCTCTCACTTGAATTCAAGTCTGTCGATGGTTCCGATCTCCATGCGGGCTCCGACAGGAAAAACCTGGCTCGGGCGCTCTCCGGATTCGCGAACTCGGCCGGCGGCATCGTCGTGTGGGGAGTACGAACTCGGCCCAACAAAACCGGGCTGGATGTTGCCGCCGAACTAGTGCCGATTCCTAATGTCTCGGCGTTCGTAGCGAAGCTCCACGAGCTCACACCGCTCTACGTTACGCCACCTGTCGAGGAAGTCATTCACCGAAAGTTCGGACGACCGGATGATTCAGGTTTTGCAGCTTCCTTCATACCCGAAAGCGACCGTGGACCGCACATGGCTCTAGCAGGGCATCATCGGTACTTTAAGCGCGCCGGCGATCGTTATTATCGGATGGAGCACTTTGATATCTCAGATATGTTTGGTCGCCGCCAACGCCCGGCGTTACGCTTGGCATATTCACTTCGGCTTGGTAGCTCATTCGGTGGTCCGGAGGGTCAAGCTAAGGAAGTACGCATCACGTTTAGTTTGGTCAACGAGGGCCGTTCGTCTGCTGTCGCACCATACGCCCGCTTCCAAATCCACAGTGGGTTTCGCTTGCATCCCGCTGGTGCAGCTTCACAAGCCGAGGGCGCAAATCTCCACATGGCGCTCGAGCAGGGCAAAGCTCCAGCGGCATCTTTGGTCGGAAGCACCGATGTCATCATTCATCCCAAAGTACCGTTTCAGATCGCCGAAGCCACCGCGGAACTCTGGGGTCATCATGCTCTGGAGCCTTGTCGGGTTACGTACCTCCTCGCGGCTCTGAATGCAGAAACCATTGAAGACGAGCTGATTATCCCGGCAGCAGAAATTGCGGCTGCCCTCGACAGATCTGTCGAAGCTGGGCCTCGCTGAATCACGAACCGGCTAACTCTTCACAGCAACCGACCACGTGCTGTTGGTCGGCCGCCGCTTCCGCCGTCGCGCCGTTTCGATCCTGGCGCGGGAAGCCCGCCGCAGCTTAGACCAAGGACGTTGGGCGGACGCGGGCGCCGTGGCCTCGGTGCGCTCCCTTCCGCGCCATCGCTGCTTCCGCCCGCTAGCCTCGCCCCTTTGAGGCTGGCCCTTCCTGTATCATCGCCATACGGCCAAAGGCCTCCATCGCAAGAACATGCCGACAAACCTAGAAGATACGGTAAACAAGGCGCTTATCCGGCTGCAGGTGCTTTGCGAAACCACCCGAAGGAGCGGCTTCCATACCGTAGCGCCGATGTACGTGGCCGAGTACGAGGACGTCTTGCGGCATCTACGTGAAGCACAAATCGACGTCGACGGTTTCGACATACCGGAGTCCGCGATGCCCGGTCTCGAGAATGGTGACCGCAACTGCGTTCGCGACTTTTTCATCATGCGGCTTGCGGGGCTTCTAATGCGCCTCGCCCGAGTCGCCCCGAACGCCGGAAATGATCAAGCTATCGCGAAACGCATCATGGACGCGCTACAGCCGCTCGACGATGACTGAGTAGCTTGGTGACACCTACGGAAAACAAGTGAATGTTTCCACCTGAAGTCATTCATGCGCTGAAGGATGCACTGAAGCACGCGTATTGGTATAAAGACGATCTGCGAGCATTCTTGCTCGCCTGCGATGTGCCACATAAAGTGATCACGAGACAAGCGTGGCATGATCCACAACAATACAAGATTCGCATCATCAACGCAGTCGTTGAGGAGCTTCTTCTCTCGGGTGATTCCGGCTTAGGCGCGCTGCGAAGAATGGCGAAGCGTCTCATCGACCTCCCCAATCTGGACCATCTTCGACGGCTTGAAGATGGTGCCAAGAAAGTGGCTGCCGCTCGAAAAGCGATTGACTATCTCGCGACGGTGGCAGGCACGTACGACGCCACGCTGAAACGAGATGGTGCCACACCCAAACGAGCGGACTCAGAAAAGGCCGTAACCGCCCGCCGCCTATCGGAAGAGCTTTCGAAACTTCACGAACAATTCATGTCGCTAGTCTCAACGTCCGATGCCAACAGGCGGGGATACTTGTTCGAGAAGTTCCTTTACGAGCTATTCGTGCTGCATGATCTGAATCCGAGGGGTGCCTTTAAGATCACCGGTGAGCAGATTGACGGCGCCTTTGAATTCGACAATACGCAGTTTCTTCTCGAAGCTAAATGGGAAAAGAATCCACTGGCGGCGGAGCCGATCGACGTGTTCTGCCGCAAGATCGAACGGAAACTCGACAACACCCTTGGTCTGTTCGTGTCTCTGAATGGGTTCTCCGAAGATGCGTTGCTGGCGATTCGCGGCAACCGGCCGTCCGCCATTCTGATGGACGGCCAAGATTTGGCGGTAGTGCTGCAGGGAATTCATGATTTTCGCGAGTTGCTCAAACAAAAGATTCGACATGCAGCTCATACAGGGGATCCGTTCTTGCGCGCAACGGAGCTGTGACAGAAGGTGCCGCCCAACTTTGGCGGAAAGCTGTCGGCGGTCTGGTGTACGGCCCGCCGGCCGAACCGGCTACAGCATCGCAGCTTCACCGCGTTACGCCGGCCGCAATCGCTCCCGCCGAGCACATCGTTAGTCGAGACGGTCGCGCCGCTTGGCTCCTGGCACGTGAAGCCCGCTCTATGGACAACATCTCGCGCTTCCGCTCCGCTGACCTCCTGACGCGGCGAACTATCACCGTTGATGTGCCAGAGTTCCTCGTGCGCGCGCTGGAGTGCCGGTTGGCAGAAGCGAACGACGGCGCCTCGGAAGAGGAGTCCGTCGAACTGGAGCACCTCATTGAAAACCAGCTCGCCGAAGGATTGACGCTGGCGGACA
>Ga0207639_10000213_pt1 | contig 43227 bp, 45 predicted proteins | sample KBSCornC32_FD_184299 | JGI IMG/M metagenome (GOLD analysis project Ga0207639, IMG submission 184299) | Corn rhizosphere microbial communities from Kellogg Biological Station, Michigan, USA - KBS Corn C3-2 (SPAdes) (version 2) | ecosystem: Host-associated > Plants > Roots > Rhizosphere > Soil ... | reverse complement strand
CGCCTCGATATCCGCGCTCGTCGCGTCGCCCAGGTTGAGGAGGAAATTGGTGTGCTTTTCCGAAACCTGCGCGCCGCCCTGTCGCAGCCCCCTGCACCCGGCCTGATCCACAAGCTGCCAGGCCTTGTGCCCATCGGGATTCTTGAAGGTCGAGCCGCCGGTCTTGCTGCGAAGCGGCTGGCTTTCCTCGCGGGCGGCGGCGATGCGATCCATTTCCGCCTGGATGGCCGCCGGCTCGCCAGGAAAGCCCCGGAAAATGGCACTCACCACGACCGCGCCCTCGGGAAGGGCGCTGTGGCGGTAGGTGTAGCCCAGCGCGTCGATCGGCAGCGTCACCCGTTCGCCCGACCGCAGAACAACATCGCATTCCACAAGGATATCGCACGTCTCACGGCCATAGGCGCCCCCGTTCATCCGCACGAAGCCGCCGACCGTGCCGGGAATGGAGCGCAGGAATTCAAGCCCCGCTATGCCCGCGTCCCGCGCCGCCGAGGAAACAAGGATGCCCGATGCTCCTCCCCCGCAACGCAGGCTGGTCGCATCGACCTGCTCCACCCTGGCGAATGGCTTGCCAAGGCGCACCACCACGCCCGGAACCCCGCCGTCGCGCACGATCATGTTGGACCCCAGGCCCAGCGCCATCACCGGAATCGCAGGGTCGAGCCGCGCCAGAAAATCAGAAAGATCGTCCGCGTCCTTCGGCTCGAACAGCCATTGCGCAACACCGCCCGCCTTGAACCAGACGAGCGGCGCCAGCGGCGCATCGGCCCTGAGCGAGCCGCGAACCGGGGGAAGAGACGTGACCGCCAGCGTCAATCGCGCATCCCCCAGAGCCGCATCCAGCCCTTCATCGCCTTCACACCCGCTTCGCCCGCCCGCCCGGCGGCGGCCCCGGCGTCCACATTGCGCTGCGCCGCGTCGACCATCTGCTGCGCCACTTCGATGCCCTGCATCTGGAGGTCGATCATGCGCTTCTGCATCTCGAGGCCAACATTGAACAGCTCGAACATCAGGCGGTTTCCTTCTCCGCAACGGCGGAGGCAAGGCCCGCCGCCCATTTGGTGATGTCGCCCGCGCCAAGGCAGATGATCATGTCGTCCGCCTGCACATCGGCGGCGATCAGGCGGGCGAGATCGTCCGCACCCTCGACCGTCGCGGCGTTGCGATGGCCCCGGCGCTTCAGCCCCGCGACCAGTTCCGCGCTGTCCACCCCTTCGATCGGCTGCTCGCCGGCCGGATAGACCGGGGCGGCATAGACGATGTCGGCGTCGTTGAAGGCCTGCTGGAACTCATCCATCAGGTCGCGCAGACGGGTGAAGCGATGCGGCTGGACCACGGCGATGACCCGGCCTTTCGCTCCTTCGCGTGCGGCGGCCAGCACAGCCCTGATCTCGACCGGATGATGACCATAATCGTCGATCACCGTCGCGGTACCGCCCCCGACGGCGATTTCCCCGACTTTGGTGAAGCGCCGCTTGACCCCGCCGAACTTGGCGAAGCCGGTCTGGATCGTCGCGTCATCGATGCCCATCTGCAGCGCCACGCCGATCGCCGCCATGGCGTTCAGCACATTGTGGCGGCCCGGCATCGGCATTACGATCCCCTCGATCCGGCGCAGCGATCCGTCACGCTCACGAATCTGCACATCGAAGCGGTTGCCGCCCGGGATCGGCTGAACATTCTCGCCGCGAATATCCGCCTGGGCGGAGAAACCATAGGTGACGATGCGCCGGTCCTGCACGCGCGGCAGGATCGCCTGCACCTCCGGATGGTCGAGGCAGAGCATCGCCGCGCCATAGAAGGGCACATTCTCGACGAACTCGACAAAGGCGTCCTTCACCTTGTCGAAGCTGCCATAATGATCGAGATGTTCCGGATCGATATTGGTGACCACCGCCAGCGTACCATCGAGGCGCAGGAAGCTGCCGTCGCTCTCGTCGGCCTCCACGACCATCCACTCGCTGTTGCCCAGCCGGGCATTGGAACCGTAGCTGTTGATGATGCCGCCATTGATCACGGTCGGGTCCACCCCGCCCGCGTCCAGCAGCGCCGCAACCATGGAGGTGGTCGTGGTCTTCCCGTGCGTGCCCGCGACAGCCACGGTGGATTTGAGGCGCATCAGTTCCGCCAGCATTTCCGCGCGACGGATGACGGGCACGCGGCGTTCCAGCGCCAGATCGACCTCGGGATTGCCCTTCTTGATCGCGGTGGAGGTGACGACGACAGCAGCATCGCCCAGATTTTCGGCCTTGTGACCGATCATCACCGGAATGCCCTTCTTGCGCAGTCCCTCGACCACATAGCCTTCGGCCACGTCGCTGCCCTGAACCTTGTAACCCAGATTGTGCATCACTTCGGCGATGCCGGACATGCCTATGCCGCCAATGCCGATGAAATGGATCGTGCCGATGTCGGTGCCGACACCCTTCATGCGCGGGATTCCTTATTCATGAAACAGGGAGAACCTTTCAGGCCGAGATTGCCGGACTTCACGCGGGAACCCCCTGCAGATTGAGGCTTGCCGGGGTCGGCCCGACCTTCACCGGATCGTTGATGATCGGCGCCGTGCCGATGCTTTCCAGCAGATCCGCCATGTCGCGTGCCGCATCGGGGCGGCCGCAGGCGCGGGCGCGTTTCGCTGCGTTCTGGAGCGCGCCCGGTTCCAGCGCCATCTTCTGCATCTGCTTGGCAAGCTCGACCGCCGTGAAGCGCGCCTGCGCAATGGTGCGCGCGCCGCCGGCCTCGGTCATTTCCCGGGCATTCGCGGTTTGGTGGTCGTCCATCGCGCTCGGCAGCGGGATCAGGATCGCGGGCCGGCCTGCACAGGTCAGTTCCGCCAATGTGGACGCGCCCGCACGGGCGATCACCAGGTGCGACCAGCCGAGCTTCTCCGGCACATCGTTGAAATAGGTCGCCAGATCCGCCGGGATTTCGAGGTCGGCGTAGAGCTTGCGCACCCGCTCGATATCCTCGGCGCGGCATTGCTGCGTCACCTGCAGGCGGCGGCGGAGGCTGAGCGGCAACATGCCCAGCCCGTCGGGCACGACGCTGGAAAGGATCGTCGCACCCTGGCTGCCGCCGATCACCAGCACGCGGAACACGCTCTCGTCGGTCAGCGCGGGGAATTCCTCCTCGCGCAATTGCTTCACTTCCTCGCGCACCGGATTGCCGACCAGATGCACCTTGCCGGCATAGCGGTCCTTGAGCCGCCGGACGTCGGGATAGGCGGTCGCGATCGCGTCGACCCGCCCCGCCAGATAGCGGTTCACCCGGCCCAGCACGGCATTCTGTTCATGAATGGCCGTCGGAATGCCGTCGGCCAGCGCGCCCAGCAGCGCGGGCATGGCCGGGTAGCCGCCGAAACCCACCACGGCGGTCGGACGGAAGGTCTCGTTCAAACGCCGCGCCATCGCCCGGCCTGCAAGGATCGCCTTCAACGCGCCCGGCCAGCTCTTCGGATTCCTGGTCATGCGCCCCGCTGGCATGACATGGACCTGCGCCTTGTCGAAAAGGCCGGGAATCTTGGCGCCGCGCTCATCCGTCACCAGCGCGACATGGTGGCCACGCAGCATCAGTTCCTCGGCGACGGCATGCGCCGGAATCATGTGCCCACCCGTCCCGCCGGCGGCGAGGACGAAGTGTCGGGAAATACTCATCGACCACTCCATTTGACGACCGTGTGCCGACCCATGAAGGGATTGCGCCGCGTGAACGCGAGCAACAGGCCGACGCCGATACAAAGCGCCAGCATAGAGGAGCCGCCATAGCTGATAAAGGGCAGCGTCATGCCCTTGGACGGAAATATCTGCGCATTGACGCCCATGTTGATGATCGCCTGCAGCCCGAATTGCGTGGTGAGGCCCGCCGCGGCGAGGATGGTGAAATTATCATCCTCGTCCAGCATGCGCAGGAAAACGCGCACGACGATCGCCAGATAGACGCAGGCAATGCCGATGCACGCAAGCAGGCCGAACTCCTCCCCGATGACGGAGAAGATATAGTCGGTATGCGCTTCGGGCAGGCGGAACTTGTTCTGTCCCCCGCCCGGACCCACGCCCAGGAAACCGCCATGGGTGATCGTGCGGAAGGCCAGCTCCGTCTGGTCCGGCCCCATATCCTGTGCAACGCCGATCCCCAGGAAGTCGTTGATCCGCTGGCGGCCATTCTCATAGAACATGTACATCAGCACCAGGCCGCCGAGCCCCACGCCCGCCATCGCGCCGATGAAGCGCATCGAAACGCCCGACAGCAGCAGCAGGCCACCCCAGCAGGCAAGGAAGATGACCGTCTGGCCGAAGTCCGGCTGCTTCATCAGGATCGCCGCGATCAGCAATGTCAGCGCGCCTGTCAGCGGGATCACGGGCAATGTCATGTCCTTGCCGCGCAGCGACAGCAGCCAGGCCATGGTGACGACATAGACAGGCTTCAGGAATTCCGACGGCTGGAACCGGAAACCCGGCAGATCGATCCAGCGCTTGGCGCCGTTCACGACCGAGCCAAGCACCGGCACCAGCAACAACGCCACGGCAAAGACGACGCACAATATGAAGGCCAGCCTGCGCGCCTGCGTCCGGGGCAGCATGGAGATCACCAGCATGATCGGCAGGCCGATGAACACCCACATCAGCTGGCGATAGAAATAGATGAGCGGCGTCACCGAAACCGTGCTGGTCGACCGATCGATCGCCGCCACCGGGGACGCTGCCGCCACCGCCACCAGCCCGATCGCCATCAACGCGACGATCAGCGACAGCAGCACGCGGTCGATTTCCCAGAACCAGATGGCCAGCGCCGTGCGCTCCCGCGGGACGGTGCGGTTCCTGAATTCCTTTACAAGATCGCCTGCCCTCGACATGCCCCCAGGTTCCTCCGCTTCCCTTTATTCCAGCGCGGCCACGGCAGCGACGAAGGCATCGCCTCTCGCCTCGAAATCGCGGAACTGGTCGAAACTGGCGCAAGCGGGCGACAGCAGCACCACATCCCCCGGCTGGGCCACCCGCGCCGCCCGGCGAACGGCGGCCGATAGCATCTCGCTATCGTCCACCGCCATATGCGATCGCAGCAGTTCGGCGAACATAGCGCCCGCCTCACCGATGGTATAGGCATGGGCGACATTGCCGAAATAAGGTTCGCACTCGTCCAGATTGTCGGTCTTGGCAAGGCCACCGACAATCCAGTGCAGGCGCGGCCGCCCATCGATCGGCGGATAGGCGGCAAGCGCAGGGGCGGTCGAGGCGGCGTTGGTCGCCTTGCTGTCATTGACGTAGAGGACGCCGTTCAACTCGCGCACCCGCTGCATCCGGTGGGGCAGGCTGGCATAGCTTTGCAGGCCCTTTTCGATCGCCGCTTCATCGATGCCGAGCGCGCGGGCGACGGCAATGGCGACGGCAGCGTTCTGGGCATTGTGCGGGCCTTGCAGCGCGGGCCAGCCGGCCTGGCGGCTGGGATCGATGTCGGCGGCTTTCACCGCCATCACGCGCTCATCGTCGGCTGCGCGGGAATGACGCACCGACGAGAGGATCGAACGGCTCGGTTCATCCTCAGCGGCGATCACCCCGATATGATCGCCCGCCTGCATTTCAAACAGCCGCGCCTTGGACGCCACATAGCCTTCAAAGCCATTATAGCGATCCAGATGATCGGGCGTGATGTTCAACAGCACCGCCACGTCGCAATCGAGGCTGCGCGTCAGGTCGATCTGGTAGCTGGACAGTTCCAGCACATAGACGCCGCCGTCGGGCAGCGGGTCCTGCCCCAATATGGGCAGGCCGATATTGCCGCCCATCCGCGTCGGAATGCCCGCCGTCTCGATGATGTGATGGACCAGGGCCGTCGTGGTGGACTTCCCGTTGGTCCCGGTGATCCCGACCACCCGATGCTTCGGCAGGGTGGGACGGGCAAGCGCGAACAACTCTATGTCCCCAACGACCGGCACGCCCGCGAGCTTCGCATGCATGGCGATGGGATGCCTGTTTAGCGGCACGCCCGGCGAAACCACCACGCCGTCAAAGCCCTTGAGGTCGATTTCGGTGGGGTCGGCCAGTTCCGCCTTGCCCTCGACGGCGGCGCGCGCCTCGTCCCGGCTGTCCCAGGCGACGACCTGCGCGCCACTGGCAGCGAGGCATTCGACCGTCGCCAGCCCGGACCGCGCCAGACCCAGCACCGCATATTTCCTGCCTGCAAAGACGTCCGAAACGATCCCCATGGCGCTCACCGCAACTTCAGCGTGGCAAGGCCGGCCAGCGCCAGCACGAAGGAAATGATCCAGAAGCGGATCACCACGGTCGGCTCAGCCCAGCCAAGCTGCTCGAAATGATGGTGGATCGGGGCCATCTTGAAGACCCGCTTGCCTGTCCGCTTGTAGAAGAAGACCTGGATGATGACCGACATCGCCTCCACCACGAACAGCCCGCCGATCACGCCCAGCACGATCTCATGATGCGCGGTAACGGCGATCACGCCAATGGTGCCGCCCAGCGCCAGGCTGCCGGTATCGCCCATGAAAACGGCGGCAGGCGGCGCGTTGAACCAGAGGAAGGCCAGCCCCGCCCCGATGATCGCTCCGCAAAGAATGGTGAGATTGCCCGCCCCCGGCACATGCGGAATGCCCAGATAATGGGCAAAGTCGGCGCGCCCGACCAGATAGACGATCGCCATGAACGCCATGCAGGCAATGATGACCGGCATGGTCGCAAGCCCGTCCAGCCCGTCGGTCAGGTTGACCGCATTGCCGAATGCCACGATCACGAAGGCGGCGAAGAGGAAATAGAACGGCCCCAGCTCGATTGCCGGGCCGTTGTAGAAGGGCAGGTAAAGCGCGGTATTGCCATGCTGGTTGACGATCAGCCAGGCGGCGAAACCGGCGATCAGAAATTCGAACGCCAGCCGCATCTTGCCCGAAAGCCCCTTGTGGCTGGCCTTGGTCACCTTGTCATAATCATCGAGGAAACCGATGGCGCCAAAGCCCAGCGTCACGAACAGGCAAGCCCAGACATAGATGGACGACAAATCCATCCACAGCAGCACCGACGACATCACCGACGTCAGGATCATCAGCCCGCCCATGGTCGGCGTGCCCCGCTTGGCCAGATGGGTTTGCGGGCCGTCGTCGCGGATCGGCTGGCCCTTGCCCTGCCGCACGCGCAGCCATCCGATGAAGCGCGGCCCGATCAGCAGGCCGATGATCAGCGCGGTCGCGATCGCCGCGCCGGCACGAAAGCTCAAATAGCGGATGAGGTTGAACACACCCGCGAAATCCATTGTCTGGGCAAGCCAGTAGAGCATCAGTTCTTCGCTTCCTGTAGCGCGGCCACGAGACGCGACAGGCCGATGCCGTTCGACCCCTTCACCAGGATCGCATCGCCCGCGCGTATTTCATTTCGTACAAGATCGGTTGCCCTGGCGGCGTCGGGGACATGGTCGAAGGGCATGGCGCCTCGCAGCGCCTGGGCCAGCGGCTCCATCTCCTCCCCCACCAGGACCGCATAATCCACCTGCCCCGCGGTCAGCGGCTCGACCAGCGAGGCGTGCAATTCGCGGCTGCGGTCGCCCAATTCGCGCATCCCGCCCAGCACGGCAATGCGCCGGTCCGCCTGCTCGCGGCCCAATTGCTTGAGCGTCGCCGCCATGCTCAGCGGATTGGCGTTGTAGCTTTCGTCGATCAGCAACGCCTCGCCACCCTCGACCGGCAGGATGCTCCTCTGCCCCCGGCCCGGCAGGCCCGGCATTTCCGCCAGCGCCAGCCCCGCCGCGGCCAGGTCGCCGCCCAGCGCCTCGACCGTCGCCAGCACCGCCAGCGCATTGGAAACCCAATGCTCGCCCGGCGCGCCCACGGTCAGGCAGAGCTCCACGCCCGGCAGCGCCGCCGTGACCAGCGTGCCGCCACCCGCCGCAGGCACGGTTTCACGCGCGCGCACGTCCGCCTGCGGATCGAAGCCGAAGGTCAGGATGCGCGCCGCATGCTTCTCCGCCTTGGCATAGAGGGTCGCGACATGCGGGCTGTCATAGGGGATGACCGCCGTGCCGCCCGGCTCAAGCCCCTCGAAAATCTCCGCCTTGGCCTCCGCGATCTTCTCCTCGGTGCCGAAAAATTCGATATGGGCCGGCGCGATGGCGGTGACGATGGCGACATGCGGCCGCACCTGCCGGGTCAGCGCCGCCAGTTCACCGGCATGGTTCATGCCCATCTCGAATATGCCAAAGGCCGATTCGCGGGGCATGCGCGACAGGCTGAGCGGCACGCCGACATGGTTGTTGTAGCTCTTGACGGACCGGTGAACCGCCCCCGGAAAGGCGCGGTCGAGCGCATGAAACAGCGCTTCCTTGGTGCCGGTCTTGCCCACCGATCCGGTGACCCCGATCACCTTGCCCTGCATCCGCGCGCGCGAGGCGCAGCCAAGCGCCTCCAGCGCCGCCGCGCTGTCGGGCACCAGCACATGGGGCTGGGCGATCGGCTGGCTGACGATGGCGCCCGCCGCACCCTGACCGAAGGCCTTGTCGACGAAGCGATGGCCATCGGTCGCCTCGCCCTTCATCGCCACGAACAGATCGCCGCCTGTTACTTCCCGGCTGTCGAACGCCACGCCAGAAACGGCGAAGGGCGCCGAAGCGACGCCCCCTGTGGCCTGCGCAATCTCTTCCGAGGTCCAGAGTGCGCTCATCCGGCGCATTCCCGCGCCACGGTCACATCGTCGAAGGGCAGCACCCGATCCCCGATGATCTGGCCCTGCTCATGGCCCTTGCCCGCCAGGAGCACGATATCGTCCGCGCCCGCCTGCGCGATGGCGGCGGCGATGGCGGCGCGACGTCCACCGATCTCCTCCGCCCCCGGTGCGCCCGCCATCACGGCTGCGCGGATGGACGAAGGCTCTTCCGAACGGGGATTGTCGTCAGTGACGATCACATGGTCGGCGAGCTCCGCGGCCACCTTGCCCATTTGCGGCCGCTTGCCCGCGTCGCGATCGCCGCCCGCGCCGAACAGGGCGATCAGCCGGCCCCGCGTATGCGGCCGCAGCGCCTCTATGGCGGCGCGCAGCCCATCGGGCGTATGGGCATAATCGACATAGACCGGCGCCCCCGCGCGGGTGATGACCGCCCGCTCCAGCCGCCCGCGCACGGGCTGCACCCGGCCGAGCAGTTCCAGCACCTTGCCCGCATCCTCGCCGCCCGCGATCACCAGACCCGCGGCGGTGAGCGCATTGGCCGCCTGATAGGCGCCGATCAGCGGCAGGTTCACCTTGCAGGACTTGCCTCCAAGATCCTTGGCCAGCTCGACTTCCAGCGCCTGGCCCAACTGGGTCGGGGTGCGGTTGGCAAGACGCAATGCCTGCCCCTGCACCCCGACGCTCAGCACACGAAGCCCCCGCTTCGTAGCCCGCTGGAGAACCTTGTCCGACCATGCGTCATCGGCCCAGACGACCGCGGTGCCGTCGGGCGCGACGACCTCGTCGAACAGCCGCATCTTGGCTTCGAAATAGCTGTCCATGTCGCCGTGATAATCCAGATGATCACGCGACAGGTTGGTGAAGGCGGCGGCCGAAACCGGCAGGCCTTCGGTGCGATATTGGGCCAGGCCATGGCTCGACGCTTCGAACGCGGCATGGCTGATGCCCTCGCGCTTCAGGCCCGACATGTTGGCAAGGAAGGTGACGATGTCCGGCGTGGTGAGCCCGGTGGACACCTGGTCCACGGATGTCGTGACGCCCAATGTGCCGATGGAGGCGGATTTATGTCCCAGCATCCGCCAGAGCTGCCGGGCCAGTTCGACGGTGGAGGTCTTGCCGTTGGTCCCGGTGACGGCGACGGTCACCTCCGGAAACGGCGCGAAATAGCGGGCGGCAAGCTGGGCGAACAGGCGGCGGGGGTTGTCCGACGCAATATGCATCGCGCCTTCGACCTTGGCCTGCGGCCGGGCGACGACCGCCACGGCCCCGGACTGGACGGCTGCGGGAATGAAGTCCTCGCCATTGACGCGCGCGCCCTGGAAGGCCCCGAACACCGTGCCCGGCGCCACCTTCCGGTTATCGATTGCGAAGCCCGACACCGGAACGTCCAGGGACGCTCCCATGTCGAGCTTCGCATCCAGCCCCTCGATTAGCGACCCGAGGCGCATTATTCTTTCTCCTTGTCGCCGTGCAGCAGCGGCATGAGATCGGAAATATCGACGTCGCGCCGCTCATCGGGCAACACGCCCAGCATCGGCCCGGTGCGCTCCACCACCCGCTTCACCACCGGCGCCGCTGTCCAGGCGGCCGTGCGCAGGCCATATTGGCCCGTCGCCTCGTCCATGGTGACGAGGACCACATAGCGCGGATTGTCCATAGGGAAGGCAGAAGCGAAGGTCGTCACCAGTGAAGTCTTGTTATACCGGCCTTGCTGAGGTTTTTCGGCCGAACCTGTCTTGCCGCCCACCCGGTATCCCTTGGCGTCGGCGGAGCGACCTGTACCTGCCGCCACGATCATGCGCAACAGCTGGCGCATGCGCGCGCTGGTAGCGGCTGAAAAGACGCGCCGGCCCTCTGGAACCTCGTCCGCCTTCAATTTCCGCAGCGTAGCAGGCCGCCAAAGTCCGCCATTCACCAGGGCGGCATAAGCCGAAGCGAGATGCAAAGGCGTTACGGCGATGCCGTGCCCATAGGAAACGGTGAGCGTCGTGATCCGCCCCCAATTGGCCGGCCAGAGCGTGCCCGCCCGTTCGTTGAGTTCGATCGGCGCGCGCTGGTCGAAATGCAACTCGCGGAAAAGATGCTGCAAAGGCTCCGCACCCATCTGGTCGGCGATCCGGGCGGTCCCGATATTGGAGCTGTGCACCAGGATTTCGGGCACGTTGATCCAGCGGCCCAGCGGATGGTCGTCCTTGATCCGGAAACCCGCAATGGCGAGCGGCGCCGTCGCGTCATAGGTCTTCGACATGGACGTGACGATGCCACGGTCCATCGCCGCACCGATCGACAGCGGCTTGAACGCCGAGCCCAGTTCATAGCGGGCCTGCACCATATGGTTGCAGAGCGGCGATTCGCTGCAATTCTTGCCCGCATAATCTTGCAGCTTGTTGGGATCGAACACGGGAATCGACGCCATGGCGATCACTTCGCCGGTATTGGCGTCCAGTATCACGCCGCCCGCCCCCTTGGCGCGGGTCTGGACGAGCTGGGCATAGAGTTCGCTCTCCAGCGCGCCCTGCACCCGGCTGTCGATGGACATGGCAAAGGGCTGGCCGCGCATCGCCGGATCGGTCAGCCGGTCGTTGAACGCCGCCTCCACCCCCATGCCACCCTTGCCGTCGGCATTCGGCGCGAACCCCAGCAGATGGGCGGCCAGGGTGCGCTGCGGATAGAGCCGCTCCTTCTCACGCGGAAATTCAATGCCGATCTCGCCCAGCGCGTTCACGGCGGCCACCTCTTCCGGCAGCGCCCGGCGACGCAGATAAGCCCAGCCGCGGCCCGTCAACTTCTTGTAGAAGGCGCTTTCCGGTTCGTCGGGGAAGATCTCATGCAGCTTGCGCGCCAGTTCGGAGGGGTCTCCGATCAGTCGCGACGGCCGCACCGCGATCGAATAGGCGTCCATGGTACGCGCCAGCGGCACGCCGTTGCGGTCCACGATGTCGGCCCGCGCCGGAAGGCCGCCCATCGCGTCGCCGCCACGCCCATTGCCGGCAAAGACCCCCACCCAGGTCAGGCGCAGGATCAATACCGCCGTGATCGCCATGAACAGGATCAGCAGCAGCATCAACCGGTTATGCGCGATCGCCGTCAGGTCAACGCGCTGCTTGCCTGCTCTCGCGCCGCCCGGCTGGACGATGATCGTCGCCATTTAGCGGTCCCCCTTGGCGCGCTCGCGCTTCGCCTTGGCACTGATGTCGCCCAGCGTACTGTCGTCAAGCAGCTTCGCGTCCAGCATCGCCATCCGCTCAGCGTGGCGGACGACGGGATTGGGCTTGGTGGTGTCGGCGTCCTCCTTCGCCTTTTCCCTGGCGGTCTTGACGGCGGGCTTCGCGATCTTGTCGACATTGTCCGCGGCATGCGCCTCCCGGATGACGGCGATATCGCTGCGGATCTGGGTCGGCGCGGGGCTGGCGGGCGCAGCCTGCGGCGCGGACGGCAGGTCGGCGGGCGTCTCCACCATCGCCACCATCACCGGCGGCGCCACATAATCGGGGCCATTGGGCTGCACCCCGTCGAGATGCGCCAACGCCCGCTCGCCCGCCAGATATTGCTGGGCGGTGGGCGTCGCATACATGAAATCGTCCTGGTTCCAGCGCTCAAGCTGCCGCATGTTCGCCCGCGCGCTGAACTCGGTCTCCAGATAGCGGATGTCGGCCTTCGCCCGCGCGATCTGCGTCCGCACCTTCATCAGTTCGTTGCGCTCCGTCGCGACCTTCAGCGACACCATATAGGCGCCCAGCGCGCCCAGCGCGACGAGAAGGATCCAGATCAGGCTCTGCAATCTCTTGACCGCGATCATGAGCGGGAACTCCGGGGGGCAACAGGGGCGGACGTACGAATGGCGCTGCGCAGCGTGGCGGATCGGGAGCGTGGATTGCGCGCCAGTTCCGCCATGCCGGGCCGCACCGCCTTGGCGGGCTTTTCGAAAGTAGGCGCCGGCCCCGACTGGCGCTGGGGCAGATGCCGTGATCCGCTCGCCTCGCTGCCGCTGCGGTTGCGCAGGAACTGCTTGACGATGCGGTCCTCCAGGCTGTGGAAGGTGACGACCGCGAGCCGGCCGCCCTCCTCCAGCATCGCTTCGGCCGCCTCCAGCCCCCGCTCCAGTTCCTCCAGCTCGCGATTCACATGGATGCGTATCGCCTGGAAGGTGCGGGTGGCCGGGTCCTTCTTGTCATGCGGCTTGTGGCCGAGCGCCTTGCGCACCACGCCGGCAAGCTGCCCGGTGCGCTCCAGCGGCCGCGCCTCGACGATCGCCTTCGCCACGCGGCGTGAGCGCGGCTCCTCGCCATAGCGATAAAGGATGTCGGCAATCTCCTGCTCAGGGGCATTGTTCAGGAAATCGGCGGCACTCATCCCGCTCTGGCTCATCGTCATGTCGAGCGGGCCGTCGCCCTGGAAGGAAAAGCCCCGCTCCGGCCGGTCGAGCTGCATGGAGGACACGCCGATATCCAGCGTGACACCGGAAACGGACGCCACGCCCCGTTCCGCCATCGCTTCTTCCATCCGGGAAAATTCTCCGGCGATCAGGGTGATGCCCTTTTCGTCGGCCAGCGCCCGCCCTTCGCGAATCGCGTCGGGATCGCGGTCGAAGGCGAAGACCCGCGCGCCCTTGTCCGCCATGGCGGCCGAATAGCCCCCCGCGCCGAATGTGCCGTCGACATGAACCTCGCCCGGGTTGATGGCGAGGGCGCGAAGCACTTCGTCGAGGAGCACCGGAATGTGGCGGTCAGGGTCCTGGGCAAGGCCGGCGGAAACGCTCACTTGCCTCCTCCAGCCGCCCGCTGGTCCAGCCAGCGCCGGACCTTGTTGCGGATCAGTTCGGGCCGGTCCTTGCTGTCGACCAGCGTTTCCGGCTTCCAGATCTGGATGTAGCGGCCCACGCCATAGAAGAAGACGGCGTCGGTGATGCCATATTCGTCCTTGATGTCGGGATGCATGGCAAAGCGGCCGCCTTCGTCGAAGTTCACCTCCTCGATCGTGCCGAGACGGCGCTCCAGCTCCAGGTCGGCATCATAGGGGCGGCCCGCGGCGCGCGCTTCGCGGGCCAGTTCCTCGACTTCGGTGAACAGGTGGCGGCGATGCGATTCGCCAAAGGCCGTGGCGCAGGGGTTGCCGCCATGGACCGACAGGAAAAGTCGCGTTTCATTGCCGCTGGACAGCTTGATCTGCCGGCGCATCTCCAGGGGCAGCACGAAACGGCCCTTGCCGTCCGCGACGCTGAACGCGTTGCCCGTGTAGAGAATGACGTCCGACACTTTTCGACTGCTGCCCCTCTGTTCGCAGGGCGCAGGCCGTCGCCAGCCGGATTCGCGCGGAAGCGAACCGGCTCACAGGACTAGCAAAGCCTGACAAACCCCTATGGCTTTCAAATACCAAGCCACGGGGTTCAAGAAAAGGGATATTTTGGGAAAAGCCGGGAAATCCTGTTTTGTTCTGGTAATTAACCCTCTTTGAGGGGCGTTGGCTGGTCAAACTGTGGTGAAGAAGGGGCGGAAGGAGCCTTCCGATACGGCCTGAAAAGCACCGTTCCCAAGGCTGCCCAGAAAATCCCGACGATCACCGCCCAGCGGACGGCCGTGACCAGGGCGTCGCCCGACCGCACCCAGCGCCGCCCGGCCGGAAGCGTGGCGCCCAGTGCATCCGCGACGAATTGCGGGGTATCAGCGGTCCACTGCTCCGGTTCAAGCGGCGCAGCGGGATCCGCCAGCCAGAGCCGGTCATCGACAAGGTCGGCGTCCGCGACCATGGTCACGCTGCCCTTGCCCACGCCGCAGCGCGCCACCAGTCCACGCCCGATGATGCGGCAGTCGGGTCCCGCATCCCTGAAACCGGAGGCCGCATACAAAGTGAGCACCCGGCCATCTCCCAGGAAATGGCGCTTTTCCCCCGCCTCGGGCGGCATGAGCTTGACGCCCCAATATTCCATCATCGCCCCAAGCAGGGTGATGGCTGGCGGCCGCCGCCGGTCACCCAATGGCAGTTCCATCGGCCAATGCAGTTCCGGATCCGCCAGCAGCAAGGCCCTGCCGCCCCGGCTGATCCAGGCGTTCAGCGCCACCAGTTCGGCCATTGAAAAAGCCCGTGGCTGGGCCAGCAGGAGCGTCCTGGCCCCGCTGGTTTCGAGCGCAAGCGGAGAATCGAGCGGCCGCACGTCGAACCGCTGGCGAAGGACGGTAATGATGGGAGCATCCACTTTGGCCTCGCCGCGCCAGAAAAGCGGCAGGCCGGTGATCACAGCCATTTTGGGAGGATGGGTCGCTGGCTGAATGGGGGGATCCCTGGCGAGCCAGCACATTGCCACGGCCAGCAAGGCCAGGCCGGCCCCGGCGATCCGCCCTGCCCCGGCTGTTGCAGGAGCCCGCAACATCAATCCTGCAATCACGGCCACCAACACCACCGCAAGCCACCAGGTCAGCGGCACCAAGGCCGGCACGCGCCAGGCCGCCAGGAACAGGCAGAACAGCACCATCCCAACCGTCCCCAACCCGATCCACCAGACGGCGCCCTCCGTTCGGCGCCTCCCGATCAGAGCCGCCGCCGGGATCAACAGCAATGCCGGAGCCATCCACCCGCGGGGATCGACCTGCCCGGTGCGCAACAGCGATGCCAGCCCGCCAAGCAGCACCAGCAGGCCCGGCGCAAGCAGAAGCAGAAATGTCCGCAGGGCAGCCTTCAAGCCGACGCCGCCGGCTCAGCGCGAAGCCGGCTGAATCTCGCGATCCATGGGTTTCTTGAGATTGGGGTCCGGTTGCAGGTCCGGCACGATCGGCGCCTGTTCCGGGGCGGGCTGCACGCCCAGTTCCGCCAGAGGCTCCTTGGGCGACACCGCGTTCACGTCCAGCGTGGGAACGGTCGGCGGCGGCACCGTCGGATCATCGACCCGCGCCTTGTCGATCACGATATTCGCCAGACCCACGAGCAACACCACGCCCGCAAGCCCGGTCAGGCCTATCTGGACACGCTGCAACCCTTCCTGTTGGCGGGGTGTTTCAGCCATGAAGCGCTCTTTTTTCTCGCCGCCGCGACCCTTGTCGGCGCTCAATGAGTGTGCGCGAGCCAGGGGAAGACAGTCAAGCCCTTCGATTCGAGCCACTCGCGGTTGTAAAGCGTTGAAAGGTAACGAAATCCGGTATCGCACAGGATAGTGACGATCCGCTTGCCCGGCCCAAGCTGCTTCGCAAGCGCCACCGCGCCCGCGACATTGATGCCCGATGACAGGCCCAGGCACAGCCCTTCATCGGCCAGCAGACGCCGCACCCAGAGCAACCCTTCCTCATCGGAAATGCGGAACTGCGTATCGATCGGCGCGCCTTCCAGATTGGCGGTGATGCGCCCCTGCCCAATGCCCTCGGCCACCGAAGACCCCTCGGCTTTCAACTCGCCATGGGCATAATAATTGTAGAGCGCCGCGCCATGAGGATCGCTGAGCGCAATGGTGATATTCTCATCATGCGCCTTCAGGCCCAGCCCCACGCCGGCGATCGTCCCACCCGTGCCCGCCGCGCAGGTGAAGCCGTCGATCTGCCCATCCATCTGCGTCCAGATCTCTTCGGCCGTGCCGATGATATGCGCCTTGCGATTGGCGATATTGTCGAACTGGTTGGCCCAGATCGCGCCTTCGGTCTCCTCCGCCAGCCGCCGGGACGTGTGGACGAAATGGCCGGGATTGGAATAGGGCGCGGCCGGCACCGTCACCAGTTCCGCCCCCAGCGCCCGCAGCGTGTCCATCTTTTCGCGGCTCTGCGTCTCGGGCATGACGATGATCGTCCTGTAGCCCTTGGCATTTGCCACCAGCGCCAATCCGATGCCGGTATTCCCCGCCGTACCTTCGACGATCGTACCGCCGGGCTGCAACAGCCCCTTTTCCTCGGCGTCATTGACGATGAACAGCGCCGCGCGATCCTTCACCGAAGCGCCCGGATTGGCGAATTCGCATTTGGCGTAAATGTCGCAACCCGTTTCTTTCGACGGGCCGGCAAGACGCACCAACGGCGTGTTGCCAATCAGGGCGAGACTATCTTTCTGAACCAGCATCGCCTCCGCATAGCGGACCAGACACGCGCTTGCCAAGCAACGGATTGATGACCGCGCGAAAGTCACGATTGTCGGCACCCGCGTTAAGCCTTGCATCATCCATCGTCCCAGAGCGGGACAGGCGCGATTCCGCAGAGGAACTGGCAAGGCTTTTCCCCTATGAGGAGCGCCAGCATGCGGATTTTCAGCGAAAAAAGGGGTCTAAAAGGCCTTTGGACGGCGGCAAGGCATGGCGTCGCCGTCATGCTTGTGCTGCTCGCGCTCGCAGCGCCTCGCCTGATCACCGCAGCGCCGCTGGACCTGCTGGCCGCCCGCGAGGCGCAGGATGATCCTGCCGAGAAGCCCGGAGAGAATTTCCCCGGATCAGCCTTCTTCTTCGCCCAGGGCGCCTTCGATCCCGTCCCAGGCGCAGCCACGCTGCAAAGCGAGCATGTGCTGGGGCTTGACGCCGTGCAGGCCGCCCCCGCCATGGCCTTTCGGGGCCTGACGGCGCTCGACAGCTATCGGGCCCTCAACTGCCTGACGTCCGCCATCTATTATGAGGCGGGCAGCGAGCCGGAGGAAGGGCAGCGCGCCGTGGCGCAAGTCGTCCTGAATCGCGTCCGCAATCCCGCCTGGCCCAAAAGCGTCTGCGGCGTCATCTACCAGGGATCTGAACGCACCGATTATCGCTGCCAGTTCACCTTCAGTTGCGATGGTTCCATGATGCGCGTGGCGGATACCGCTGGGTGGGCCCGCGCGCGCCGCATCGCCGCTCAGGCGCTTGCGGGCATGGTCTATCGGCCCGTCGGCCTCGCCACCTATTATCATACCCTGGCCGTGCGACCCGAATGGGCCGGCGCGATGCGGCCCGTAGCCGTGATCGGCGCGCATATCTTCTACCGTCCGCCCGGCGCGGACGGCACGGCCGCCGCCTTCCGCATGGCCTATATGGGGCGGGAGACGCAGTCAGGGCCTGCTCGCTCCGTCTGGAAGGCGGACGCTCCCTTGCCCGCTTCGGCGGTGACAACCATCACGCCTTCACCGCCTGTCAGTGCGATTGCGCCGCCCCTGCCCGTACCGGGAACCAGCCTGCCGCAATCCGGCATCAGGCCCGAATATCGCAACAGCGGGCGTCCATTGATCTGATCGCCGCACCTTTTTTGCAAGGCAGTCCGGATTTTTTACGGTTTCCATGGCGGAAACCATTTAAGTCTTTGAAATAATTTGAAATAAATTTCCGAACATTTTTCCCGACCTGCGGAACCGAATGCCGCCTCCGATGGTTCTGCACTGCGGATAGCAAATCTTTTGCCCCCCGCTCTTGCTATCCAAAAAAACATGAGCCCGGAACGCATCTCCCCCCCCCCGACGCGTTCCGGGCTCAGAACTTTTCAGGGCAATCCACGCAAATCAGAGATATTTTCGCTTTCGGAACGCTTTGCCGACCGGCGGGTTGTTTCCTGGTCACCGGCATAAGCCCCGGTTGAACCATGTCCTGCCGGCAACGCAGGACAAAGGCTCTCAAGAGGAGATGATGATGACCAGGAAGATATTAGCCGCGCTTTTGCTGACAGGTTCATTGATGGTCGCGGCATGCAACACGGTCGAGGGCGCCGGCAAGGACGTGCAAAGCGCCGGCCAGGCAGTCGAAAACGCCGCAAACTGATCATTGGAAAGGCTCGCTTCGCCGCGAGCCTTTTTCCCTTCAGCTTGCTGCGTCGGCTGCTTCGCCGGGAGCCATATCCTTCACCCGCTTCCTGTCAGTGAACCAGATGGCGATGATGGTGATTTCGTAAAGCGCCAGCAGCGGCACGGCGAGCATGAGTTGCGAAACGACGTCGGGCGGAGTCAGGACCGCGGCAAGCACGAAAGCCGCAACGATCATGTAGCGCCGCAAACCGATCAGTTGCGACCGGCTGACAAAACCGGCCCGGTTGAGCAGCATCAGCAGCACCGGCATCAGGAAACTGATGCCAAAGGCGAGGATGAACTGCATCACCAGCCCCAGATAGCTGTCCGCACTCGGCAGCGCTTCCACCTGCAATCCGCTGCTGTTCCCCTGAAATTCGAGGAAGAAGTGGAAAGCCGTGGGCATCACCACGAAATAGGCGAGCGATGCGCCCATGGCGAACAGGAAAGGCGTCGCGATGATAAAGGGCAGCAGCGCCTTTTTTTCCTTCGCGTAGAGCCCCGGTGCGACAAAGGCCCAGAGCTGGTTCGCGATGATGGGGAAGGACAGGCAGAAGGCGCCGAAAACCGCGATCTTCACCTGAACGAAAAAGGCCTCGTAAAGCTTGGTATAGACCAGCCGCCCACCACCGTCGCCAAAGGCTTCCTTGAGCGGATGGACGAGGATCGCGAACAGTTGTTCGGAGAAATAGAAGCAGATGGCGCCCGTGATGAACAGCGCATAGACGCATTTCAGCAACCGTCCACGCAGCTCGATCAGATGGTCAAGCAGCGGTGCCTTGCTGTCGTCGATATCCTTCATGCGGCCGCATCACCCTTCCGCGCCGGTTCCTGCGCGACATAGGGCGGACCCTCGGCGGCCGGCCGGGCGATATGGGGCGGCGCTTCACTGGCAGGGGCAGCTTCGGCGACGAAGGGCGGGACGTCCCCGGATGATGTGGATGCAGCCGGCGCCGGCAAGGCTTCGCTTTCGCCGATGCTTTCAGGCCCGGTGATTTCAGAGCCAGTCATTTCAGGCCGCACGGTTTCCGGCGGATGCTCATCCATGATCCGCTTGTTCTGCGCGGCCCATTTCTTTTCCAGCTCCTCCAGCTCGACCTCGCGAACCATCGCATCGATGCCGGTACGGAAATGGCGCGCCATGGACTGCGCCTTGCCCACGATCTGCCCCACCTTGTAGAGCGCGCGCGGCAGGTCCTTCGGACCGATGACGATCACCGCGATGATGACGATCACCAGAAGTTCAGACGAATCGATACCAAACATGCGTGCCTATAGCCCCGGCAGAAGGAAAGATCAGGCCTTGGTCTTTTCTTCCGTTGCGGTGGGCGCGTCCTGTTCGGGCACGCGATGACCCTCGATGCGCGTGGCGGGCTTGGTCGGGACATCGTCCTCCTCCATGCCCTTCTTGAAGCTCTTGATGCCCTTGGCAACGTCGCCCATCAAGCCGGAGATCCGGCCACCGCCGAACAGCAGCATGACCACCAGGAGAACGATGACCCAGTGCATCAGCGAAAAGGAACCCATTTGAACACACTCCTGAAACTGCGTCTCATCTAGAGTGATTTCGACTGAAATGGAACCATTTCACAGCCTGGAAATCACGGCAAACAAAACCCGCAGATCATGTTTTGGCCCTAATGGACCAAGCATGATCTAGGCGTCTTCCTCATCATTTTCCACAACGGATTGGGCGCCCAGACCCTCAAGCGCCAAATCGACCGGATCCAGGAGGCCGGCGGCCCGCAGATCGTCGATCCCGGGCAGGTCCCGGCGGCTGCCAAGGCCGAAATGCGACAGAAATTCCACCGTCGTGACGTAGATCAGGGGCCGTCCCGGCACCTCCCGGCGCCCGGCGGGCCTGATCCACCCTGCCTCCATCAGCACGTCCAGAGTGCCTTTCGCCACCTGAACGCCGCGAATGCCCTCTATCTCGGCGCGACTGACGGGTTCATGATAGGCGATGATCGCCAGCGTTTCCATGGCGGCACGCGACAGCTTGCGCGTCTCGTCCTTTTCCCGACGAAGAATATGGGAAAGGTCGGCCGCCGTCTGGAAATGCCAGCGTCCGCCCCGTTCGACCAGATTGACGCCGCGCCCGGCATAATGCGCGCTCAAGCTTGCAAGCGCGGCAGGCAGATCGCCTGCCTCTCCCACATGCAGCCTGATCTCCGCCGGGGCCAGCGGCTGTTCCGACACGAACAGCACGGCCTCCACCGCGCGAAGGAAATCATCCTCTTCCTCGATCACAACAGGCGCCCCGCAGTCGGTTCCGGCACGGCGGCGCGCAGGAAAATGGGTTCGAAAATCCCTTCCTGCTGGATTTCGAGCCGCCCCTGCCGCGCCAGTTCCAGCGCGGCGACGAAACTGCTGGCCAGCGCCGATCGTGCCATTGGCCCATCCTGCCCGCCTGGCAGGAAGGCTTCAAGCGCGGTCCAGTCGATCGCCGCCCCCACCAAGGTGCCGACACGCTGTATCGCCTCGTCCAGGGTCATGACCGGCCGGACCGCGACCATATGCACCACTGGCTGCGTCCGCGCGCGGACCTGGCCGTAGGACTGGATCAGGTCGAACAGGCTGGCCGCCCATTTCGCCTTGCGGACGAGGCGCAAGCCCTCCGGCTTTTCCCGGACAAACACGTCGCGGCCGACACGGTCGCGCGCCATCAGCCGGGCACCCGCCTCCCGCATCGCCTGAAGCCGCTGGAGCCGCAATTGCAGCCGCAGCGCCAATTCCTCGGGGCCGGGTTCGGGCTGCGCCTCCCTGGGCAGCAGCAGCGAGGATTTGAGATAGGCCAGCCACGCCGCCATCACCAGATAGTCGGCCGCCAGTTCCAGCTTCAGCTTCCGCGCGCCCTCGATATGGGCAAGATATTGTTCGACCAGCGCAAGGATGGAGATCTCGCGCAGATCGACCTTCTGCGTCCGCGCCAGAGCCAGCAACAGGTCCAGCGGCCCTTCCCAGCTTTCAAAGCTGACGGTCAGCGTGTCCGGCCTGGGCGCGGCGGCGGGGGTGAAGAAATCCTCCATCGTCAAAGCGGCACGTTCCGCCCGTCAGCGCACCGTTTCACGCCGGCACCATGGCCAGCAGCGCGTCGCGGGTGGCGAGCAGTTCGTCCAGCGGCGGACCGTCGGGCGCGGCGCGCCTCGACGCCATCGCCCGGTCCAGCCTCGCCCTGGCCTCCACGCCGATCTCCGGCAGCAGGCCCGCAATGCCCACCATGTCGTCCATCCGCCCCCAGCAGTTGAGGGCAAGATCGCAACCCGCCGCAACCGTTGCCGCCGCCAGTTCGGGGATGCTGCCCTTCAGCGCCTTCATGTCGAGATCGTCGGACATCAACAGCCCGTCGAAACCGATCCGCCCACGGATGATCGTGTCGATCACGGAAGGCGAAAGGCTGGCCGGCAGATCCGGATCCCAGGCGGTGTAGACGACATGCGCCGTCATTCCGATGGGCGCGTCCTTCAACGCCTGAAAGGGCGCCAGGTCGATCGCCAGCGCATCCTCGTCGGCCGTGACGATGGGCAGTTCATGATGGCTGTCGACCATCGCGCGGCCATGACCCGGCATGTGCTTGATGATGCCGACCACGCCCTCCTCGGCGAGCCCTTCGATCACGGCCCTTCCCAAGGCCGCGACCCGCATCGGCTCTGCGCCCAGGGTACGGTCGCCCATGATGTCGCTCGCCCCATCCTGCCGCACGTCGAGCAACGGCAGCGCATCGACCGTGATCCCGACCTCCGCCAGGGTCGCGGCAATGGCCCGTGCATTGGCCCGGGCCGCGGCAATGGCGCTGGACGGCGCTATCTCATAGAGCCTGTCGAACAGCGCGCCGGGAGGGAAGCTGGGCCAGACCGGCGCCTGCATCCGCGCCACCCGGCCGCCTTCCTGATCGATCATGATGAGCAGATCGTCACGACCATGCAGCGCGCGCAGGTCGTCGGTCAGGGCGCGAAGCTGCGCGCGATCCACGATATTGCGCCGGAAGAGAATGTAACCCGCCGGATCGGCCTCCGCGAAGAAGGCGCGTTCGTCGGATGTCAGGGTCTCACCGCAAAGGCCAAAGATAACGGGTTTCATGCGAAGCGATGGTAGCGGGTGAAAGAAGCCCTGTCGAAGGGGTTATTCCGGCCTTGCGGCGTGATTTCCCAATATTGGTTGCGGGATAGGAAGCTCAGTGGCTTCAGGGCCGAACGAAACGGTCGCGATGGGGCCCTTCAAACCAGATCGCCCTTCGCCCCTAATTGACCACCATACAGCTTTCGCCCGCGACCTTGAGCTTGCCGCAAAGCGTACTGGCCTGCCCGCCTGCCGCGGCGCGCAGGCGATAGACTGTGCTGCCGCCCACTTCCGCCTGCTCGATCGACATCGGCAACGGCTCCAGATAGGTAAAACGCTTGGACAAACGCTTCCACGCATCCTTGGCAAACGCCTGGTTCCCATAGGCGCCAAGCTGGATCATGCCGCCGCCTGCGGGCCGCGCCGCCGCTGTCGCCGGCCTGGCGCTGGTCTCATCCGTCACCCGCGCCGTGACGCTTTGCGCCGGCTTGCCCTTCACGGCAGGGCGCGCATTGTCCGCCGATCCAGTCGGCACGATCGGCGCCTCCGGCACGCGGGTGGGATCGATTCGCCCGTCGCGCGCCACGCCCTCGCTCGCGGCATAGCTGGCATCGCCCTCGCCATCGAATTTCTTGGCGTCGGCTTCCTTGGCGGGAATCTTGTAGTCCCCGGCGGGCGCGGCAATCAGCTTGCCTTCGCCCCTGGCGCCGCCGGTCCGGTTCTGGATCAGCCAGACCCCCGCGACGACAGCGCCGATCAGCACCAGGCCAAAGAGAATGAAGCCCAGCAGCCGCAGCGGCGAGAGCCCCTGCTCCTCCTCATCCTCGATGGCGGGCTCCAGCCAGGGCAGACGCTCTTCATCGTCCAGGTCCAGCCTTCCCCGCGCATAGTCGCCCATCTCGATCAAACTCCGCCGGTCATTGCATCTCGGTCAGGGCCGCAACGCCCATCAGCGCCAACCCGTTACGGATGATCTGCCCGATTCCCCTGCTCAAGAAAAGCCGCGCGGAAGTAGTGGCCGGATCATCCGTCAGGATGACCCGCGCCTGCGGATTGTCGTTGCCGAGATTCCACCAGCTATGGAAGGCAGATGCCAAGTCATTGAGATAAAAGGCAATACGATGCGGCTCACGGGCCAAAGCTGCCCCTTCCACCACGCGCGGGAACTGCGCGGCGAGCTTCACCAGCCCCAATTCCTCCGTCCCAAGGCGGGACAGGTCGGGCGCAGGCAGGGCGATCCCCGCCTCTTCCGCCCGTCGTCCCAGCGAACTGATGCGTGCGTGGGCATATTGCACGTAGAAGACGGGATTGTCCTTCGACGCCTCCACCACCTTGGCAAAGTCGAAGTCCATTTGGGCATCGGCCTTGCGGGTCAGCATGGTGAAGCGGACCACATCCTTGCCGACTTCGCGGACCACATCGGCGAGCGTCACGAAATTGCCGGCCCGCTTGGACATCTTCACCGGCTCGCCGTCGCGCAGCAGGCGCACCATCTGGATCAGCTTGACGTCGAAGCGCGCCTTGCCCTCGGTCAGTGCGGCGACCGCCGCCTGGATGCGCTTCACCGTGCCGCCATGGTCCGCGCCCCAGATGTCGATCAACTGGTCAGCCGTCTGCGCCTTCTGGTAATGATAGGCCATGTCGGCGCCGAAATAGGTCCAGCTGCCATTGGACTTCCTGATCGGGCGATCCTGGTCGTCACCGAATTTCGTCGAACGGAACAGCGGCAGCTCGACCGGCTCCCAATCCTCGGGCGTCTCGCCCTTGGGCGCTTCCAGCACGCCGTCATAGACCAGGTCATGCGCGCGCAACCATTTTTCGGCCGCTTCGGGCTTGCCCGCTGCCTGCAACTCGGCCTCGGAAGAGAAGATGTCGTGGTGAATACCCAGCAGCGCCAGGTCGCTGCGGATCATCTCCATCATCGCCGCGACGGCCTGGGTGCGGAACAGCACCAGCCATTCGCTCTCCGGCGCGCCCACATATCTGTCGCCATATTGGGCGGCCAGCGCCTGGCCCACCGGCACCAGATAATCGCCGGGATAAAGGCCTTCGGGAATTTCTCCCACCGCTTCGCCCAATGCCTCGCGGTAGCGCACATGCGCCGACCGGGCGAGCACGTCGACCTGCCCCCCGGCATCGTTGATATAATATTCGCGGATCACCTTGTGCCCGACATGTTCCAGCAACGTGGCGAGCGCGTCGCCCACCACCGCCCCCCGGCAATGGCCCATATGCATGGGGCCGGTCGGATTGGCGGACACATATTCGACGTTGACGGTCACGCCCTCCCCGGTCGAGGAACGGCCATAATCCTCCGCCTCGGCATGGATGGCGGCCAGCTCCGCGCGCCAGGTGGCGTCGGTCAGCTTCAGGTTGATGAAGCCCGGTCCGGCGATGGACGCGCCCTCGACCTCGTCCAGCTTTTCCAGCCCCGCGACGATCTTCTCCGCCAGGCTGCGCGGATTGCTGCCGGCTGGCTTGGCGAGCACCATGGCGGCGTTGGTGGCAAGGTCGCCATGACCCGGATCACGCGGCGGTTCGACCGTCACCGGCTTGCGGTTGAGACCGGTGGGCAGCGTGCCGTCAGCCTCCAGCGCGTCGAGCACGGCGTCGAGATGGGCGGTGAAACGGTTGTAAAGAGACACTGGGGCGAACTTTCTACCAGGACCCGTTCACCCTGAGCCTGTCGAAGGGTCGCCCTCTTTCAGAAGAAACAAGGGCTTCGACAAGCTCGGCCCGAACGGGGAAATGAACTGAGCTTAGCGGGTCGCGTTGTAACGGAGCTGATCCTGGGTCAGGTTGAAACCCACGAGCAGCTCGAAACTGGTTCGCTGCAGGGCCGCCTTGACCTCCGGCTGCGCGAAGGGGTCGATCGCGGCATCGGCATCGCCGGCCTTGCGCTTTTCCGTGATCTTGCGCTGGACGTCGGCAGGCAATGTCGCGGCAGCCTTGTTCACATAGGAACCCGCCTTGGCGGTCGCGGTGGCGCGATATTGCCCGGCCGGGAAGTCGAGCACCACCTGGCCCACGCGCTTGGCGACGACCGCGTTGCCGCCCCGCACAACGGCGGAATAATAGGGAAGCGTCACCTGCCGCGCCGCGCTCGCGTCACTGCGGCGGGCGTTCACGGTGAAGGTCGCCTCGGTATAAAGCTGGTCCCCGTCCGAACAGGTCGAGCGCAGATTGGTGATTTCCGCCACCACGTCGATCGCGCGCGCATCCGTGCTGCCCGCCGGGTTGAACAGGGTGACGTCGCCGGTTTGTGCCGGGATCGCCGCCACGGGACAGGCCGAGCGCACGGCCACGATGCCGCCCGTGGGATCGATTTCGCCCCGCTGGGAACAGCCCGCAAGGGCCATGGCGATCATTCCGGTCAGCGCAAATCGAGAAAAGGTCACAGGCAATCCCTTGGGAACAGGCGTTGGGCTTCTTATCCATAGCCCGTCCCCCACGCAACTCAAACTGCACAGCGCCGCAAGTAAGCGGCTTTCCACCAAAGCCGCATTGGTCTAAGCGGCGGGCATGACCGCCCTTCCGCCCATGAAGCTGCTGATCGCCGCCCCGCGGGGCTTTTGCGCCGGTGTCGACCGCGCCATCGTCATCGTCGAAAGGGCGATCGAAAAATATGGCGCACCTGTCTACGTCCGCCATGAGATCGTCCATAACAAATATGTGGTCGACGGGCTGAAGGCGAAAGGCGCGATCTTCGTCGAGGAACTGGATCAGGTTCCCGACGGCGTACCCGTCGTGTTTTCCGCCCATGGCGTGCCCAAGACGGTCCCGGCCAGGGCCGAGGAACGCGGGCTCGACTATCTCGACGCCACCTGCCCGCTCGTCAGCAAGGTCCATCGCCAGGCCGAACGGCAGGTGGAGGTGGGGCGCCATATCCTCTTCATCGGGCACCGGGGCCATCCGGAAGTGATCGGCACCTTCGGCCAGGTCGAGCCGGGCCATATGACCCTCATCGAAACGGTGGAGGATGCCGAAGCCTTCATCCCTGCCGATCCGGACAATCTCGCCTTCCTGACGCAGACGACCCTGTCGGTGGACGACACCGCAGCGATCGTCGCCACGCTCCAGCGCCGCTTCCCGGCGATCCATGCGCCCAAGGGCGAGGATATCTGCTACGCCACCTCCAACCGGCAGGCCGCGGTGAAGGCGATCGCCGCCCGTTGCGACGCCGTGTACGTGATCGGCGCGCCCAACAGTTCCAACTCCCTGCGACTGGTGGAGGTGGCAGAGCGCGAAGGGACGCCGGCCCGACTGATCCAGCGCGCCGACGAGATCGACTTCGCCTGGCTGGATGGCGTCGGCACGCTGGGCCTTACCGCCGGCGCCTCCGCACCCGAGGTTCTGGTGCGCGAAGTGGTCGACCGGATCAGCGAACGATTCTCCGTGCTGGAGGAGCAGGTCGAAACCGCGCGGGAAAGCGTTGCCTTCAAACTCCCCCGCGGACTGGAGGCCGCGTAGATCCATGGCCGTCTATACCCAGGTTCCCGCCGAACAGATCGACGCTTTCCTCACCCGCTACGACGCCGGACACCTCGTCTCCGCCAAGGGTATCGCGGAAGGGGTGGAAAACAGCAATTATCTGCTCGAAACCACCGGCCCGGACGGGCAGGGCCACCGCTATATCCTCACCCTTTATGAAAAGCGAGTGGATGAGGCGGACCTGCCCTTCTTCATGGACCTGCTCGACCATCTGGGCGCACGCGGCTGCCTGGTGCCCCGTTTCATCGCGGATCGGCAGGGGAAGCGGCTGCAACAGCTCGCCGGACGCCCGGCCTGCCTGATCGAATTCCTGACCGGCATCTCCGTGACGGAGCCGACCGTGGGCCAGGCCCGGGCGGCAGGCGCTGCGCTGGGCGAGATGCACCGCGCGGCGGAGGGATTCGCCGGCACCCGCCGCAATGCCCTCGACCTCCCCGGCTGGCATGAGCTGGCCGCCAGATGCGGCGCGGACTTCGACCAGATCGCGCCTGGGCTAGGCGCGCGCGTGGCGGAGGAACTCGCTTTTCTCGACGCCCATTGGCCGGCAGACCTGCCCCGCTCCGTCATCCATGCCGATCTCTTTCCCGACAATGTGCTGATGTTGGGCGACCAGGTGACGGGCCTCATCGACTTCTATTTCAGCTGCACGGACGTCCGCGCCTATGATCTGGCCGTCACGCACAGCGCCTGGGTGTTCAGCAATGACGGCGCGACATGGTTCGGGGATCGGGCAGCGGCGCTCGGTGCCGGCTATCGCGAAACGCACGGCCTGACCGAAGCCGAACGCGACGCTTTCCCTGTCCTCTGTCGCGGTGCGGCGCTCCGCTTCCTGCTGACGCGCGCCTATGACTGGATCAATACGCCCGCCGATGCGCTGGTGACGCGCAAGGATCCGCTCGCCTATCTGCGTCGCCTTGAATTCTACGCCAATGCCGACCCGGCCATGTTGCTCGGCGCATGAGCGCCCTTCCGCAGGTCGAGATCTTCACTGACGGCGCGTGCAAGGGCAATCCCGGCCCCGGCGGCTGGGGCGCGGTACTGCGCTTTGGCGAGACGGAGAAGGAAATTTCCGGCGGTGAAACGCTGACCACCAACAACCGCATGGAGATGATGGCGGCCATGCAGGCCCTGGAAACGCTGAAGCGCCCGTGCCAGGTGACCCTTTATACCGACAGCAAATATGTGATGGACGGCATCACCAAATGGGTCTTCGGCTGGCAGAAGAACGGCTGGAAGACAGCCGACAGGAAGCCGGTCAAGAATGCGGAACTCTGGCAGGAACTGGTCAAGGCCGCTGCCCGCCACAAGGTGACCTGGCAATGGGTGAAGGGCCATGCCGGCCACCCGGAAAATGAACGGGCCGACCAGCTCGCCTGCGCCGCGGCGGAACAGTATCGTCAATAGATAGGCTGGCCTTCGCGAACAGCTAATACCCCCCGGCTGCCCCGGACGGGCGCGATCCGGTCAGGATTGAAGGCCATCATCCTTGTCCAGGGGATTGCGGCCGAAGACATTGCCCGCCGGATAATAGCGGCAGACCAGATAATCGTAGCTTTGCCCCTCCGCCAGGGCGCAGCCGACCTTGCGCGTGCCGCGCCAGATGATCTGGGTATAATGGCCGACATCCTCCCATCGGCCGGTGACGCTGACATCGGGCAGCTTGCCGCTCCGCCGGAACCAGCGCTTCTCATCAAGGAAGGAGCCGACCATCAGCTGATAATCATAAAGGCCGCGCGACCCCATCCAGAGATTTTCGCCGCTCGGAATGGTGCGGCTGGAACGGGCGGAATGGCGGAAAATATTGATCTGCGCCATTTGCCGCGCATAGCGGGCCGCATCAGCGGCCAGGGCGCTGTCCCAGGCCAATGGCGCAAGCCCCAGCGATTCCCGCTCCTCATTCTGCATGCCCAGCACGACGTCCTGCATCAGGCGGTCGTCCCGGTCCGCTTCCTCCAGCCCGTAATAGGACGCTGGCCTTGCCGGCGGCAATTGCCGCATCCCCGATGACGGCTCCGCATCGCCCTGCGCCGCCGCTGTCGCCAGCAGGCCCAGCAGCGCTAGAGCGGGTTTCGATCTGATTGAATCAGATCGCCGCTCTGAATTCCTTGTTTGCCGCGATTTCTTGACCAGCGATCGGTTCCGATCGCTTGGAAATCGCTCTGGCCGCGCGGGCCAAAGCCGCCTAAGAACGCCTCCAATCATGTCCCCCGCCCTTCTCAGTCCCGACAATGCGGCCGATGAGCCCATAGCCTTATATGTGCATTGGCCATTTTGCGTTTCCAAATGTCCTTATTGCGATTTTAACAGCCATGTCCGGGCCAGCATCGACAGCGATGCCTGGCGTGCGGCGTTGCTGAGCGATCTGGCCCATGAAGCCGCGCTGAACGGCGGACGGCGGCTTTCTTCCATCTTCTTCGGCGGCGGCACGCCATCGCTGATGCCGCCCGACATTGTCGGCGCGCTGATCGACGCGGCGACCCGCCATTGGCGGCCGACAAGCGACATCGAAATCACGCTGGAGGCCAATCCCAGCTCGGTCGAGGCCGCCCGATTCGCTGACCTGGCGGCGGCTGGCGTAAACCGCGTATCGCTGGGCCTTCAGTCGCTGGAGAATGAGGCGCTGCATTTCCTCGGCCGCGCGCATGACGTGCGGGAGGGGCTGGCGGCATTGGAGGTGGCCCAGTCGACCTTCGGCCGGGTGAATTTCGACCTGATCTATGCCCGTCCCGATCAGAGTCTGGCGGATTGGGAGAGCGAACTGGCGCGCGGACTGTCCTTCGGCACCGACCACCTCTCACTCTATCAACTCACCATCGAACCGGGCACCCGCTTCGCGACGCTGGTGGCGCAGGGCAAGCTGAACCCGGCCGATCCGGACCATGCCGCCGATCTTTACGAACAGACGCAGGCCATGACGGCCGCCGCTGGCATAAGGGCTTATGAGATCAGCAACCACGCCCGGCCCGGACAGGAAAGCCGGCATAACCTGACCTATTGGCGCTATGGCGATTATGTCGGCGTCGGGCCCGGCGCGCATGGCCGGCGCGACGGACTGGCGACGCTGCGCCACAGGAAGCCGGAAAACTGGATGAGCGCCGTAACGCGCAACGGCCACGGTCTGCAAGGCGAGGAACCCCTTGATGGCCGCGACCGGGCCCGGGAAGCGCTACTGATGGGACTGCGCCTTGCCGAAGGCGTGGATCTGGATCGTATCGCGCGCCTGTCGGGATTGCCCGTCGACATGCTGGTCGACAGGCACGCAATCGCGCGGATTGCGGGGCATGGCATGATCCGCCAGGACGGGCAGCGGCTTCGCATCGACCCGGCCGGAATGCTGCTGCTCGACGCCATCCTGCCGGAGATTGTGGCGGTCTGAACAACGGATATGGGGCACGCTGCGTCAAATCCGATGCAGGTCGCGCATCCGCTTCCTGGTTTCGCACCTGCCCCAATCAGGCCCCGCTTCAGTCAGGCCCCGCTTCAATCAGGCCCGACTCACTCCTCCCCGTCCATTTGCGCAATCTCCTTGTCCAGATCGCGCAAGACTTCGGCGCGGATCTTGTCCGACATCCGGGCCGCCGCCGCGATCTGGGCGCGGGCCGCGATCAATCCTGCGCGGGCAGCGCGGTTGGCCTGCCCCTCTATCTGGTCCTGACAAATCCGGATACGGATGTGGCGGCGGCCATCGGCGTCCACCGTCTCCTGCCGACTGACGCTCTTGCCGTTCTCGCAACCATTGGCGATGTCGACATTCGGTATCTTGCGGCGGATTTCCGCTTCGCTCGGCATGACATGGGACATGACGCGGTCGCCCTCATCGCCCAGGGCGGTGGGAGGCGACGGCGGAACGGGCGGGACCGGCGGCGCCACATCGGCCACGGGCGCAGCCGGAGCGGGCGGAGCGGGAGGAGCCGAGGGCAGCGATGCCGTCTCCCCGGCTTGTCCGGCAGGGGATTGCGATTGGGCTGCGGCAGCGATTTTCGGCGCTTGGGATGGTGCGATCTCGCTGGCGGAAGCAGGCTGGGCAACCAGAGCGGCCAGCCTGCCGAAATTCATCGACTCCACCTTGTCGGTGATCGCGGCGACCTGTCGCGCCGCCCGGGTGCCGGACGCAGTCAGGGCCAGGCCCGACGCCGTCACCAGCGCGACCGCCGCCATGCCCCAACTGATGCGGCACAGCGACATTTCATGGGCAGACAGCATTTTCAGCCTCCCTTTCAGCGCGGTTATGCGATTGAGATGGCAGGCGCCGGCGAACCGGCGACCTCCGGCAGCCTTCAGGATGGCGCGCCCATAGGCATGCGCCTGATCCCGGCCATGGAGCGAGAGCACCCGCGCATCGCAAGCCTGCTCCTGATCCGCGCGATAGGCATGATAGGCGGCCCAGGCGATCGGATTGCACCAGTGCAGGCCCAGCAGCAACAATGCGACCATGTTGGCGGCCAGATCCCCGCCCTGATGATGGGCGCGCTCATGGGCGATCGCCATCGCCTGTTCCTGCGGGTCGAACCGCAGCGCGAAATCGGCGGGCAGCGCGATGACAGGACGGATAAGCCCGAAGGCCAGCGGTCCGCCCGCCTTTGGGCTAGTGACGATGCGGATGCGGCCCTCCTCGCCGATCAGCGTCGCTCCGTTGAGGATGAGATGGCGGAAGCGGATATAGCCGATCGCCTGCACGGTCAGGAACAGGATGACACCCAGCAGCCAGAGCGAAACGGCGATCTCCAGCCAGGGAGTGCCCGATCCGGACTGAAGGGGCAGCGTCACCGGCGCCGGATCCAGCAGGGTCGGCAAGCCCGCCTGATCGGCCGCCTGCTGCAAGGGCGAAGGGTTGGCGACTCCCCGCGGCAAGGCGGGCAAGGTCATGCGGGCAAGCGGCAGCAGCCAAAGCCAATAGGCCGCCTTTGCACCCAGCCAGCGCGCAACCGGTCGCCGCAGCAGCATGACCAGCGCCATCAACAGGGTAGTCGCGATCAGCGTTTCTGCGATCCAGACGCTCATGATTTCAACCCTTTCAGGATTTCCTCAAGCTCGGCGATATCCTCCGCCGTCAACTGGTCCTGGCTCGCAAGCTGCGCCACCAGAGGCGACACGCGCCCGCCGAACAGCCGGTTCACGAACCGCCCCGACTCGCCTGCAACATACTCTTCCCGCGCAACGAGCGGGCGATATAAAAAGCGGCGGCCATCCTGATCGGCGGCAATGATATCCTTGGACATCAGCCGGGACAGCAGGGTCTTGACGGTCTGGACGCTCCAGTCGCGCCCGGCGGCGACCCGCTCGGCCACGTCGGCGGCGGTCTGGGGCGCGCGTGCCCACAGCGCCTCCATCACCACCAGTTCGGCCTCGCTGATCTTCTCGCTCACAGGGTTCATCCGTACCAGAATCGACTACAGATGTAATCGCATTGATTACATCTGTAGTCAAGCCATTCCCCGGACTGTCGCCATATTTTACATTCTATGGATCAGCTTCATGGGCATTAACCCTCAGATAGCGCGCTAAGGGCCGATTTCCGCTGGCTGGCACAGGCTTTGCGTTTCCAGCCTCATACCCGATCGTTCGACTACCCGGGAGGATGCGGCACCAGTCTCCGCCGCATCCTCCCACCCGGTTTTCCCAGCCCAACGCCGAACGTCAACCCGCGTCACAAGCATGAAAAAAGCGGCCCGGATGACCGGACCGCCCATTCAGCATGCTAATAAAAGGCGTTCAGTTGGCCGCTGCGACGCCCTGGTCGGTCATCAGCTGCTGCAATTCGCCAGCCTCGTACATCTCCATCATGATGTCGCTGCCGCCGACAAATTCGCCCTTCACATAAAGTTGGGGAATGGTCGGCCAATCGGAAAAGGCCTTGATGCCCTGACGGACCCCTTGGTCCTGCAAGACGTCGACGCTTTCATAAGCGACGCCCAGATGTTCAAGGATCGCGATGGCGCGGCTGGAAAAACCGCATTGCGGGAACAGCGGGGTGCCCTTCATGAAAAGCACGACATCATTGCCGTTGACGATGTCGGCGATCCGCTGCTGCACGGCGTCGGTCATTATCTGATCCATTCCTGTCAGGCGCCAATCCGGCGCGCTCAATATGATGGCGGTTAATTGGGGACGGCAGTGGTCAGTTGCAAGGCGTGGAGCACACCGCCCATGCGGCCGCCCAGCGCGGCATAGACGGCCCGCTGCTGCGCGACGCGGCTCATGCCCCGAAAGCTCTCTGCCACGACCTTCGCCGCATAATGGTCCCCGTCGCCCGCAAGATCGGTGATCTCCACCTGCGCATCGGGGATGGCGGCGCGGATCATGTCGGCAATGTCATCGGCGGCCATCGGCATGGCGAAAGGTTCCTGACGCTTATTGGGCTTCGATGAACATGCGGCGGGCAATGACCTGCTGCTCGTCCAGCGCGGCGCGAACGCCCGCTTCGTCGATGTCGATGCCGGCCTGGGTCATGTCGCCCAGCAGCTTGCGGATAACATCCTCGTCGCCCGCCTCTTCGAAATCGGCCTGCACGACGGCCTTGGCATAGGCGTCCGTTTCTTCGGGCGTCAGGCCCATCTTCGCCGCCGCCCATTCTCCCAGCAGCCGGTTGCGCCGCGCCTGGATGCGGAACTGCATCTCCTGGTCATGCGCAAACATGTTTTCAAAGGCCTTTTCGCGGTCGTCGAAGGTGGTCATGCCTGTACCCTGTAAGAGGTGAAATGGATCATCGATCCGAAATAGGAAGATCGGGACGCTTACGCAACGGCGGGGACGAGCCAGGGACGCCTTCCGGCGTCCTTTGCCTCGAATGCGCTGATGGTGTCCGCCTGTCCCAGCGTCAGCCCGATTTCGTCCAGACCGCCAAGCAGGCAGTGTTTGCGAAACGGGTCGATCTCGAACTGGAAGCGATCCTGGAACTGCGTCGTGACCGTCTGATGTTCCAGGTCGACATGGATGGGGTCGGTGCGGGCAACATCCATCAGCCGGTCGATTGCCTCCTGCGGCAGGACCACCGTCAAAATGCCGTTCTTGAATGCGTTGCCGGAGAAAATATCGGAGAAGCTGGGCGCGATCACGACCTTGATGCCCAGGTCGGCGAGCGCCCAGGCGGCATGTTCGCGGCTGGACCCGCACCCGAAATTGTCGCCCGCGATCAGGATCGGGCTGCCCGCATATTCAGGATCATCGAAGACATTGCCCGGCTCCTTGCGCAACACCTCGAAAGCGCCCCTGCCCAGGCCCGCCCGCGAAATGGTCTTGAGCCAATGCGCCGGGATGACGATGTCGGTGTCGACATTCTTCATCCCGAACGGATAGGCCCGGCCGTCGACGATCGTCAGCTTTTCCATCAATCCGCCTGTTTGCTCGCCGGGCGCGGCGTATCTTCCGCGCGTCCCAGGGTCGCCGCCATGGCGGCACTCGCCAGCGCGCCCAGCGCCAGCAGCCAGAATACCTTCTTCATGCGACCGCCTCTCCCCTTTTTTCACTCATCAGTTCGCGTACGTCCGTGAGATGTCCGGTGACGGCGGCGGCAGCGGCCATGACGGGCGAGACGAGATGCGTCCGCGACCCCGGCCCCTGCCGACCCATGAAATTGCGATTGCTGGTGGAGGCGCAGCGCTCCCCGGCCGGCACCTTGTCCGGGTTCATGCCCAGGCAAGCGGAGCAGCCCGGCTCCCGCCATTCGAACCCGGCCTCGGTGAAAATGCGGTCGAGACCTTCGGCCTCCGCCTGACGCTTGACCAGCCCGGAGCCGGGAACCACCATCGCATGCTTGATGCCGCTGGCGATGCGGCGCCCCTTGAGCAGGTCGGCTGCGGCGCGCAGATCCTCGATACGGCTGTTGGTGCAACTGCCGATGAAGACATGCTCGATCGCCACATCTTCCATCCGCTGTCCGGCGGAAAGGCCCATATAATCAAGCGATTTCTGCGCGGCCGCCCGCTTGGACGCGTCCGCGAAACTCTCCGGATCGGGCACCACGCCGGTCACCGGCACGACATCCTCCGGGCTGGTGCCCCAGGTGACGTTCGGCACGATGTCGGCGGCATCGATGACGACGCTCTTGTCGAATACGGCGCCTTCATCGGTCGCCAGCGTCTTCCAATAGGCGACGGCAGCATCCCAGTCGGCACCTTTGGGTGCCAGCGGCCTGCCCTTCAGATAGGCAAAGGTCTTTTCATCGGGCGCGAACAGGCCGGACCGCGCGCCGGCCTCGATCGACATGTTGGCGACGGTCAGCCGTCCCTCGATCGACATGTCGCGGAACACCGATCCGCGATATTCCATGACATAGCCGGTGCCGCCGGCAGTGCCGATCCGCCCGCAAATAGCCAGCGCAACGTCCTTGGGCGTGACGCCATAGCCCAACTCGCCCTCGACGACGACTTCCATCGTCTTCGACTGCTTGAGCAGCAGCGTCTGGGTGGCCAGCACATGTTCCACCTCCGACGTGCCGATCCCGAAGGCCAGCGCGCCCAGCGCACCGTGCGAGCTGGTGTGGCTGTCACCGCAGACCAGAGTGGTGCCAGGCAGGGTGAAGCCCTGTTCCGGCCCGACGACATGGACGATGCCCTGTTCGGGATCCGCGTCGCCGATCAGGCGGACGCCGAATTCCGGGGCGTTCCGTTCCAGCGCCGCCAACTGCTGCGCGCTTTCCGGATCGGCAATGGGAATGCGGTGGCCCGCCGCGTCGCGTCGTGCTGTGGTGGGCAGATTGTGATCCGGCACCGCCAGCGTCAGGTCAGGCCGCCGCACCTTGCGACCGGCAAGCCGAAGCCCCTCGAACGCCTGGGGACTCGTCACCTCATGCACGAGATGGCGATCGATATAGATCAGGCAGGTTCCATCGGGACGGCGTTCGACGACATGCGCGTCCCAAATCTTCTCGTAAAGGGTGCTGGGCTTGACCATAATGATTTCCCCTAGACCCAGACAGGGGAAGGGAAAAGGGTAAAAGCAGCCAATTTTTGCTGTTGTGGGAGATAATCGGCCGCGCCCTGCGTCCAGCCCGGCTCTCGGCCAGTCGCAGCTCAGGCGGCGCGATGGTCCGCCACGATGCGCCCGGCCGCTCCAAGCTCCGCTTCATGGCTTTCCTCGCGCCATGTTTCGGCAAGCGCCGCGCTTTCCCATTCCCGCATGGCGGGCAGCGCCAGCATATGCCCGACCCAGCCCAGCGCCGTCTGGCCGATGTTGAGGCCATAGGTCCGCACCCGAAAAGCGACCGGCGCATAAAAGGCGTCGACGGCTGTAAAGGCGGGTCCGGCCAGGAATGGTCCGCCGAAACGGGACAGTCCTTCCTCCCACAATTCGGTCAGCCGGGCGATGTTGCGGTTCAGTGCGGGCGAAGGCAAATGCGGCTCCACCCGCACGCCGACATTCATAGGGCAATCATTGCGCAGGGTGGCGAAGCCGCCATGCATTTCCGCCACGGCCGATTGCGCCCAGGCCCTCGCCGCCTCCTGCCTTGGCCAGACCTCCGCATGCCTATCCGCCAGGTAAAGCGTGATGCCCAGCGAATCCCACACCGTCCTGTCCCCATCGATCAGGACCGGCACCTGGCCCGTGGGAGAAAATTCACGGAAAGCGACGTAGTTTTCGGCAGCGGCAAAAGGCTCCATCCGGTCGCTGAAGGGAATGGCCAGCGCCTTCATCAGCACCCAGGGGCGCAGCGACCAGCTCGAATAATTCCGGTTGGCGGTGATGAGGGTGTAGGGCATCGGCTCCTCCGGTGAATGCGGAACCGCAATAGCCCCGCCCGCCCGAATGCGAAACCCGGAACCGGCGAGGGTTTCACAAGCTGGCCTTATAAAAAAACGACCCGGAGCACGAAGCTCCGGGTCGTCAAGTCCTTCCACCCTGATCGCGGGAACTGCACCCCCGCGACCCGGATCGTTCAGCAGCCTTCAGGGCGGCAAACTGATTCCCTCCGCAGCCTTCAGGCTGCAAACTGATTCATCGTGTTGTGGGTGCCGCCCGCCTTCAGCGCCGCTTCACCCGCGAAATATTCCTTATGGTCGTCGCCAATGTCCGAACCGGCCATGTTCTGGTGCTTGACGCAGGCGATACCCTGGCGGATTTCCTTGCGCTGGACGCCTTCGACATAGCCCAGCATTCCTGCCTCACCGAAATACTCCCTGGCAAGATTGTCGGTCGACAGAGCGGCAGTGTGATAGGTTGGCAGGGTGATGAGGTGATGGAAGATGCCGGCCCGCGCCGCCGCATCCCTCTGGAAGGTGCGGATCTTCTCATCAGCCTCACGGCCCAGCTCCGTCGCGTCATAATCGGCGCTCATCAGCTTCGCGCGATCATAGGCGCTGACATCCTTGTCCTGCGCGGTCCATGCGTCGAACACCTGCTGGCGGAAGTTCAGCGTCCAGTTGAACGACGGCGAGTTGTTATAGACCAGCTTCGCATTCGGCACGACCTGGCGGATGCGGTCGACCATACCCGCGATCTGTTCGACATGCGGCTTTTCCGTCTCGATCCACAGCAGGTCCGCGCCGTTCTGGAGCGAGGTGATGCAGTCGAGGACGACGCGATCCTCTCCGGTGCCCGAGCGGAACTGGAACAGGTTGGACGGCAGCCGCTTCGGACGGAACAGCTTGCCGCCGCGGGCCAGGACGACATCGCCGCGCAGCGTGTTGATGTCCGTGACCTCCTCGACGTCGAGGAAGCTGTTATACTGGTCGCCCAGGTCGCCATCTTCCTTGCTGTAGGCGATCTGCTTGGTGAGGCCGGCGCCCAGCGAGTCGGTGCGGGCGACGATGATGCCGTCGTCGATCCCCAGCTCCAGGAAGGCGTAGCGGACCGCCCGGATCTTCGCGAGGAAGTCCTCATGCGGCACCGTGACCTTGCCGTCCTGGTGGCCGCACTGCTTTTCGTCCGAGACCTGGTTCTCGATCTGGATGCAGCATGCGCCCGCCTCGATGAACTTCCTGGCCAGCAGATAGGTCGCCTCGGCATTGCCGAAGCCGGCGTCTATGTCCGCGATGATCGGGACGATGTGGGTCTCGTAATTGTCGATGTCGTGGCTGATCTTCTGCGCCCTGACTTCGTCGCCGGCTTCGCGGGCGGCATCGAGGTCGCGGAACATCATGCCCAGTTCGCGGGCATCTGCCTGGCGCAGGAAGGTGTAGAGTTCCTCGATCAGCGCGGGGACGCTGGTCTTCTCATGCATCGACTGGTCGGGCAGCGGCCCGAATTCGCTGCGCAGCGCCGCGACCATCCAGCCGGAAAGATAGAGATATCTGCCCTTGGTCGTGCCGAAATGCTTCTTGATGCTGATCATCTTCTGCTGACCGATGAACCCGTGCCAGCAGCCGAGCGACTGGGTGTAGTTCGCCGGATCCGCATCATAGGCGGCCATGTCGCGGCGCATGATGCCGGCGGTGTAGCGGGCGATGTCGAGGCCGGTGTGGAAGCGGTTCTGGAGACGCATCCGGGCGACCGATTCGGCCGCGATGCCGTCCCAATGGCCCTGACCCCCGATGATGGTGCCTGCCTTCGTGATTTCCTGCTGATAGGTCATGACTGCTCGATCCCATGAATGTGGCGGTGAATTGATGGCGTTTTCCTAGAAGCGATATTGCGGGTGCGGCAGGGGGCGCGAAGTTCAGTTGTAGAACTTTACAAGATTTGCGTGTAAAGTTGTAAGCGCTGCACAGGAGCGCTTCACCAATGGCCAAGGATCGTCCGGTTTACATGGGCCCGCGCCTGCGCAGGTTGCGGCGCGAGCTGGGCCTGACGCAGGCCGACATGGCCGAGGATCTGGAGATTTCCGCCAGCTATGTGGCCTTGCTGGAGCGTAACCAGCGGCCGCTGACCGCCGACATGCTGCTGCGCCTCGCCCGCACATACAAGATGGACATGAGCGAGCTGGCAGGCGACGGCGGCGCGGAGCAGACGGCGCGGTTGCAGGCCGTATTGAAGGATCCGATGTTCGCGGACATCGACCTGCCGGTGCTGGCGACCGGGGATGTCGCGGTCAACTATCCTGGGATCACGGAGGCTTTGCTGCGGCTGCACACGGCCTATCGCGAGGAGCAGCTGGCCCTGGCCGATCGAGGCCTGGAAGGCGGCATGGAGCGGGAGGAGGCGACGGAAGCGGCCGATCCGGTGGCCGAATCGCGACGCTTCCTGGGCGCGCGGCGGAACAGCTTTCCCCTGCTGGACGATGCGGGGGAAAAGCTGGCGCAGGAAATCGAGACGGCGGGCAGCCTTTCAGCATGGCTGAAGGCGAAGCACAACCTGCGCGTCCGGCGCCTGCCGCCCGATGTCATGGCGGGATCGATGCGGCGGCTGGACCGGCATCGCGACGCGGTGCTGCTGGACGACGCGCTGGACGGAGCGAGCACCCAGTTCCAACTGGCGCTGCAGGTCGCCTATCTGGAAATGCGCCGCGATTTCGACGCGCTGCTGAAGGACGGCCAGTTCGCCGGCGAAAGCGGGCGGCGGCTGACGCGACGGGCGCTCGCCAGCTATGGCGCGGCGGCGATCCTGATGCCCTATACCGCCTTTGCGCGGGCGGTGGAGGCGCGGCGTTATGATGTCGAGGCGCTGGCCCGGCAGTTCGGCACCAGCTTCGAACAGACGGCCCATCGCCTGACGACCTTGCAAAAGCCGGGTCAGGAACGCGTCCCCTTCTTCTTCCTGCGCGTCGATCATGCGGGCAATGTCAGCAAAAGGCTGGACGGCGCGGGCTTTCCCTTCGCCCGCCATGGCGGCTCCTGCCCGCTCTGGTCGGTGCACCACGCGTTCGAGCGTCCTCGGGAAGTGCTCACCCAATGGCTGGAGCTGCCGGACGGGCAACGTTTCTTTTCGATCGCGCGCACGGTGACGGCGGGCGGCGGCGGCTGGGGCGCGCCGAAGATCGAGCGGGCGATCGCGCTATGCTGCGCGGCGGAGCACGCGCATCGGCTGATCTACACCGCGGGCGAGGCCGCAGCCGAACCGACGCCGATCGGCGTCACCTGCCGCCTGTGCCATCGCAGCCAGTGCATGGCCCGATCCGCGCCGCCGATCGGGCGCGACATGCTGCCGGAGGATTTCCGGCGGACCCATGCGCCCTTCGGCTTCGCGGCGGGGTGAGGCGGGAGGAAATCAGCCCTCCAGAAGATCGAGATAGGCGACGACATCATTGTCGGTGGCCAGGAACAGGCCGTCCTGCACGTCCTCCGGCTGCTGCCCGGCTATGCGCATGGCTTCGTTCAGCGGGCCGTAGAACAGGGTCGTCGCCCCGCCCCCGCCATCGGCATCGCTGAGATGATAGAGTCGAACGGTGGCTGAACCATAGGTGCTGCGCATGGGGCGGTTATCGGCGCGGGCGCGCCCGCTTGCAAGCCCGGTGCAGGAGGGATCACGCCATCCTGCCCCCCTATGCCGAGGGCCGGCGGCCGGGTCCTTCAGCGCCGATCCGTCACCTTGATCCCGTTCGCCAGGCGGTTCGCGCCGATTTTCACTGCATCGTCGGTGAAATTGGCGACGAAGCTGCTGTTGCGCTGCAATCCGGGCACGAAGGAGGCGCTGTTGTTCGCGATGGAAAGGTGGCTGCTGTCCTGTTCCCGTCCCTCCGGCGCGACGGTGATGAAGGCGCTGTAATTGTCCTTGTCGCGGCCCTGCACCATCGCATTGCCGCTGATCGTGCCGCTGGCCCCGTTGGAGAGGTCGATCATATAGTTGGTGAGGCGCCCGCCGCTGTCGTCGAAGCTGTTGTCGGTGATGGAGACCCGCGGCGTGCGGGTTTTCAGATAATGGCCGCCATCGCCCTGGTCGAACCGGGAATGGGTGACCGACAGGCTGCCATAGCGCCCCGCATAAATGCCGTGGGCGCAGGCGAGGTCGCGGTCGCAGCGCCCCAGATGACGGAAGGTAGACCTGTCGATGCTGATCCTGTTGCCGGGCGCGTCGCCGGTCAAAATACCTTCCTCGCTGTTGCGGAACAGGCTGTTGGTGACGGTCAGGTCGCCGCTTTCCAGCCGGATGCCCGCGCCATTGCCGTCCGGGACGCGCAGATTCTGGAAGATGAGGCCGTCGATGCTGCTCGACCGGCCGCGCAGGACCAGGGCCGCCTTCTGTTCGCAGGCGACGCCGTCGAATATGGCGGTGCCGGGTTTCTGCGCGCGGATGGTGACGTCGCCGCCCTGCTGCACCGCGCATTGCGCATAGCTGCCCGGCGCCACCAGAACCGTGCCGCGGCCATCGCCGATCGCCCTGATCGCGTCGCCCAGCGACGCATAACTTCGCCCGCTTTCCGCCACGGTGAAGGGCGAAGTGACGCCCTGGGCCAGCGCCGTGGCCGTGACGGCGGCGGAGATGAGCAGGATTGTCGAGAAGAGGCGCATATCCGAGGATATAGAATGATGCGCGCGCCGGGCCAATGCGAAGTCATGGTTAACAAAATCCTGTACCGCTATGGGACAGGGGCAAACCTGGCTGCATCAGAGCGATTTCCAAGCGATCGGAACCGATCGCTAAGGCAGCGGCGGCAAAATCACGCCTGGCCGGAACTGAAGCAGCGGGTCGCGTGATGGTGGTTGGCGCGGGCGCCGTTGCGGGTTAAGCCCTGTCTGTACATGTTGTCCCTCCTTCCTCACCGGCTTCTTGCCCGATCACCGCTTGGCGGGCTGGTCATGATGGCCATGATGTTGGGAAGCTGTTCGGACGAGGGCAGCGGTCCGGTGACGGTCAGCGTGATCGGCGACCCCGCGGATTTCGCCAAGCCGCTGGAAAATCTGCCCGATCCCGGATCGAAGCTGTTCCTGGAAACCACCGCGCAGGGGCTGGTGGCATTCGACGCCGACGGGGAAATATTGCCCGCCCTGGCCCAGCGCTGGATCGTCGAGGACGATGGCCGCAGCTACATCTTCCGCCTGCGCCGGGCGTTCTGGCCGGACGGGCGCAAGGTGCTGGCGAAGGATGTCGGACGGCTGCTGATGGCGCGGATAGAGGCGCTGCGGCGGCTGGACCCCGCCGGGCCGCTGGATGCGGTGAGGGACGTCGTCGCCATGACGGGCGAGGTGATCGAGATCAGGCTGGCCGCGCCGCGCCCCTATGTGCTGCAGATGCTGGCCCAGCCCCAGATGGCGATCCTGTCGCGGGAGGGCGGGACCGGCCCCTATCGTCGTGAGGAGCGGGATGGTGTCCGCGCCGGGGCGCTGGTGCTGACCCCGGTGGAACGGGTCACGAATGAATCCGGCGATGAATTGCCCATACCCCCCTGGCAGACCCGGATCGTGCGGGCCGAACGCGCGGCGCTCGCCATCACCCGATTTCAGCAGGACAAGGCCGATCTGGTCCTGGGCGGCCGTTTTTCCGACCTGCCGCTGCTGGTGCCCGCCGGTGTCGACCGCGACGATGTGCGGATCGACCCGGTGCAGGGCTTGCTGGGGCTGGCGATGATGAAACAGGACGGCGCCAACGGCAAGCTGCTGGAGGACGACGGCGTGCGACGGGCGATCAGCATGGCGATCGACCGCAGCCGCCTGCCGGTGCTGTTCCCCGTGGGCGGCTGGGCGACGACAGAGCAGATCGTGCCCGGTCAGTTCGACCTGCCCGGACCGCCGGCCGTGCCGGATTGGTCCGGCCTGCCGATGGAGGATCGCTGGGCGCAGGGACAGGCCATCATGAAACGATGGCGCAGCGATAATGGCGACCCCCCGACGCTGCGCGTGGCGCTGCCCGCCGGGCCGGGCTCCACCCTTCTCTTCGGCTTGGTGCGGCATGATCTGGGCATGATCGGGCTGGCGGTCGAGCGGGTCGACATGGCGGCCGATGCCGATCTGCGGCTGGTCGATGAAGTTGCCGCCTATGACAGCGCGATCTGGTATCTGGGCCGCATCGGCTGCGCGCGGAAGGTGCATTGTTCGGCAGAGGCGGAGGCGCAATTGCAGGCGGCAAGCCTTGCCAGCAGCCTGGACGAGCGCATGGCGCGGGTGGCGCAGGCGGAGGCGCTGATGCAGGCGCATAACGGCTTCATCGCCCTGGGCGCGCCGGTGCGCTGGTCGCTGGTGGCGCAGCGGCTGACCGGCTTCATGCCGTCCCCTCGCGCGCGGCACCCATTGAACCATCTGTTCAGGAGCACCAACTAGGACTTCAGGAAGTCGGATGCCTGGAGGACAGTGGATGGCGATTTCGCAGGAACAGTTCGATCGGATCGTGCGCGACATGCCCGGATTCGGCCGTGATCCGGCGTCCGTGCGGCGGCGGATCGAAATGATGGAGGCGGTGCTGGAGGGGCTGTTCGTGCTGCCCGGCACCAACCGCAGGGTCGGGCTGGACAGCCTGATCGGGCTGATCCCCGTGGTGGGCGATCTGGCGACGGCGGCGATGG
>Ga0207639_10000212_pt1 | contig 43562 bp, 29 predicted proteins | sample KBSCornC32_FD_184299 | JGI IMG/M metagenome (GOLD analysis project Ga0207639, IMG submission 184299) | Corn rhizosphere microbial communities from Kellogg Biological Station, Michigan, USA - KBS Corn C3-2 (SPAdes) (version 2) | ecosystem: Host-associated > Plants > Roots > Rhizosphere > Soil ... | reverse complement strand
CCATCTCAAGACCGACTTCCGTCTCGCCCGCAATTTCCTCCGCGGCTTCCTCGGTGACACCCTCAATCTCCTCCTCGCCGCCGCCGCCTGGAACCTCCGCAAGTGGCTCCGCTTTTGGCGGCTCTTCTGCCAACTCTTCCTGGCTCGCTCTCCTTACCCTCCCTCCACTCGCACTTTCGCTTGAGTGGGTTTTTCAGGAGCGACGAGACTAGTTTTCTATAATGGCCGAACGAGGTTCCACCTTTAGGATTCGCCAGCTTCACTTCGTGTTTCTCCATTTGCATCAGGTTCGGCAGAAATCTCTGCATTTGCAGCATTACTGTTATCCGTATCAACAGGATCCGATGCTATGTTTTCCTGAGTAGCCCGCGCGATCACGGCCGCTTCTTCAATGTGGCCGAGCGGATAAAACAGAATCTCGTTTTCGCTTGATTTATTACCGCGCACATATTTTTCCAAAAGTCTCACCTTTAGTCCGGCGCTGAATTGCTTAAATTTATCCCTTAGTGTGATTCCTTCAGTAGCGAGCGCCAATACTTCTTCGATTGCCGGGATAATCTTCTCGCTGTTTGGCATACCCCAAGTCCGAATTTCAGGAATTAAACGCAGCAGTTCTTCGATGAATTCCTCGGACACTATTATACGCGCAGCGTTGTTATCATTTGCAGTAACAAACATGCCGGCAATGTAACTCCTTTCGTCGACTTCAATCACGTACTGTGGCAGCTTTTTACGGTTGATCCGAATCACAACTCCGAGCCCGGAATTGAAAGACGGATCAACTGGCACGCCGATACGTCCAGCTTGCCTGAGCGCCTCTTCCTTTACCTCCTGGGCTAAAAGCTCATTCAGTCGAACCTCTTTAACGAATCCCAATTGACCGACCAAAAGATTATTCCGGACCGTAGTAATCCGTTGTGGATACCATTCGACTTTAAGAAAACTGACATCGGCGCCTTTTCGTTTACGCAGTATGTGTTTAAAACTCTCGTTCCCCTTGCCGATCATGGCTTGATGTTCAAGGAGGTCAGCGAGATCAGCTACCTTCTTTTTAACAACTCCTCGAATGCATAAGACCTCATCGTCTATCTGGCACCGCTGCAGGTCACAAGCTGGAGCAATAACAAGCAGCAGTTCCTCGAAGTCGGCGCTTTCACCTCGTGAACGTTGTGCCTCTACGGGATCAGCTTCAGGATTCTCCGCTTGAGCTTGTTTGGCAGTCTTATTTTCAGGCGTGATTACCCGAAAAACGTCTCCAAATTGGACTTTTCCTGACCGATCTCGATCTGAGAGCTCCGCAAACGAAATATCCGAATACAGACTAAAGAGGATTTGCTTAGGAGCCAACAAGCCCTGAAAGGGCATCGAGCCAATCCGTTCAAGACCGCCAGCCGCATGCACCATTGCAGTCTCCCGCCGAATTCTTGCCGCTAGCGCTTCAGAAAGCATCCAGCTTAGATAATCACCGAGATGTTCAGATTCTTTCTGAAGGCGGACCGCGTCGAGAATCGCGATGTCATGCAATTCCAATTCGTCAATTTCATCACGGAGAATTTCAGCTACACTCGCGATTTGTGTGGAAAAAGTATGCAGATACGCAGTCCACTGGTGCATGTTGTTATAGCGATCCGCTTTGGAGGAGATTTCCTTCCTCAGCCATTCCTTGCTCATCCGGTCTTTGGAAACGCCTTTAAAGAATGCTCCTTTCAAGCGGGTAGCGCGGCGAAAGCGCTCGACATCGGGAGGTGCTGGCAGATCTGTCGATATCAAATAGACGATCCGCCAAAGCCCAGTCTCACCGATGGGCGCCGAAAATAATGGCGCCCATTTCTTATTCTCCTCAATAATAAGCTCCGTGGTTGCCGGTTTCAAAAAAAAGTCCAGGAAGACAATTTTGCAGCGCTTGATATCTTCCTCAGCTTCTTCGATTGACGCATGCTTTATTACTCTAATACCCAGATCTTTTTCGAAATAGTCGACGAGAGGTTCTAAGCGCCGCATACCAACTTTTCGGAGCGCGGAAAGAGGTCTAAAAATAGGATCTAAAACAGCCAGTTTGTCTGGCGTTGCCTCGTACAGTTCCCACGCGCGCTTCAAATCTTCATCGCTTCGCTTGAGATCGACCGGCTTTTCGATATTCGGGAAGAACTCCTGCTGAAGTGGGAGCCAGGTGTCGTGATCCGCATCGCGTAGCTCACCCCAGTGCTCTTGCTCAATACCTTCTAATTTAGCCGGCGCAAATGCATCATCCACGACGACGATATAGTTTGCAAAAACCCTGATCTGCTCGTCTGCACTCATGAATCTTTGGTTTCGATGAGGGATAACACGAAGCTATGGTGGTAGCCATTGGTGCTGGCGTTGGAGAGCTTGAGTGTGCCGTCGTTATATTCCGCGAGCTTCCGTGAAATAAACAGGCCAAGGCCGCGGCCTTCGCTAGGCGGCTTCGTTGTTACAAATGGCTTGAACACTTCATCTCCCATGTCTCCAGGCACACCTGGACCGTTGTCTGAGAAAATGAGAGTCCGCTTTTCGCTATCTAGTTCCACGGTGATTTGGGGGGATTTCGTGCGGTCGAGTCTATGATTTAGCCAATAAAAAGAGTTGCTAAATAGATTGTCAAGAATTTGCAAGACCTGGCCTTTCTCAACGCGGGCAAGAAAGCTTCGCCTGGGCCGCTTTATGGTCATGGTGATTCCGTGTCGCTGCAGCTTTCCGGCATGCATCTCTTTAAGAATCTCCACCAGTTCATTTATATCAACGAGAGTCTTCCGTTGCCTGCCAGGGATGCTCAACAAATCGAGGACACGTATGCGCTTTTGCAAAGTGTTCAATTGCATTTGTAGAGCCGTGCGGCTCGCGGCTTTCCCCATACCAGGATCATTCGCAAGCGCAGACAATGCATCGCCTGTTACGCGACTGAGTTCATGGGCGATGAATTCGACCTGAAGTCCGACACCAGCCAGGTGAATATACTGTTCCAAGTCACTTTCTTGACCTTTAATCGTAATTTTCGCGCGTTCCCATGCATCGCGGATTTCCCCAATCTGGAAAAGAACTTCTTCGATGGATTCCGATTCCTGTGGGACGCGTCGTTGCAATTTCTGTAGCTGCGTAACAGCCATCTTTTCAGATCTGTTAACCCGTTCTTCTAAAGTGTCTACAGACTCCGGTGAGTCGTCATCCTTTTCCTTATGCGCCTTCGCAATGTCCTCCAAAAAAATCCTGCATTTCGTAATGAAAACAGTCCTTAGTAGACGACGCAGGGCCTCCTTCTCAAGGCAATCACGAAACCCTTCACGATTGGTTTGATCCTGGAGCGCGGGATTACCGATTCGTGAAATTCTCAAATATCCAATGATTTGGGCACGATTAAGCTTATATGCCGAAGCGGAGAGCGCACTTCGGTCTAAATCTAACCAGTCATCCGTAGCGGATCCATATGGATGCACGCGAAATCCATCCCGATACACCAAAAGGCCTCCACTCCAGTTTTTGACGAACCTAGAGATTTTTTCCCATCGGTCGGAATCTTCTTTCCTTAAGCGCCCGCGATTGAACCAGTAAAACTTCAGAGAAAAGGGGCCAAGACGTGGGAGCGCAGCGGCGATAATGTCAGAATCCGGGAGCGGTTCGTCCGCTTTGCGCTTCCGCCTTCGTCCAACCGGATCACTAATGCAGCTCACAAGGTGTTCTCCCTCAATAGTCCATTTGTGTTTAGAATCAGAGAACTTTTTGTAGTATTGGTAATCCACTTCAACTGTTAACGCCAAGCCTGTTAAAGGATGCTTCTCGTTATTCGCCTCCTTCTTTTCAAAGCGCGCTTCGCAAATAGCGTCTGCAAATGCGAGCTTGCTGTTATCGAATTCACCGAGACGAATTCGATTACCTTGAAGTCGAACTGAGAGGAATTCCTGTATCAAATCGCTCTTGAAGGGATCTGCCAATTTAGCGAGCTCGATCTCGCATAGCTCAATAAGTTTTTGATCTGTCCAGTCAGATTGCAAGGCTCTGATGGTGATCGTTGTGCCGTGCTCTCCGAGTTTCTCCTTTCGAGGTCCTGAAACTGGTTTGTAGGTCAATGCGGAGGCATCTAAGGTAGGATCCTGGAAGACCGGCCTCCAATCTAGCTCTAAATGATGCCAAAATGCTTCCCCTCGGTCTGCAGTTCCGGTCTTTAAAAACACGTGATGTCCTAAGCGCATCGCGGCAAGTCGCCCGATTCCCTTTTCTCCTAACGTGGTGGTCGATGGCGCAGATGCGTTGTGAGTCCAGGATGGCTTCGTAACGATACCTTTCTCCAGAAGGCGCATTGGCGTCCCTATGGTTAAATAGCCCTTCTGGAGCGTTTCTTTATTCATCCCGCTTCCAGTATCCACAAACTCAATATATGAGCCGGCCAAGAATGCTTCTTCTAGTTTCTTTTTGGCGTCAGACAATGAGCGAGGTTTTCCGAATGCTGCGATAAAGGAATTACGGCTTTCAGATGGTGCATCCGACTCAATCTGGCTAATTACGCTCTTCTCGAAAGCGGAAGCGTCAAAGTCATCAGGCTCCATTTGCTGAAGCTCTTCAGCTAACGAGAAGTATACGGAGTGCTGTAGAGCAATATTGAACGAGATGTTTACAGACCGTGATCTCGCGTCGATGGAGTTTTTTACCAATTCATAAATAGCAACGGCATCTGAACTTATCAGCTCCGCTCCCAGCTCTAAAAGAACACGTGCTTTGAATTCTATTGCCATTTGTGAATCAAATTGAGCAGACCGTGCATCCCTGCCGCGGTGCGAATTGATCTTCAAGGCCTGCCAATACGGAAACCAGTGACTGGTTCGGTGCGCTCTTTCTCAGTCGCTCCTGAGTCTTTTCCCAATTGGCTTTGATTTCAGCCATTCGCTCAGGTCGTTCGAGATCTTCGAGGGACTCGTTATCCGCCCAATAAAAAACGTTCCCATTTATCTTATTTGGTTTTTCGTATTCCTTTGCCTTTTCATATAGATCCGGATGCGTCTCTTTAAGCCGGACCCATTCGATTTTTTGCTGATAAAAGCAGAAGTAGCACCCTGAACGCGTCCTCCCCCACTCAGTGTAAGTTGGGAGTCCTAGACCTGCTTCTTCGAGCAGGCGAACAACATCCGCGTAAACAAGACCGTCTTCTCGAAAGGGAAATACCGGAGTGATGTTCGGCTTATGCGAGATATATCCAACTCTGTCCTCATCAGCTCGGATACCGATATAGTTGAAGCAACGATCCTCTCCGACCCAGTCTTCGAACGGCTTGAGTTTGAGTTGCTTCGTGCACCAGCGGCGAGCGTTGGAAGGGATGATGTCGCCGTACACGGTGTACCAATGGTCGAAGCTGTAAGGCGGCGTGGTTCGATGGATTGGCTTTCCAAGAAAAACTTCGAGCCTATTCAGGTAATCAATCGTCTCGGCCAGTTCTTTGCCGGAATCGTGAAAGATATACTCCATGTCTGGGATGCGGTCTCGCATGTATACCGCGAGCGCGGCACTGTCTTTGCCGCCTGATAGACTTAGAATATGGCGAATAGGTTTTTCGTTCATTGCTTCTTATTCTGTTGCAACAGTCGGCCCAATTCCTGAGCCGCTGCTGCCAATGCGATTTTGCCCTCTTTTTCGAATATCTCTGCGAGCTTTCGACGTACTGATGGAAGGCGAAATTCATCCTCCTTGGCGACATGGATGACCTCTGCTGTTTCTGCGCCGTTGGCGTGGGTTACAGCGACTCGCAGAGCGAGGCCAGACTGATGGAGGGGCATGTCTCCGATGTGCAAATTTTCTACTCTCAAGAATAACCCACAAAGGTCAGCCAGCTCTGTCTCGAATCGTATCTCGTCCGAATCAACCCAATACGATGGCGGCTTCCGGACCACTTGACTTCCTAGCGCCTCGATCCAGGCATTTCCAGCCAGGGCGGTGTCTGATAGATGCTTGCAGAACGCGACCAATCGTGACTCCCGGACGTGATGTTGGAGTCGAGATGCTCGTGAGCCGATTTCGACGCGTGACGCATCAGGAGGAGCTCCCTCTGTCCGAAAGTAGATCTGGAGACGCGATTCCAAGCGCTTCAGCAGTACGAGATACGCCCCTTCCAGTTCTCTCAGACACTCGTGTAACCTCCGAACAAACGTTTGCGCGGAAGCCAGCGATGCCTTCTGGCCCGGCTCGAATACCGGCAGTCCACATGCTTCCGGGAGATCGTACAGAAGGAGTTTCACAGGCTCGCGCGCGGAAAGTAGCGCCTCGCGAACAGTGAGGGCAGGAGCGCTAACACTGCGTGTTTTGCGGCCGTATTCGGGAAGGCGTGCTGCGAACCCACAAAGCGCAGAGACAATCTCAAGCAAAGTAGTACTTCCTGAGCTTCTCGTAGGAAGCGCCAATGCCTCTCGAAGCTTCTCCAAGACCTCGGCGCGCAACCCTTCCACGCGACACCACTGCAATTCGAAGAGCTCTGGAACCTTCGTGAGACGCAGAAATACGTCTCCGGTTACCTCTGGAACGAAAGTTCCTCGCTCGTAGAAGGCGATCTCGTGTGCGTGCGCGATATACAGGACCGCAATGAGCAGCGGCATCACGCCCTTTCGGACCCCGTAGGGCTTGCTTCCGAGCTTTTCGTATATTGACGAAAGAGCGATGCGCTTGTCGGGATGGTCTTGTAAGCAGTCCTTAATCAACCCCAACGAATGTCTTAGATTCGCGGGATCGTCGCCTTCAGCAGGGAGGCGAATTCGCCAGTCTCCTCCGATCTCTTGATGTAGCCGCGATTGTCTCAAGACGGAAAGATACATCGACATCTCGGGAGGGTGCTTGCCCTGGGGCATTCCCAGCTGCGCAACATTCGATTGTTCCAGCAATCTCTCGATCAGCCGAATTCGCGCACCTGCAGCGGCCGCGCTGATGGCCTGTCGATTGAGGAGTTCGTTGTGCAGGCGCGGGCCGAATTCTCCAAAAACTGCGAAGCAAATCGCCGACAGTTCTCTCAGTAGTTCTCCACCCCGAGTGATCCGGCGTTGTCGTTCACCGCGGTAAAACCACTGTAGCGAATTTGCGGCGCTCGCTCTTTCAAGGCCAACGAAGTTCGCGAGCTGAGCAGAGAGCAAGTTCCCAACATGCGCCACCTGACGCGCCACTTCCTCACGAGCGTATCGGTCGCTGTTCAACTCAGGAGTATTAGAACTCACCCACTCCCATCGTTTGGCGTCGAGCACAAACCCTTGAAGCTGACGAAGCGGCTCAGTCACGCCGATCAGTGTCAGATCGTCATCGACTTCCGGATGGCGCGCCAACTTTAACGCGGTCGCTCGCTCTGCTTCGTCTTCGCAAAGCGCGATAATGATGCTGCCATCGCTTTTTCGATTCTGTACACTGTCCTTCAGGCGCGCCGACAAGTCTCTGACGGCAACATATTCGACCTCAAAATATCTCAGACTTCCGGTCTCGATGTAGTGGCGCCGAGCAACAAGAGGGCGATAGGCCAAAAGCTTTTGAACTGCTTCTGCCATCGAAGGAATTTGAGAAACACTCTGGCGGGCATCGTCGTATGCCTTATCAAGATCAACACTGCTATACGGCCAGAGGCAATATCCTCGCGCTGGTCCTCGAAAGAAGATGCGATTTGCTTTCAGCAAATCTCGCAGGCCATGTGTAACGGCTTTCTGCCGCGCAGGATTAGATCCGCCCGTTGCCCAGACGATCACTTCTTCCGTGGGCCTTAGATCTTCCGCATTGATCAAATTTAGAAGGCCAATGCACTTCAGCGTCTCCTGCTCAATTTGAGGAAGTTCCACTGACGCATCCAAGACCGCTTCGATTACAGGCCAATGGCTTCGATAGCTTGTTTGAGTGAGTCGTTGTCCAAAATTCGCACGAACGTAGTCGAAGAACTGCGGCATACGCAGCCAGTCAGCGTCTTCGATTTTCCGAGCAGCGAATGACCTCAGCCCGTGTATTTCATGCGAGAAAAGGAAATTGAAAAGGGAGCGCTCATTTTGGCCGAACCTTTGAAATATCCGCAGTGCGACCGGAAGCAAAAGAGGATCCAGTGGGAAAATTTCAGACGTTATAGATTTCCAGCCATCAGATGCAGAACCAGCGCCAAACCAGCGCATTTTCTGCGCTTTCTTCGTCACTTCTTCGCCAGCTTTTAGAAGCGTCTCTGGAATGCGCTTCACGTCTACGCGAAGCGAGGACGCAACAAGCGTTGCGATTTCTTCCAGCGGTTGCCGGAACGCGATTTCCTCGTATCGGCCTGCTACCTTGTCCCATTCTTTTTGAGCACTTGGTGAAAGCTGTGACGCGTAAGCTCCAAACGCCACATGGAACAAACACAAGGTCAAGATTGGCTTCGAGCCACTTCGACTCGAATGCTCAGCAAGTTTTTGAAAAAGCAACACGTCCTGCGATTCAGGATGCAACGCAGCATGTTCCAGGAATTTTCCTGCCTCATCCAAGATCAGTAATAGCCCTTCGGTATCACAGCGCTCAATCAGTGCTGCATTCACGGCCTCTACCAATTCCACCACTTCTGAATCCGAGACCGATTCGCTCTTGAAGGACGCAGCCGCGACACGCTTTTTCAACCCCGCTGGAAGTAGCTTCACGTACTTTTCCAGGATCAGCGAAGAAAGTTGACGCAAAATAGCCCTGCCCATAGGCTCGCGGCTACCAACTACTAGGAGAGGAACAAACGAACGCTGGCGAAGGACCGGACTTCGCTTCGTTATGATGTCCAGTAAGCGCTTGGGGATGCCTCCTTCAGCGCTTTGAGCACAACGAGCAAGCAACAACGCAAATGACGATTTACCTGTGCCGTAGTCGCCCGTGAAACGCCACGCCCGCCTGCTTGAATTCTTTCCGAAACCCTCTGCGATACTGGCAAGGCATTCCAACCCAAACCCCGTTAAGCAGTAATCCTCTAACGCTTGCGGATCCGCGAAATCGCGATCAAGTTGAGTGGATCGGAAAAACCGGTGCGGCGTCCGAATGAGATCCTCAATTGAGTAGTTAGAGGCAAGCCGCGCCATAAATATTTTCCCAGGAGATTGGTTGCATAGACTGGCGCTCTACTTTGGGGGTCAAAGCTGCATCGTTAAACTTCATTTGCCCATCCGTGACGGATTCAATTCTTTCTAAGCGTTGCCGAATATCATCTTCGGGCAGTTTGAAAATCTGGCCAGGCCCGCCATGGCCGCTGACGAGCGTACCGAATGACATCGTGAGTTCGCTGGAGTGACGTTTACGCCAGAATTCATCGAGGCACCACGCGAACAATTCCATTCCGATCTCAGGTTTCTCATTTCGATTGAAAGCGTAAATGGTTTCACTCTTTCCAGGTTGCCCGGTGGCCTCTCGAATCCCTTCTCGATGGAAGAGGTCCAGCTCAGTGAAGGGGCTATCGAGGCTGTCTTCCAAGACCTCGCCCTTTTTCCCCCTTGTCGGGACGTAGGTGTGCAAAAAAACGTCCCAATGCTGGTCAAGGGTCACGTCTGAAAGCTCTCGCTTTTGGAGATTGGCTTCACTGCGGAAGGCCTGGAGGACCGAAGTGCGTGTGAGATGAGGCAGTTGCCAGCGATTCAGAAGGAAATCCCACGCGAAGAGAGGCGCACTCATCTGCGTCGAAATATTCCAATGGAGTAGCCACAGCGTCTGGATGTCTTCCAGAAACGGGTCAAGGGCTTCCACGCCAGCTTGCCCAAGCAGCAATCGAGTGCCGAAAGAACTCACCCTAGCCCCGCCCTCTTCTCGCGCTTCGGTGACCCCGGACACCTCCGCCCAGAATCGAATGGCACGAACCATGTTTTTGCCGACCCCGAGTCGCACCATGGCCTCGTCCTCGAACTCGCCTGTGAAAAGCAGCGGCTCGGAAGCCAGCTCTTTGGTGGCTTTCGGAAGCCATGCATATCGGCAGGCAAAAGTTTCGTGACCTGAAAAACGGTAGGAAGGTTCCACTGGTGAATCCTACAAAACCGAATTCGGAAGGGCCATTCCTTTCCTTCCCCTATCTGGTCTCCGGGGAAAGGATTGGGACACCGCTGCTTGCAGTGCGGATCTCGCAACAGAGCGCAGCAGGAAGAGGGGTTGTTTCATGTCTGGGGTTTGAGACTGTAAACGGTCTGTCACGAGCGAGTTGTCACGTCAATGAGATTGCTTCTCGTCGTGCCGGTGAGTGTGTAATCAACAGGCATGCGTTTCCGGTTCCTCAGTCTGCCTCAATGGTTGGCAGAGGAACCAAGAAGTCCTTGGCTCCTCAGGCCTCCAAGTATCCCTCCAATCGTTGCACCTCTGGTTCCCGCAATTTGTAACCGCAAACCCGAATGAGGTCCTTTGCACTCCGAAGCTCCATTTCCGCTCTCGCGTTGTCTTGAATCCGGACGAAATGATCGGACGCATGCAAGTGGATGTCCGTTTGTAGCAAGCGGAGGTCGAAATGCTTTGCGTATTCCATTGCTTGATTTCGGTCCGCGAGAAAATCCAATTCTTCGCCAAAATGTGAATGCCACCGGGCTCTGAGCAACAGGGCTTGAGCGTAAAGGCTATTGCGCTCGAAATTCAGAGCCTGGGTGCATGCTTCCTCCACGGCGTTCTTTGCCTTCCTCGCATAAGGTCCCGAACTGCTCTCGGAGTCTTGAATAGCTTTCTCCAGCCAAGCCTGTCCCTTCACCATGGCAGTCATGTTGTTGACCTCGTATTCCTGGCGTCCGTATTCAGCCTCACCACGCTCGATGGCCGCCAGCAGTGAATCCAAGCCGCCCGTCTCGATCATAAACGGAGCGTGAAATGCTCCGGCCAAACTCGGCAACAGCGTCCGGCCCGGTTCCAAAGAAGACATGAAACCGGTAGCCTTGGCCATCACCTCGAGGGCGGCAGTCCGATTTCCAGCGGCCAGCAGAACACTTGCGACCACGCTGACGACCAAGTAGAACCATCCCCGCTCGATATCTCGATCCATGGGGATCGCAATCGCTGCCGAGAACCGCTGCATCAATTCGTCAAGTCTCGAACACAGGACTAGGGCGCGGTAGAGGCGCCCACTAATCAGAAACAGTCTCGTGAGGTGACAGAGGGTCGCGGAGTGCATCAACGGGTCCTTCGCATGACGAAGAACTTTCTCCGCAGCCTTCATGAGGGCTGCCGACTGCCGGAGGTCGTCCCGCAAGCGGAAGGTATGTCCCACGGCAGTCAAGATGGCCCCCTTCGATTCCGGGCTTAAGTCGCAACGGCGCCCAAATTGCCATGGCTTTTCAAAGAAGGAGCTCAAGAACGAAAGAGTGTCCTGAACTCCTCCGAGTTGCGTGAGCAAATAGGCTTCGAATCCCCGGGCAATTCGGGGCCATACAATTTTCTGATAGGTCTTCTCGTGCTCCTGGCCCAGGCAACCATGATAGACAGCGGTAAGAAGGGGCGCCATTTCGTCCAACGTCTCCGGATAATCCTCCTGAGGTAGCGCACTGTAGTGATCCCGAAGGACCAAGTGTCCGTGCTCCCAAGCGTGAGAATCGGACTGGCGAAAATCGTGGGAAAAGAAGCTCTGCGTGATGGGATGCAGATTTAACGCCAGCTCTTCGCCCTCTCCTGCAAGCTGGTATTTTCGCAGATTCTTGGCGGCTGTTTGCCAACGTGCCGATCCCAGATCCGGAAAGCTGGTGACGTGCGCCTTTCTGCCTTCGGGCGAAGCGAGCAGCGTTTGCATGGCGGCATCGTCGGGAATCCGATCAAACAGACTGGCCAAACGCAACAACGCCAATTCCGGTGTGCCAGCGAGCCATTTCAGATGGCTTCGCATCATCCGAGTGACCGGGAGATCGATGTTTGCAAACGTCTTGGTCCAGTGCTTCGATTGTTCGAGGGTTTTGAGGACGGCCTGAAGCGCTTTGGTCCCGGATGCTCGTTCGACCCGGTATAAACCGACCAAAAGCCGAAGGAGGAGCGGACTACCCCCACAGTAATTAACGGCCTTCTCCAAGTCACCCGGTGCGCCGTCCACCCCGAGCCGAGAAAGAAGGTTTCGGGATGCATCGTGGCTCAGCAGCGAGAGTTTTAGGGTGCGCACCAGCTCTTCGGGCGCGTTTGGTCCGAAAGAGATTTCTCGTCTGGAGGTAAAAAGGCAAAAGACCTCCGGCATACCAAGAATCCCTCTCAACAGCCCAGGCACCACATCCACCCTGAATTCCGTTTGCCCGGGGGATGACCCAGGATCCAGCAAAGCTTCCACTCCGTCCAAAACCAGCAAAGTAGGCTGCTGCCGCAGGCCGTTCAGGAGATGATCCACAACTTCGGAGGCATCAGCTTTAGGAGGGATTTTGATTCCCAGCAAATGTGTAAGTGCTTCTCTAAATGGCCAGATGGACTGGAGCGCGTCCGGCGAATACCCTTGCCGATAAAAGGACCAAGTAAAAATTCGCTCAACTGGGGTATTCCGCTGATTTCTGACTTGGCGCAACAATGCCGCGGCCAAGCCCGTTTTTCCCAGCCCCGCCCCACCGACGACCTGCAATATCCGTATCTTCCCGTCCGCGATTTCATTCTGGATTGCTTCCAGTTCGCTATCCCGGCCAATCAAAATCTGATCTGTGGTGGGCAGACTCCCTGAAACACGGACCGCACTATCTCGGCTTCCAAACTCCTTTTCGAAGGTGCATTCCAGGAGGGCGAGTTCCTCGCGACCGGCCAAAGCCTCATCCAGATAAATCGTAACCGAGCGAGCATTTAACCCAGAGGCGCCGCCCGTCATGATTCGAACCGGAAGTTTGTCCTCCACGTTTGGATTAGTAGCGTTAAACATGGAGGTGACGACCGTCACTTGGTTTGGAAATCCTTCCCGACCCCCTTGCTTCGACGCGTCAAACAATGTTTCCATCCATACATTGTTCTTCGCGTGGGTGATCGCCTGGGCCAGCGTGTAAGCTGCGCTCCCTTTTCCTCCCTGAAGTAGATCATATTGCTCCCGATTCTCGGATGGGAGTTGCTTCAGTCGCAGCAAGGCGAGCCATAACGCGCGCGAAGCCTTAGTATCCGAAAAGACCTCTCCCTTCTTGAGACCGTGATGACGGGAATGGGAGGTCCAGCTCACCTTCTTTCCCGAAGGGAGCTCAAGTGTGTAGTCAACATGCTTAATGTGGAGCTTGGGCTCACTTTCAAAGTGGAGAACGATGCTGTGCTTCATGGGAATCGCACGTGGTTCTGAAAATTCCGCTTACCAAGCAAGCCAACAGGGGCGGTTTTGAGAATGTTGTGAGGATTTTGCGGCGGTCACCGGAGTATGAATAGCCCCAACGATGAAACCACCATTCCGCACTCTCCTGCTGGCTCCCATAATGACCGAAGCGGGCTGCACGGCGCCCGGATTCGGCTATCGCGCTATGCCTGTCCAACAAGCAGAAGCGTACCGGCGCTACGCCCTTCAAGTAGTCGTCGAGGACATGGCACTTGAAGACTCCGACCGCATGAGCCGCGCTCAAGCGGCGGAACTCGCTACGCGACGCGCCCTGAGTAGCGTATCAAATATAAAATGCTACGCTCCAAGCTCTTAGCACATATAAAGACAACATCAATTCCCTCGGGAAACCGTGTGCCTCGCATCCACATCAAAACCTATGTCCCAAACCGTCCGTTTTCATACAACAATTGCTCTTTTCATCGCCACCTCAATCCTGCTCGTGGCAGGAGTTGTCAGCCCTATTCTCACGATTCGCGGGACTTTGGTGGTCGACGGGCTCGTAACCATCGTGGTGGATTCAGTGGCGGCGAAAGAGGCAAAGGGCAAGCCTGTCACGGATGCGGAGCGCGCACCATTGAGGGAATCTGTCTCGGGCTTCGTAAAAGGCATTATTCCGCCGGACCAGCCTAAGGACCTCTACGTCCAAACACGGAGTATCCTCGGCTCGGTAAGTACGCTCTATGTTCAAGGGGCATTTGTGGCCGCTACATTGATCTTGATCTTTAGCATCGGCTTTCCCGCAGTGAAAATGTTCCTCCTAGTGCAAGCCCTCTTGAATCGCGCCCACCATCGCGGAATCCGCATCCGATTTATCGCAGCCATCGGGAAATGGTCCATGGCTGATGTCTTTGTGGTGGCAATCTTCATTGCCTACCTTGCAGCTAAAGCCACCGCGGGAACCACTCAAGCGGTGGCGTTCACCTCCGCATTTGGTTCGGGATTCTACTATTTCGCCAGTTATTGCATTGCGTCAATTGCATGTCAGCAAATCGCGCAGCCATTGATGCAGTCTGACTGCTATTTGCCCACCGAACGGGTATGCAGAGTGTGGAAGATATTATTGGCGGTTTTGACAGGGACGTTTGTGTCTGCGGGATATGGAATGGTGTTTCCAGACCCGACAGGCACATTGGCAATTGCCATCGCCATCGGTGGCCCCGCTCTCTTTTACAGTTTCATCGTCTTTTCTTCGCATGCGCTTCGCTTGAAGGATGGACCCCTGCGCATGATCGTCACCGTAGTCTTCTGCTACATGGTTTATCGCTTGATGGTTTTCTGGGCAATAACTTTGAGCAGGGGGGGCAATTCCATGGAAAGTGCTGTCGGCGGAATTATACCTGGCGCCGTCGGTGCTCTACTTACCTCCGTCGGGCTAGCTCGCGTCCTTGACGCGCGTTATACTTGGAAGGCGCTGTTCTGTTCGATGGCAGTTTGCGCGGCCGGAGGCTTCGTCATCGTCCAGTACGGTGTCGGGGCTTCTGTTTTCCGCCCGACAGGCACTCCCTCAGCCTGGGCCACGCTTGCCTTCCATGCTGGGCATGTCCTGTGGCAGACGTCCGTCGCCAATCTCCTGCTCGGATGTCCTGGCAACGAGTCAGCAATGAGCAATGATGATTGCTCTCGGCACCTGCGAGTCGGCTCATTTTACGTTATCGCCGCAGTGTCAGGGATTTACCTCTACCTTGAGATGCAAAGTAAGCACTAAGTTTCAAAACTAGCGCTTCAAATCCCTGTTCCCCGCGGACGGCAAGTTCATCGGGATGTGAACATTTCCGACCGATGATTCCCTTCCCAGACCTTCAACCTCTGCCGTGGTGCGTTTCAGATGTCCAAGGATATCATTCAAGCTCGATCCGGTGTGGAGTGATTCCGTCAGGCCGTCCAATTCGGTAATCAGTCGAGCAAATCTTGAGCAGGATGGAGAACTGTCGATCTCGACACTGTATGGCGGAGTCGCTTCGCGCAAATCCTTCGCCGAGTGTTCTGTCGACCTCGGTTCCTCCTGGCCCAGCTTTGAAAGAGCTTCACTGAGACCGCGAAACTCACGAATGATGTCGGAAATCTCATGCGGCTTGCATAGCGCCTTTCCTATCGCATTCATTCTTAAGATAATACCGTCTAATTCGTTCACGACAGCCGTTGTGTTGTCTTGGTTCTCCATTGGTACCTCCGTTCTGGTTATGAACCTGAGAATAACATGAGTTTGTGACACGAATATGACAGCCGTAATCTCTTCGGGGCGACGACAGTTGGTATATGGATGAGGCCCTATCAGTTCACCTTGCTGCTCAAGGCAAATCCGGCCTGCTTTCAATTGGAAGCATCCCGCTCTTCTTGCGGGCCTTTCCATTCTCCGATTTCACAAACTTGCGCTGGGATCGCCGTGAGGGGCACCACAATCTTGTAGTCGCTGCCATCACCTCTCATTGTCGCGAGGCCCTTTGTCGTCACCATTAACACACCGTTGGAATTCCTCAGAGCAGCAATACCCGTCATTTGCCGGTTCACGATATAGGGGTCCGGGTCAACGCGGCGCTCAGCTTCCCCGGCTTTCTGGAACCATGTTCCGCGAAGTGTGGAATCCAGCACGTCCCGTGAGAAGGCGATGGTGTCTTCGCTTACCCATTCCATTCCCATCCCGCCGACCAGCGCGGCCGTCGTCTTTTTTTCCAAGTCCACGAGAACCACATTGTTGGCCCGGCCGGCGCAAAGAACAAATCTGTTTCCCGGGGACGCGGTGCTCACCCCAACACAGTTTGAAGGCAGGGTTGCCACCGGCGAGAGAGCATTTGACGCCCGATCATAGAGCATCACGCTGCGACCGCTGACGAGCGCCACGCCATGGTCATTGTCCAGCCAGGTGAAATCGACGACCGTTTCTCGTCCAATGTCGACCATTTTCGCGTCATTGGCGTCGATGTCGGCACAATAAAATTGCCCTCGGGTGCCGCCCGCGATGAAGCGGCTGTCGGGCGAGCGTAGCTTGCTGAGCTTGGTCAGATTTCCTCCCGGCGTCGGGTGAACTTCGCCATTTTCGAGGTTTACCCGAACCATCTGCCCGAGGTTCCTCACCACCAGCGTCTTTTCTGTGGCGATGAACACATTCTCCACAAACTGGCCTTCGGAAAACTGCCCGATGGATGTCACCTGCCGTTCATTCGTGAATTTAAAATTGCTCCAGTCCGGATCCGCTTTCCACACATCCTTATTCCGGAGGAAGACGGCGATCTTTCCGCCGGCAACGAATTGCATATTCTGTCCCCCGAATCTTCCGAGCACCTTCCCGTTTAGCCCATACCGGACGAACTGAGTGCCCGTCTGACTGATAATCTGCTTCCCGGCCCCATCCCAAAACAGATGTTGAGGACGGCCCTCCGCCAGCCAGTTCTTCGCCAGGAGCTGGCCGGTGCTGATGTCGTAGACCGAATTGTCCACGTAGATCCAGTGACCGATCTTTTCGGCGAGGCTCTTCGCATTCGTCTCGGACGAATCTTCGGCCAGAGCCTGCGTCGCCCCGCCGCCCGGAATCTGCTCAGACTCTAGTTTTCCGGATTTTCGGGTAAACCACCAAATCGCGAAGAGCAGCGTGCTCACCACGAGGATTCCCATCACCAAAGCCCATTTGGAAAGCTTGCGCAGGAACTTCATTCGGCGGCTGGGTCGCCGCCACCGGATTTGGATTCGGGGGGCTCAATGGTGATTTCCTCGATGAAACAATCATTCCCTTTGTGGTCTTGCATCTCCGAATCGGCCTCTTTCACCCAGGCCACGCGCCGCTTCTTGATCGCTTCGAAAAGCCTTTGGCCTAGTCCGCGCCCCTTGATCGCGACCATGTATCCGCCGAATTCAAGATCGATGTAGCCGGCCTCCGGCTCAAAGCTGAACCACAGCAAATCCTCGTAGTTGAAACAGGTTCGCATTCCCGTTCGGAATTGAAGCTCCAAATACTGCTCCTCCAGACCGTCGGCGCCCAGAATGGAGAAGAATTTGTCTTCCGGCTTTTCGTCCGGGACAGCCGCCAGTGCCGGTTTCCGCTCCGCGAGAATCTTTTCAACAGCACTTTGCGCCATAACTTATCTGCCTTTCCGTGGTGTCGGTGGAGGTGGGGCCTGCACCCTCTTTTGCGTTTTTGCCTGATTCTTTTTCATGCCGCCAGTTTCAACCCTGCGTTGCGGTTTGAATCGCTTTGCAACTTCGGCGATGTTGCGCTGCGGCAACGTTTTCTTTCTTTCCGGGTTCGCCCGCGGAAGATTCCCGCGCTTGGCGATCTTGTTGAAGTGCTCGCCCGCTGCTTTGAAAGCCTTGGCGAATCGCTCCGCCCGGGGCGAAACAGGTTTTGGCGGGGCTTGAACCGGTTTCGTGGGCGTTGGCGCCCTTCCATCTAGCGGCACGCGCCGACTCGTCGGGCGCAAAAAACTCTTTCCCTGAGTCTTCGCCTTCTGGGCGATTTGGCCGCCGCCCGCCGGAGCGCTGCGAGCGCGGCTGCGTCCATCAGCTGTGGTCATCTTCCGGCGCATCTCGACATATTGCCGCCAGTCCATGGTCTCCTGCTTTTTCAACGCATTTTGGCGGCGCTCGGTCAGGAGATTTTGGACGTGGCTCTTGGTCTCGCCGTCAGGCCGGCGGCTTTGCACGTGATCCTGCCACTGCTTGGCGTTGAGTTCGGCCATAAGTGAACTTAGCTCGCTGCTCTTGAACCCGACGAGTTCGACGCCGGCACGCCGCACCGAGGAGTTGCCGACAGCTTGCTGCAAACCAAGTCGATCATCGGTGTAGATGCGGAGGGTTTCTTTTCCACGGGACGCACTTACGTAGAATTGCTCTCGGCTGGAGGCAAGTCCAAACGAAGCCGAACTTTGGGCGACTAGCACATCCTTCACGCTCTTGCTCTGGCTGCCAATGCTGGTTTCCACGTAGCCAAGCCGCAAATGGCCCATGTCGGCTTTCAAAATCCCGCCCGTATGGAGCTGGATGTCGCCGGATTTGGCGAACTTCTCGACGGTGAACAAATCCCCGTTGTTGATGCGCCTGCCGTTGGCGGTTTCGCCGTTCCGAGTGATGCGAATCCGGTCGCCCTCGGCGATTTCAATCTTGCGCTCCTCATATACGAGAAAACGTGCGGCATGGAGGAGCGGCAGGCGCATTTCTGCCCCGCTGGCGGTCGCCATCTTTACGGCACCATCGACATCGTGTCCCGTCACACGAAATATCTGCCCGCGTTGGATGCCTCGGGAGTTTTGATGGAATTGCACCATCATATCCGCCGCGTAGTTGTCGGCCCGCTTCCGGTCCGCCTCTTCCCACTGCAAATTGTGATACTGCAAGAAGGTCCGCGATTTCCCGAGCTGGCCAGCTTCACGACGAGCGTCGCGGATAGCCTCCGTCACCGCCGCTCCTTCCGCGTGCGTCGGTGAAACCACCAGCGGCACGGATTTTCCGCGGCTGAGCGCTAGGAAATCCGCGGCCAGCGTGCGATACCGTTCCTCGGCATCTTCGATCTCCCGGATGGCACCGAGCGTTTCCAAGTGACGAAAGCCGGCGCGCAGATCACCTTTGGCGAGAGCGGAAATAGCATGGCGATAGTTCTCCACCTCCTGCCGTCGAATTTGGGTGACTTGTGCCACTTTGAGTCCGGCATAGTTTTGTAGCAACCGGAAGGCGTCGCCACGCGCCACCGGAGCATGCTGATTAGTGTCACCGGTCAGAATGACCCGAGTTGAATCCCCGGCGATCCGCATGATTTGCCACATGTCTCGCACGCCCAGGAGGCCCGCCTCGTCGATCCAAATGACCTGCCCTGGCGTCTCCTGCTGCAAGCGAACATTGTTGAGGAGATACGCCACGGTTTCCGCGTTTGAAAAACCGGATTCCCGCAACGTGCCACGAGAGGCTGCCGCAGAAGGTGCGAACGCGAATACACGGAGACCGCTTGCTTCCATTTGCGCCACGGCCTCACGCATGAGTGTCGTTTTGCCGACGCCAGCGCCCCCCTTAACGGCGATCACCTGGTCACGGCTGTTCAGGATGTGCCGCACGGCGGCACCCTGCTCCGCCGAAAGTTTGGCACTTTTGAAGTCCTTGCTTCCTATCGGGGCATGCGCGTTCCGCCCCGCGCGCACGAAATTGATCAGCGCGACCTCCTCCGCGAGCACCGAAAGTGAGGTGCAGAAGGCGTCGCCCTTGAGCTCCTTTACCAACAGGTCGGTTTTCTCGAATGCCCGCCAAACCTCCTCTGGTCTGACTCCACCAACACCATAGCGCAAAGCCTCGGCCACCAACTGGCGTTGCGGTACGACCGAGCTTTTGGCGAACAGCTTTTCACAAGCGTATTCCACGGCGTCACGCGCGCTTGCTTGCCCTTGGGCGGGCAAGCGCGCCCCGATTTTTCCAGCCGCCCGGACTTCTTCCTTTTCCGCCGCTGAAAGTCTCTTCTCCCATTCCGCGCGGAGTTCCGCATCGGTAAAGCCCTTTCGCTTGCTTTCGCGGGTGGCAGCCCCGAGCGCATCCTTCGCCTTCGGGTCAGTGATGCCCTTGGCCGCCGCGGTCTTTTCGATTAACGCAGATCGACGCGAGAATTTTTCGATGACCGAGCGCGGAATACCGGCGATCTCCCAGCCCTTGGACGTGCGCTCGATTCCGTAGCCGAGATCAGAAAGTTTGGCGGTCAGCAGTGAATGAAAGAGTGCTTCGCTATAGGAGGCGTGCTCTTTGATGTCCCGAAACTTTGCGGCTTTCCAGCGCCCCTCCCCTTCATCGAAGGTACAGTTGAAGGCGAAGGCGTGGATGTGCAGGTGCGGGTCCGGCACCCCGCCTACCGGACGTGCGGTGAAGTGCACAAATTCTGCCCAGGCGAGATTGCCGGTCACCTGATCCGAGTAGGTCTTTCCTTTCCGCATCCGGGTTGCCACCTCGCCTTCAATATGGCCCATCGTCTCGGCCACGGCTTCACGAAACGCCTTCAGAATCTTTGGGTCACCGGTGAGGGCATGGAGAACCGAAAGGCTCTTTGGAACGTGGAAATTCAAATCCCATCCGACCACGCGATCGGCCTTCGTTCGCGGCGTAAGCCGCGCACCGGTTTTGGGGTGTTTGTTTTCAACGAGCGCCTGAAAAGCGTCGGGAGTCACATCGCCAGAAAGGCCCAGTCGCACGGCAGCCTTCCCATGCCATTTACCAACGATCTCCTGCCCTTGAGAATAGTAATCCTCCCGTCGAAGTCCTTCGGCGTAGTAATGGCGGGCTGCTGCCGCCGACTTGTGGGGAACCACCCTGAGCATCGCGGCGACCCTATCAATGTCTCGTGAATTTTTCCAGCGCCGCCGGACAGTGTCGCCATCCGGCGGTGAGAATTGATCCAAAATGGGGTTGAGGACGGTTGCTCATTTGGGAAAGATTCAATTGAACGGCCCCGACATGGAAGAAAAGCCCCTCAACACGTCCGATTTTCGCAAGCTTGTGGACGACTCACTTCAAGCTGAGCCATCGCCAATTTCTACACCGGGCGTGCAGAATCCACAAAGGAGCGATATGTCCAAGACTCTGAGCCGACAAATCCGCGAGAATCTGCCAAAGAACTTCGCAAAGCATTTCCATGAAATGCGAAGGATTAAGGCGGGCCTCATTGCGGAGCTCGTTTTGGAAGGGGACCCGTTGGATCCATATTTCGAAATCGCGGCGGCCATTCAGGAAGCAGTTCGACCGATGGAAACGCCTCCCGACAAATGCGAAGCGGCGCCAAACTGGCCTGAGGTGATTCGCTTGGGGCGACAGCGTTGTGAACTCAGCCCGAACGTTTATCGCCATAACGATGAAGTACTTCCTCTGATGGAAAGCAGATCGTTTGCGTTAGCTGAGGCTGCTCGCCGATTGAGAGATAAAGGCTACAAGTGCACCATTCAGGATGCATACGTCGTGTTTCCTGAGAGCGAACGAGAAAGAATCGTCCGTGCGGTCGAAGAAAAGATTCAGCACCTGGGTGCGCTCCACGTTATCGATCATCTCTGCAGATCGCTGAAAGCGCGCAGCCATTCAACGGCCATGGAGCGTTACTTGATGCCCAGCGGCTTAAGTTTTGGGAAGGATCGGAAAACCCCTTCAGTCCCCTTCTATTTCATTCTTCAATTGGCGGTCAAACACATCAGCCCTCCACGCCCACACCCCAATGACGCACAGGAAATTTGGAACGAATTGGTTGCTCTCGCGACCGATTTTGCAGCGATAAACGATGTCGAACCCTATTCTCATTGGGAGCTCGAATTTCGAGATGCCCACACCCTGAGTTCGTATCTCACGGACATTGCAGTCTACGACCAAATGTTCAATGTCGGACAGTATCGAGCGTCCGATGTTGGAAAAGTGCTCCGGGGTTTATTTGATTGGGTCACTCCTGCAATTGAGTCGGCATTGGGATGGAGGATCGCTGAGGCTGCGTCGATTGCCGAGCGCCTTCTTTCTGCTGGACGCTCCAACGGACCAACTGTTTTTCCAAAATCTCACGTAGTATCAGCATGCAAGAATATTGCCCCTGCGAAGGTTAGTAAAATACTAGAAGTCTTCACTCATCCACAGAGCCCAAATTCGACCTTCATCCTGCCCGAGAAACCCGGAGGGCTTACTTTCACCCAGCGCCCGCTCATCCGCTTCCCCGGCTGCTTGCACTTCTGCCAATCCCATCAGGGAGAAACCAACAAAAGGAGACACTATGTCTGAATCAACCAATCCATCTGCAAAAATGCCGACCCATTTCGCCTATCACGTTCGCGATCGCCAGGGTGGCGACAGCATTTGGACGCGCATCGGTAGCGCTTGGAAGCATGCCGACAGCCAGGGTTTCAACATCCAGATTGAAACCGTTCCGCTCGATGGCCGGATCACGCTTCGTGTTCCATCCGAGTCGACCAAATAGCGGTCTTTCCGCAGGGCGGGTCTCAAGTTTTTTTGGGCCCGCCCAAACTTCTTTTTATTCTGGCTTTGCGAGGGAAAGGACTTTCCCTTCGCGCCGACGTTCGTGCGGCGCTACCCATTCGAGCGGGGAGGTTTCCCCGCAACTCCCTCAGAAGTTCCCCGCCACGTGACGCCGTCTGCATGCCCGCTCCTGCGGAGGCTTCGCGAAGCTCAGCTTCCGGCCATTCAGACCGCGTCACTCCCGCCACCCGCCGCACACCGAACGCCTTCCTCCGACACGCGTCCGCTCCCGCGTCGCCCACCCAAAGCTCACCCCGGCTCCGCTTCGCTCCCGCTCCGTCTCCGGAATTCGTTCCGTGCGCCAACTCCACCCCGTTTGAACATTCCCGCCACCAGCGAAGCCATCTTGCTGGCGCTGCGGACGCAGGCTTCGCGGGGCTCAGCTTCCGGCCATCAAGAGCGCTTCGCTGCCTCCGTCCCACCCGCACCGAATGAGTTCCGACGACCCGCATTCGCTTTCGTCGCCTCCACTCATTCCGTGCGATTCACCCCGTCCATAGAAGCCACCCGGTTGCGATTTCCGCTGCGGTCATTTTCGCGCTCTCGCGCATAGCCGCCCTCACCGCGATGCGCGGTCTGGCGGTTTCGATGCCAGCGGTCGGCGACTGGTCAAGGGCATCCGGCGGCTGTCCCAAAACTGTCCTCAGGGCCGCTGCGCTTTTTCCCTTCCGGGAGCTTTGGGCCCCTCCGCCGGAGCCTCCCTGTGACGAGTCGCCCGATGCCCGCCGGCTTTTGGTCTCCATCGGTTTGCTGAGCGCCATTGCGTTCGCAAACCAAACAACAAGAGACCATTATGAAACAGGACATACATCAGCAAATCATCGACCGAATCCTCGGCCTTCTGGAACAAGGCGTCATCCCCTGGCGAAGCCCTTACCTCGCCAAAGTTGGCGTCCCGTGCAATTTCATGAGCCGCAAACGGTATCGGGGCATCAATGCCTTTCTTCTCTCCGCGCTTCGCTTCACCTCGCCCTACTTCCTGACTTTCCTCCAAGCCAAGGAACTTGGAGGCCACGTGCGCAAGGGCGAGCGCGGCTTTCTCGTCATCAAATACGGGACCTATACCCGGGAACAGCAAGACGATAATTCCGGGGCTGCGGAGGTTCCCGAGGTGAAGCGCGGCTACCTTAAAGGATACACGGTCTTTCACGCTTCCCAGCTTGAGGGGATTGCGTTTCCGGAGGGGACGGCCGTGCCCGAGCGTCCCCGCTCAGGGGCCTGCGCCGAAGCTGAGAATATTGTTGCCGGGATGCCCCGGCGCCCCGGCATTTCGCACGGGACCGCTGAGGCGTTTTACCAGCGTAGCGCTGACCGGGTTCACATGCCGGAGCGGAAACTCTTCACCAGCGACGAGGCCTATTTCTCGACGCTGTTTCACGAACTTTCCCACGCTACCGGTCATCAGTCCCGCCTCGCCCGAAAATCGCTTCTGCAAAGCAAGGGCATCGAATCAGGAGGTGAAGCCCGCAAGGTTTACGCGGAGGAAGAGCTCGTTGCGGAAATGAGTGCTGCATTTCTGAATGCCCACGCGGGTATCGTCGAGGCGGAGATCGAGAGCTCCGTGGCCTACCTCCGGGGATGGATTTCAGCCCTCAAAACTGGCGATGCCAAAGGCTGGATTATTCGCGCCGCTGCGCACGCCCAGCGCGCCGCGAATTTCATCCTGAACGTGCCGGACGAGGCTCAGGCCTGACAAGTTTTTTGCCGGTCACTTTGTCCACCCACCCAGCTCCGGGAGGCGAAAGCAAATCGTCTCCCGGAGCATTCGTTTTTGGGCGAAGCACGCCGCCAAGGGAGTGTGGTTTTTCGGTTCCCGGACTTGCCCTTTCTCGGATTGCATAAATGCGTCACGGTGACCCGTTCTTTTTGACAGATTTGGGGCATCCTTTTTGACGTAATGTTTCTGTTTCTCTGCTCGCCCCGGCGTGCCGCTTTGAACTCCATCTTTTGCGTGCACTCCCAGAAACTGCCTCCGGTACCAGCAACGCTTTGCCAACCCTCGTCACGCCTACCGAATTTCAGTCTATCGGACCCATGCTTCGAGCACTGCCTTTTTTCTTTCAGACATCTGCCCTAAGCACTGCTTAGGGGTCTGATTTTTCTCGCCGCACAGAGCCGCTTTCGCTTAGCTCGAAACAGGTCCCCATGAGCAAGCCGCCGGCATCCATTTCTGCCCAATCGACACCATCAAAAGACTGGCCGGACGATGATGAAGCCCTTCTGGAATTGTCTCCCAACGGTGAGACAAACTTGCCCGAAAACTACTGGTGTTTGAATGATGCTTTTCAGGGTTCGCAAATCTTCGGCGGCACCGGCTCCGGAAAGTCGTCCGGCAGCGGTCGCGCTATCGCTCGTGCGTTCCTCGAAGCGAACCTCGGCGGGCTCGTCTTGACGGCGAAGACGGACGAAGTTTTGGCGTGGCGGGAGTATGCCAAAATGACCGGCCGGGAGAAGGATCTGATCATCGTCGAGGAAGGTGCGCCTTACCGTTTCAATTTCCTCCGCTATGAGTTGAAACGTCCCGGTGTCGGCGCCGGGCACACCGAGAACCTCGTTAACCTCTTTTGCAGCGTACTGGAAGCCGCGGAACGCAAGCAGGGACAGAGCGGATCGAACGACAGCTACTGGCAACGAACTTTGAAGCAGCTCCTCCGGAACGCCATCGACCTTTCGGTTATGGCGGCAAACGATGTCGATTTGCCGACCCTGTACCGGATCATCACTTCTGCCCCGCGCACCATAGACGAGGCGGCCAGCGAAACGTGGCGCAATGACTCCGCCTGTTACGCCATGTTAGAGGCTGCAAAAACGAAGGTCATTGGTTCCAACCGAGCGGGCGATTTCGGGCTGACCTCCGACTATTGGATGCGGGAATTCCCCGGTCTGGCAGCCGAGACACGATCCGTGGTCGTCAGCACCTTCACCAGCATGGCCGATTGCTTCCTCCGCGGGATGCTTCGTAACCTCTTCTGCACGGACCTTAATTTCGGGCCGGAGGACACCTTCACCGGCAAGATCATCGTCCTGAATTTGCCGGTGAAGGAATACAACGAACTCGGGCAGTTCTCCCAGGTGTTGTTCAAATTCATCTGGCAGCGCGCGGTTGAACGACGAATCCCGCCTGGTGCAGCCCGGAAGGAAACTGAGCAGACCATCCGCCCGGTATTTCTGTTTGCGGATGAGTCCCAGTTTTTCGTGACCTCCTACGATACGCTGTTCCAAAGCACGGCCCGCGGCTCCCGCGCCTGCACAGTCTACCTCACCCAAAACCTTCCCACGTATTTTGCTGCGCTCGGCGGTGCCAACTCGCGCGCCGAGGCCGAATCTTTTCTCGGCAACCTTCAGACCAAATTCTTTCACGCCAACGGTGATCCCACGACGAACAACTGGGCTTCCGAATCCATAGGACGAACCCGGCAGATGCAATACTACGGCGGGGTCTCGCAAAACTCCGGTCCGGTTGGGGCGGGCAAGTTGAACCAGAATGCGGGCGGCAGCCTCATTTACGAATACCTGGTTCAGCCGCAGATTTTCACAATGCTTCGCACCGGCGGGGAAGAATGCGATATGCAGGTAGATTGCATTATTTTCCAAGGCGGACGCAGGTGGGTTTTGCTCGATGAGGAAAACCGGATGGCACAGAATTTCATCCGTCACACCTTCTCACAGCGCTATGAGGGATAGACAGATTGGCCGTCCCGCCGAGATTTCCGAGATCCCGGTTTTGAGCGTATTGCTCCACTGCGTGGCGATGCCCGGAAACGTCTACCTGCGCTCCAATTTCGGCTACATTTTCTTTCGGCCCAAGAGCATCTTTTTCGCGTGTTCCTGGGCTTTTGCCCTTTTCTGTATTTACGCGTGGTGTGAACCTGGAGTGTGGCCCAGATATCGTGCGGTCTGTTCTTTTGGCGCCGGGGCGGCCGCCCTTTACCTCCTGCATCTCTTCCGCGCCATCTTTCAGCAATACCGCGGCACCGCCCTCTATGATTTCGACGCAGGAACCTCGCATCTCCAGCGTCCGTTGAAGTTTTTCAAAATCCGGGCGACCCACGCGGTCGAGACCCTTTTCCATCTTTGGATCGATCCGGGAGTCGTCCTGATAGGGGCTGTAGTCGCACGTTACTGGTATGCCGATTACCATCTCTCCCTGGTCCTCAAATACGTGGCTCTGGCGATGTGGCTGAAAGAACTCATCAATCACTGGACCTACATCCGGCAGCGAAAAATCCAGCAGGATGCCTTTGAGGATGCACGTGACACCGTTGATCCCGTAATTGGAGATATCGACCTGCCTGCCAAAGGAACGCGGAAGGCGCGGGTCAAACGCGCCCGCGAGGAATCGCCGTAGTCCGGTAGTTTATGCGGCTTTCTTGCCATTCCCTGTTTCAAACCGGACAGCATTTACGTCGTATCCGAGCGATTGCCATACCAAGATCAGTTTCGGTGCGTAATGGTTCTCAATCCACTCTGCCACAAACTTGCTCGGCGCCCGGTAGACTATTTTCCCGTCCTGGTGTCCAATGATCCCCAGCCCTTCGAGCCAGGCTTTCACGGTCGCAGCCCCCAGATGCTCGCGCAGGGTGACCAAGGCGTTTTCCCACGCTTCTTCCAGCGGTGTCCGTTCAATGAGCAGTAGCTGTTGTTCCACCTTCGATTCCACCGGGGCGGCGTTCTTCTCTGTGCGCTCCATCACGAGCATTGGTTTACCTTTGACGGAGGATTCAATGCTGAGTTTAAAGCCAGGAAGGGTGTTCGCTCGCGCCATTGCGCGAAGACGGTTGGCGAAGTGCTTGTAGGCTCCCTGAGAGGCCGACTTCCAGTAGAGGCTTTTGAAGCTTTCCTTCCATTTCCCGCTAGGGCTGCCGGTAGCTTTCCGGGCATGCAAATAGAGCCAGCGCTCCAGGGTGCTCGAAATGCCGAAGTAGCGCTTGTCGACTGTCAGCACCTGAAATTCCTCGATGCTTTCAAAAAGCCATTCGGCGAGCACTACCTCAACGCCGCTGACGCGCCCTGTCGTCTGGTCGATGATCATCTCCCACTCCGAAACCCAGGAGAACTGCCGCAGGCGCCGGGTGCGGGTGCGTTCAGACCGGACCGTTGTTTCAATGTTCGTCGTCTTGAGCCGCTGCAGCGCTTCCCGGATCCGGGCATACGCCGTCCCCGTCGGAGCGATATTGAGCCAATCGAAGAACTGGTAAGGGGTGAAAAAGATGCGCCGGGTCGGATGCTGGCCCTTCTGTTTCGCTTCCACCCACTGCGAAATGGCGAAGATGATCAGGTCCTGGTCATGCATGGTCGCAATGCCATGCTCAGAGCCGGCGGTAATCCGAACAGTTCCTTTTTGATTGGTCTTTGGGTCATCAAAGACATGTTCAATGGGTGCCATGCGGCTTTGACTGAGGCTGAACCAGCAGCGCGCCATCAGATCAATGGAATCCTTGGCCGCAATGTCAGTGCCGGAGGCGTTGAATCTCTCCAGTTCCCGATGCTCTTTGATACCGCCCTGAATCGCCTGCCCCATAACGACTCAAATATCACGGTTTGAAGGAACGTACAAGTATCGAGGGGCCAGCGACCTTTTGGGATATTTTGAGGGAGATTCGACGCAATTGGGGCCTATGACGGAGAGAAAAACGGCTGGCCGATCCACTATCGAGGGGCCAGCGACCTTTTTTGGCCGTGGTTACGGAAACGGCGGAATCCGCGGCTTTGGCACCGCATTCTCAGCGACGAAAACCTAACAGAAGATCGACCTGTCCTCTATGCGCATCGAAATGAGATGGCGAACGACGCTGGGTATCGAGGGGCCAGCGACCTTATCGAGGGGCCAGCGACCTTTCGGCCGAGGGGCCAGCGACCCTCCTATCGTGGGGTCAGCGACCTTCTATCGAGGGGCCAGCGACCTCGATGCCTTTCAATGCCAGAATTTCCGCCCGTTTGCGCACCCGGAAACTTATTTAAACTCCTTTCAAACAATTCTTAAATGCTCCGCAGTCAGGCCGCGCGCCCTGGAGGGCTTGCCTGCCTGGGAGCGAGATAAACCAAGAAAAGCCAAGGCGAGGAGAAAAGCGTCGATGATGGACCGCGATCAAAAACGCAAACACGCTCGCTTTGTTGCAACCATGCTCGCTTTCTACAAAGCTACAATGCGAGCAACCACGCACGCGAGCAGGAGAGGTTCCTTGGTTGCAGGCATGCGCTGTCGCCTGCGTGCAAACTACCAACCGCGGTAGCGAGGAAGCTACCCCGCGAGCTTCCGTCCACGCTTTGTTGCTCCCGCGCAACAGTGATTGCGCGATTTCTATTCAGGCGGCCTCCGATGGAAGGTTCCATTCAGGAGATAAATCGAATCGGGGTAAACTTCGATGGAGATGATTTACGGCATCACCAATTCCAAGGGCGGAGTAGGAAAGACCACCATCGCGGTGCACCTTGCGGCGTACCTTGCGGAAAAGGGGCGGCGCGTGGTTTTTGTTGACGCTGACCCGCAGCAATCCGCTGCGGCATGGATAAAGGAATTGCCGGGTAAAATGCAGCTAAAAGAAATCGAATCAGATCGGGAACTCATTGAGAAGATTCCCTTCCTCGCCAGACAAGCCGATGATATTGTAATCGATGGCCCCGCGGGGCTCTCGACCGCAACGCGAGCCATCATGCTCCGGGCCGACCGGGTATTTTTTCCCTGTGGGCCGTCTATCCTCGACCTTCGTGCGGTCTCGAAGGCAATCCTGCTATCCCGACAGGCCCAGAAATCGCGCAGCAGTGCGCTCCAGGCTTTCCTGATCCCAAACAAGCTCCAGAAACGGGCGCGCCTTAGTCGGGAAGTGCTGCGAGCAGCCGAGAAACTCGACCTGTCGATCCTCCCAGGACTTTCGCTACGCGCTGCGTTTGCGGACGCTCCAAGCCAAAGCGCCGTGGTCTGGAAGATGGGGAAGGGGGCTATTGCCGCCCGCTACGAAATTGAAGACCTCATGAAGGAGATGACCAATGACTAAAAGACGTACGCTCGAATCAGCACTTAGCCGCACAGAAGCCGAATTCCTTTTTGGAACGCAATCTGACGGGAGAACGCAGGCGCCCGAGAATTCCGCCGATGCTCAGTTCGATGAGGCAGTAGTGGAGATGCCGTTAATAACGGGGACTCTTAGCGATGGGCCGCCGCACGCTTCCGGCTTTGACGCACCGGCGAAACTTGAGTCCTTCGCGAGCATAAATACTCGGATCGATCCGACTATCGGGAAAGCATTAACCCACGCTTCATTCGAGCGAAGAATGAAGCTACTGGAACCGGCCTCGAAGCGGGCCATTCTGGAGGTTGCATTGAGAGAGTGGCTTCGGCGAAATGGCTACCTTAAAGCTTAAAATCTGAAGCCTCGGAAAACCGCGAGCTGCCCGAAATGAGATCGCAAGAGGAAGGAGGTTAGTGCAGATGGATGTCCGTGACTTCCGCAAGGGCTATCGTTAATGCCCGACCTCGGTTTACCGCCGGCAATGAGCATGGCATCACGAATTTCCGGGCCTGATTCGTAGTAGCATGTCCGCCGGCAATGAATTGCGCTGCTAATGCTTGTTCCGAACAAGAGGCGTTGAGGACTCGCGAAGCCGCTTGTTGCGGGAGAGGTTCCTTCGCCTTGATTGGAAAATACGGGACACAGCCCCTTCAAGAGTCATCCAATCGGTTTCACGGCTTTCGATCCAAACGCAGGAATTACGTGAAATGAGGTTGTCATTAGCCTCGAAATCCTGTCCGCTATCGTTATGGATCGAGGTCATTGGCAGCCAGCAGATATCGCGCTTGTTTTCCTCACTTGCCCGCGGGAGCCCTCTTATCTAGCAGCAACTCTCGCCAGTGCGTTTCTAGGAGATCCGAGGGTTGCCAAATTTGCGCAAATTTCTGTATCCGTGGATGCGGAGACATTGGAATGTGTAGGTCAACTTATCACCCACTCGAGCATCTGCTGGCTTTGCCGCACTAGGGAGGAAAGTTCCCTTGTCGAGCAGTTTCACCTCCATCGACGTGCTTGCCACAACTACGCTAAGGCTTTGAGTTTGGCGAGACCAGAGGCACGCGCTTTAATGGTTTGTGAAGATGATATTCTCTTCCGGGATGGATGGGTTGGGATGCTTTTAGATGCATTGAATGAGGTCAGCCCCAATCAGCAAGAATTCATGCTTGCTGCCTACTCTCCTCGCGACAATGAAGCACAAAATGGGCCCCCTGGTAGTTACATTTCAGGATACCCTGCGGAAGAATTCTATGGCACGCAGGCGATGGTTTTTTCGAAACGGGAAGCGAGTTTTGTAAGAGACACCATTTGGAAGCGCGGAGTCGAACGCGTCGACGCGCCCTACGATATTCTGATCAAAGAGCGGGCGATGGAGATTCGCAATCTGGTAGCTACTAGACACTCGCTCGTTCAGCACATCGGGTTTATATCCACCGGGCTCGGCAGCTATCATCAGTCACCGAGTTTCGCTCGTGAATGGCCCACAGGTAGCTAAGCCCGCCCCATCTTGTTTGGCCAGCCATTTTATGGGATGCCAAAAAGTTGCATCCAATTTAGTGTTTGGCTCGTGCGGTGTCCAGGTAATACGCCAATCACTTTTAGGATTTGCGGCAGGTGTAAAGCCAGCTTGGTAGGCCAATGTTGGAAAGCGTAGCTCGCACATTACATTTCCGCTCAATGTCGAGGTCATGGCCGCGGCCACCGCCGACAAGACGTCGTCCCGTATGAGCAGCGGAGTGAAGGGCACAATGCCTGCCGCGAATGGCCAAGCTTCTTCCGGCATGTGGTGAAGATGCGCCCACCAAGCCCACTCCGGTTCCCTGTTCCTCCATCTGACACTCGGCGCAACAAAGGGTAGATCCCAGACCTCTTTGAAATAGTCCATTACAGAGCATCCGCACCACACATCCCACTCTACGATTAGCCAGCGTGCGCATCGGATTTCCCTTTGCCGATACCACGCGCAGACTAGTACGTCCGCTGCACTCCGCAAATTCCAATCCACGCCAGGATTCCGCGCTTGCTCTCGCGCAAAGTCCGATAAATTTAAAGGGCCGAACGCGCCGTCTAAGCCTTTCAGAGAAGTTGTTAAAGGTATATGTGCTGCTTCAGGGTTCCATTGTTTTAGCAGCCTGAAATGTTCGACAGTAACCTCACAGGTGCGGTGGTGAAGAAATAGAATACCGAGCTCGCGATCAAAAGTCATGATGGCGCCTTTTTTGAGATTGTAGTATATACTTTTCTCTTTGAAAGTCCTTCCCGATCAAAATGAACACCTTAATTACTCCTGATCGGATAGATAGTATCAAGCACTTGACTACGCGGGCGCCGGCGAGCGGCGCGGCCGCGGAAGTCGGAGTCTACAAAGGTGGGAGCCTAAAAGTGATTGCAGAATGCTTCCCGAATCGTGTTGTCTATGGTTTCGATACCTTCGGAGGCCTCCCGCGAGAGCACTGGCAGGCAAACGAGTCTCATTCGGTGGGAGATTTCAGCGACACCTCACTTGTGTCTGTACAATCATTTCTAATCGGAAATAAAAATGTCCGGCTGCTGGAGGGCATTTTTCCGAAAAGTGCGGAGGAGCATGGGCTGAATGAGGAGAAATTTGCTTTTGTGCACATTGATGTTGATTTTTACCTTGCTGTAAGGGCTTCGCTCGAGTGGATTTGGCCTCGAATGGTTTCTGGAGGACTTGTCGTATTCGACGATTTCGGATGGCATCGGTGCCCCGGGGTTGCGAGGGCTTTGGCGGAGTTTGGGCATAAAGTATATGAGAGCGCCCCCCTGCAGGCCTTTCTTATCAAGGGTTGATGGAGCTATCGAGATGAAGGGTCTTCTTCTTGCACTCTAAAAAGAAGCGATTCGCTTTGCTCTCGAGGTCTTCATCCTCGAAAAGACCATGTACACATTCTGGGTAATCAATGCCAAATGCCCACTGATCGCGTTTTGAAATGTGTCGCTCCAAGACAGAAGGCGGATATAGCAGCAATTGAGGAACTCTCAGGTGCCAGGCAAGTATATTTATTGAGCTATGGCAGCATACTACCCCGCAGGACTTTTTTACGAGCTCGGCTACTCCAGGGACGGTTAGCATATTCACAAGGTCCAAAGTGCCCGGTAAATCTATACGTGTCTCTTTTCGGCCTTGCCTTTCATATTCTCGGCCCACGAAAACAGGGAGAAATCCCAGCGATGTGGCTAAAGATGAGAGCCGCCCTACGATTTTCGCGGGCACACTCCTTTCTGACAACCCGGCGGAGATGGAAAAGACTACTACCTTCTGAAAGGGAATGCCGCACAAATTAGGTAGGTCGGTTTCGGCAGGATAAAACTTTGGCGCCCACTTTCTTGGGCGATACCATGGAGGTCTAGGCAGACCGTGCTTAGGCCGCATAACGCAATCTTCCTCAGGGGTCCAATATCCAAAACTCCTGATCTCAATCCTATCTATATGGGGATGGTAAGAGAACAATTCATGTGCATGTGGGTTATGGCAGATAAGCGAGACTGCCGCGCTGTCGTTTGGTCCCAACTCATCGAAGATAGCGTATCGCCCATCCTGGAAAATTTGCTGAATCACGTCACCAAGTCCTCCCCCGAATTCGAGGTAGTAGTTCATTTTGGCATTTCGACAGGAACACCTGCAGTTGCAAGCACAGAAAGCAGCTTTCGGCCTGAGCTAGACCAGGACAGTCCTTGCACTGCAGCCGCAGCTGACCGTCCCTTCTGCTCTGCTGTCGCACGGTCGTGATAAATTTCGCGCATGGCGGAGATCACAGAGTGTCTACTAGGTTCGGCCCACATTCCACATCCCGCGAATTGCCCCGACGCGGGGGTCAGCTTCCAAGAAACTGGGTACCCGGTCGACACAGAATTAAAAAACTCCGCTACTCCTCCAAAAGAGGCGCCTACTACCGGGCGTGCGGAGGCCATAGCCTGATGCTGCATCAGGCCCCAGCCTTCTCCTCGGGCCATTGACACGAACGCAGATATTCCTCCGAACCATTTGGATAGCTGTTCGGGCTCGAAATATTCTCTAAAAATGCGTATGCGGGGATCGCCGTGATTAATTACCTTACAGTGGGGGAAAACTTTAACCCAAAGTTCCACATCTTGCTCGCACGGAAAGGCATCTTTAAAAAGTGAAACTACATCATTAAAACCTTTGCGCACTGGATCGGAATCGCTCCTCCCGGCGGTGCCAAAGACGCAAATCTCACGATTTCGCGGCTCACGTGGAACAAAGATTTGGGTGTGAATACCTAGTGGAACGACCTCGATTGGTCGATTTACTCCACTCTCGTGGAAACACTCTTTGTTCCATTCTGTTGGAACAATAACCAATTCCGCCCGATTCAGAAACTGGACGCTTCGCATTGGTAATCTGGTAGTTTCCCACATTGTAGAATAGACCACATTCCTGCTCTGTTTTGGAGCTGTAAAGGGCGGGCTAAGGATGAGTTCCCAGCCTCCATGCTGATACTTCCCAGAAAAGTGCCGTTGAATAGCATCGGGGACCGGCGCATAAGTTTCCTCGAATGAGAGTGGATGAACGCAAATATGAGATCCGGAGTCCTGAAGTGCCGAAAATACCTCCGCCGCATGTAGGCCATAACCTGTACTTGAGTTCATAGGAGCCCGTAGCCTGACAACGTTGTGACGTTTCGTGGCGACTGGCAGTGCACGGGTCCTTGCAATCGACCACTTGGACCGAAGCGTTGTCAGGGCGGCAAGGCATTCTTCCTCGAGCCAAAAATCGGCAACAGGAGCATTTGCTCCAAACAAGGACCATTTGCGAGTGTTTCGATGCTGAAATAGGCGTCTCCCTTGAAAATCATATTGAACCATTGCGCACCCGGTCAGCGAACTAGGTCCCTTTTGGGGCATTGCGTAAGGCGCGTTAAGACGCCGCCATGCCATATGAAAAGTCTCCTTATCCCCGTGAATGTATTTGTAAAAGTATTCGCTATGCTCATTCATAACCATTGTGAGATTGAGCGCCTTCCAAGATTTACTTTTATCGACAAGTATTTGCCCCGATTCGAATTCGGGTTCATCGCGATATTCAACGCCGCAAATGCGCCAAATTTCCCTACCGGCATCTAATCTGCCATAATCTGGCCAGAATAAGGCGCCAGTGCTTCGATATTCCGGGGCGTCAAAAAGATATTCTGGGTTCACAACCGGCACATTATCCGCGTCGAGGGCCAATACTTCTGAAAAACGAGTATGAAGAATAGAGAATGGTTTGAGTTCCCACCCGCCTAAAGCTTTCGTCGACATTTGACCCAGCGTTTCCGCATTCACGCATTCGACTTCAAGGGGAAGAACTAATGCCTTCATCTCCTCAGACATCTCTTTAGTCCCTCGGTGCCAAAATTGTATCGGCAATTTGCATCCTAGCTTCCTCAACATAGAAGCGCAAATAAAAGCATTCGTGAAATACTTCACTCCGCCCGTGCAAATGGTGATGCCGCGTCCGCGGAATCTTTCCGCGGGAAATGGAAAGTCCCCCCGAGCGGTCGCTTCAAACCGAGTAAGACACCTCTTGGAATAGCCGGCATCTCGGCTACTCCAAGGCGCACCAATGCTTGCGCGACTTCCAATTAAAGCCTCCGGGTTCTTGACCCCGGGTGCGACAGGTCCTGTTCCACCGGCCAAGCGGTCGCCCTTTGGCGCGCCTGGTTGAAAGTAAATGCTCGCCAAGAGCGCGTCCAAATCTAATTGCTGAAGCGACTCTCGGCTAGTCAGCCAGCAGTCGCCATAAATTGCAGAGGAAAGAGAGTCAAAGGAGAGCCCCATTGATCCGTCTTCGGACCGAAAGCGCCGTTCGCCGTTTGCGGGGCCGGCCTTTTGCATACCAATGACGAACGGGTTTTGCTTTGCGCCCGCTTTTGCGATGAGTTCTTCAGCGGTCGTGCTTGAGCGAAACCATGTCGACGCCTCGAACCAGCAGATGTATTGGCTTTTGCATCGGGTCAGAACAAAGCGCGCAATATCGCTGATTGTATCCGAAGGCCCCCCAGAATAATGGAGCGCGATCGTTCGCTCCATACAAAGTCGCCGAAGAAGCTGAGAGAGATGGGGCGTGGGGCGTACGCTTCCCACGACGATCTTTATTTTTCCATCTAAAAGTGAGCGCCGCAATGAGGAAATGCATTTCCGGACTATTTCAAGGCTGTGATCACTTACCAATATACAACATGTAAGGATAGCTTCACATCGTCCTTGCGTCTGAAAGGGAGTTGCATCTTTTACGGACGCCAGTGGAACTTCGACGCCGTTAACTTGAGAAAGTGGCTTTTCAGCCCACCCCAATTGGGGAATTCGCCTCGCGCACTCATTGGCCTGATGAGGGGTTAACGGTTTGACGCTCCCCCCCTCGAAGTAAATATTTATACGTCGAATTACCTCTTCTGCGGAAATCATGTCCATGCATCTTGGTAACGGCTGAGTTCCTGCGCGAGACAAGTAGATTTCGCCTGGTACCGGCGGCTCGGAAATCCGCTCTCCTGTGTCGTCGTGAATGCGCACTATCTTTCGGCACAAACTTCGGTCTTTGCTGTCCCCGTCCCGAAGTGGTACCGCACGCGATCGCCAGCATCCGCCGGTAGCGCAACAGTCCAAGGCGCCGATAGTATGAATATACTGATGTCCGGGATATGCCTCCCATTGAATTGGCTCGCGTCCACCTCCTATAACCACACAAGGTCGCAGCGGCGGCATACCCTCTGGATAGGCTTCACACCGCCCCTTGGTTTCGACAGCCGCACACAAATGCATCGCAAGAGTCACCGGACAGACAACTCCCTGTGCGTGATGCATAAGAAGTATCAATTCACGCAAGGTCGTTTTCCCCCTCAGATCGAGAACTCCATCCAATGTTGGATGGTGATGGCCCCTCTCACCAATTTGCACAAATAACACCCTTTCCCTAAAAGCATTCACTACCTCTTGCATCCGTTGGGGTGCCCACCATTTTGCGGTAAAATCGAGTTTACCGCCCGAAACGGCAAGCCAAAATGGAATGTGGATGCCAAACTGAGCGCGGATTAGTGATGACGCATTCCGCTCTTCTGAAGAAAGATGAATATCTCCCTTGAGCACGGATGGTTCGATTGCAATTCCAAGTTTTTCGCTTAAATGTCTGTGAAAACCGTGAATAAAATGCCAAAGACCGCTGTTACTTTTCTGGATTAACGGGTAATGGCACTGAATCCGCTCCACGTTAGATGCCGGAAGGGAGTTCACATGCGGATTATTCTCCCACAATGCATCCCACGGGGTTCTAACGTCCGTTAAAAATGCCTGCGGTGCGCGCAGATGCAGATCTCTAACTGCAGCGGTAAGCATCAGAACGTCGCCTGGGGCTTGACAACTTTCCAAAACAATTTTGCGTGGGTTTCCTGAGCCATTGCCGCCATTTTCGAAGGAGGGTCTCATATATCAAAGGGTGACTTGCCCCTGTGTTCCGTTCCGGCTCATCAGCGCTATTAGCAGGCTCGCCGCATTGTGGCGATATTCTGTCGTTCGAGTCATGGCGGGCAAGATGGGGGAGGGAGTGCTCTTAACAATAACCTCGACATGACAGACCGTGATTATGGATCGCTGCCCTGCCACCTGAACGGCTCTGAAGGAACTCCTCCAATCCAAATGCGAACAATCGTTCCCTTTCGTAAATGGATCCATTTAAAATCCGACAAATCCGTCTCAAAGGTTACTTCCCCTCCGGCTTTGAGCCTAAACGTGTCCGAGAAGCCCACCTCCGTCATTTTAGTGCGGTGCCATTTTCCAGCTTTGAGGTATTCATGTTCGACAAATGCCGGATCATATGGAAGCTTATTATCGGAATATAGATTCTGAGTCGGGAGTTCAATGGCCTTTTTCGTGACGTTGGTTATCTTGAAGCGGGCGCTTGCTCCTTTGTTTTTGAGAATTGTAATAGTAAACGGAGCCGACGGGCTTTTGCCCGCGACCAACGTTGTGCAAAAAAAGAAGTTCGCGCATAAAGGCAACGAAGCAAGGAAGGCGGAGCGGATAGTCATATTGAATAGAGATCTCTATCGATATTTCGGCGACTTTTGATCAATGAAGTGTTTTGCCGGTTTCCCATTTCTCTTGTTATCGTATTTCCTTATCGAGTCATTCGTCGCCTTCGAAGCTGAGCCCTCAAGTCGCTGTTGCATCTTCCCTCTCATAGTCGTCTCGCAAAGCGCCTGATCATGAAAATGTTCTGCTTGCCCAAGTAGCTGCTTCTCCATCTCTTCTGCCAAAGGTTTCCCGATCTTGTTAGCCCAATCTTGAAAATCCTTTACGTGGTCCATCTCGCCCTTGATTATGTCTTCCTTGAGAAGCGCCGAGTTAGGGGCGTCGCCTTCATAACTTGGCCTCAAGAAGACCCGGATTCGAAACTGGATTTCAATACGTTCTAAGACGTAATTGTCCTTTGCAACGCATTTACAATAGGGCCAAATATCCCATTCAATGACGGTGATCGCCCAGTCTCGAACATCGGTAGGAAGGAACTTTGTGCCCGGAACCGGCATGGCAGGGGCTCCCGGTCTAAAAGTCGGGTCAAAAATTGGGTCTTGATCCTTCCAGTCCAAAAGCCCAAATGGATCAGAGTTGTTGACGGGGGTATTCGAGAACCCTTTAAATAGATTCAACCCGCCCTCCTCGCCTATCGCGTCCCTGGTTATCCAGCGTCCTAGGAGAGGGTGATAGGAGCGGAAGCGAATTTGATACATGGCACATTCATCGTCCCATTGGGAACCATTGAATCGATGAATCCAGTCTATACTCTCATCGATAGGAAGGAAGTCAGCGTCCAGAACATCGGCCGTTCCAAAAGCGCGATAAGCAAAGCGCTCCACGACATTGGAGTCGGCATTGATTACGGCGGTCACGTCTTTACCATCGTTAATGGCCCAGTGCTCCAGCCCCGTGCCATCTTTCCTCACAAGCAGGTCATCCATCCTTTGTAATCCCCACCAATACAGGAAGCTGGGGGCTGCTTCGGCATTTAGCCGTTCTTCAATGACTTGCCAATAATCGCTGTAATAGTAATGGCGGATGTCATCGCCTATCTTCTTGGTGGTTCGCCGGAACAACGCGTCGTAGCGATAAGTGGCCACCAAGGCATCTCCTTCGTCGTTCTGGCGGACCTCTACCAAGCGGTTCCAGGCATCCCAAATCAACGTTAGTGCCGGCTCGTCAGCATTGGGCAAATTAGGAACCCGCGTCATATTACCGTTGAGGTCGTGCGCAGCAGCTTCGTTCGACCCGTCGATAAGTAGGAGTTCGTTGCCGGCATTATAACTGCGTATTTGCTGTTGCGGATCTTCTCCTGAGGCCTTGGTGTTGTATTCCAGCCAGTTGCCCATCTCGTCGTATTGCCAGCCCTCTTGCCACGTTGGGCTGCCGCCAATCGCCGTCCGATTGGTATTAAGAACTCCGCGCGTCAAGTCGCTGAGTTGGTCCAATCCATCGTATTGATAATGTTCATCATAAGGATAGTTGGCAGGGGTTAGGAGATTTCGGCGCCAGGTGCGGTTGCCCACGCGGTCGTATCCGTACTCGACATCGTCCAGATAAGTGCTATCCGGACTCACCCAGCGGCTGGATTGCAGCCTGCCGAAGCGATCCAGCCCTCCGTAAATGTCTCCCCCGTCGGAAACGTTGTTGCGCACAAGAGACCATTCGACGCCGTGAAAAGTAGTAACCACAGCAGCAGTCGATGCCCCAAGCCACTCATAGGTAGCCAAGCGGCGATCTGTGAGGTTTGATTCCACGATACTGCTGATGCGACCTAGTGCATCGTTAATGGGACCCTCGTACAAATACCGGGTCGTTTTGCTCAATTGCATCGAGAGCCACCGGGTTGTGTTCGTGTAGCCGATGTCCCCCTCGCTCGCATTTTGGTAGGCAACTGTCGGGGTCAATGGGCCGACCACATCCAAGTGCGACTGCGCCTCTGAAGTAATTTGACCCAGACCGTCATACGTGCGCTTTGCCTCATTGACTACGTCAGCTTCCTTGTAACTCACGCAGTCGACCAGTTCTCCACGCGGTGAATAGCCATATTCAAGCTTGTCAACGGCTTCGTCCACCCCTTCACCAAATGCCGTGACGTGATCGCTGAGTCGACGCCCCAATCCATCATACTCATACGCATGAGTGCTGCCATTCTGGTCCTGTAACGTCAGAATCTGTCCCTGAGCATTGTAGGTGAGGAAATGAACGCAGTCCTCGGTATCACCTTCCGGAAAGATCTTTCGCCGAATCCAATCCGGACGCACCACGCTGAGGTCCCCGAACGGCAGCTCCGCACCGTATTCCCACAAGGTGACTTGCTCCTGTGTTCCGTTCCGGCTTACCAGCGCCGTCAGCAGGCCAGCCGCGTTGTAGCGATATTCTGTCGTTCGTGTCATGGCGAGAAAAGGGAGGCTCTTGAAATATTAATACTCGGGTTGGAAATTCTCTATTGTTTTTATCACACGCCCGGCATCGTCGAATTCTTGACGAGTGATCCTTCCAGAGGGGTCCTCCAAATCTTGAACGAAGCCGCGCGCCGAGTAGCGTGTGAGAGATACCAAACAAGTATCGCTTGAATCAGGGATAGAACTCGTACGTAACGGTTCGGTTCCTCCCGCAGTTCCAAACTCCACCGTTGCGAGATTTCGGCCCAGGGGGTCTGGATAAAATGCACTGAAGCTCACGCGCGCATGAGGAGTGACTGTTGGTGTTCCGAGGGCGCCGGTACTTCCTGGTCCTTCTTCGGGCGCATCGTGAAACCGCTGGCGGCGCTTACTGAAAATCAAGTTACCGGAGGCATCATACAGGCCCTCGAACTGCTCGATCACAATATCGCTGCTTAAGGAGCCAAGCTGATCATACGGATCTAGCGATTCAATCTCTCCTGATGAGGAACTCGATGAACCTCCTGAGCCCTGGATTGACAAGAAGCTCGCAGTCAGCTGTCCTAAACTATCATATACCATACGAGTATAGGCCAAGCCTTCGGACGGGCGTGCTTTGATCGGCTTTCCGGCTGCGTCGTACCAAGTAAGAGCGCGAACAAACTTTGCTGGATCCACCGCCCCGTCCGCCCAGAAATTTGTAACGCGAATGATTCGACCGAGGTCGTCATGCTCCCTTTTGAACGAAAAAAATGGCTCCGAATCAGTCGAAAGCCGTTCTTGGGTGATTACACGCCCGAGCGAGTCGTAGGTGACAACATCTTTGGTTCCATCCGGCAGGAGAGCAAGGACCGGCCGGTCACGGTCGTCGTACTCAAAAGCGGTGTCGCGCGATGCATCTGCCGAAGTAGTGTAGAGGCGAAGGGTGGTGAGATTTCCATTTCCCCCAGCGGGTGGAACTTCGTCAACGGAGCCATCATATTGTCGCCTAACCGTTATTGCCCCTTGCACAATGGTGTCCACTTCCAGTCCTGTTGCAGAGTAAGTGGTTTCGGTGGTTACGCCGAGAGGGGAGATTGATGCAATTTGCCGCCCCATTCCGTCATAGGCATATTCGGATTGGCCAAAATTTGTACCAGCCTCGCCACTTCCGAATTCTGGAATCCGGAAGTAAAGTCGCTCTGAGATTAGCTGTTGTCCCTCATTAAACTGGAAGGACCGCCACTTGCACCAACTTGATTGCGGAAAGTCCTCGTTTGCGCCAACTCTTCCGCGGGTTGTAACGGAAGCTCCGTGACAATCGCAGTCCTGGATTGGCTCCCCACATCCTCTAGCGGAGCGAATAGCTTCAATCTCATCGGTTATTTGTCCTGCAGCGTTTTTGCGAATGATCCGCACAGGGTTTATGACACACGAGATTGCATTAGCCTGTGAGCCGATGACAAATCCGTTGGAGTATCGGATTTCATGATCACCGTTGCAATAGACGGTCCACTCCGCCCTTCGAACAAATGTTGGCTCCCCGCCGAGATCCACCTCGTGCAACGGTCCCAAAATCTGAACGATGCGACCTTCCGAGTCATTTTCAAAATCCGTCACTAAGTGTTTTCGCTCACCCGGGAGAGAAAGCCAAGTCGTGTCATCCGGTAGAGCAGGGGCGGGCAACAGGTTCGTATCCACGTCATCGATACGGCGCGTCATCGACAAAGTGACGGGATCGTAAAAGAATGCGGTCAGAAAACCTCGCTCATCCTTGAGCCAAGTTCGATTTCCATTCATGTCAAAGTATTCTCCAATGGAAATCTCCTCCCCCGTGCCGTGTTGCTCGATAGAAATTACGGGAAGATACGTGTAGCGCAATTGAACCTGATACGTATCCGGATAGTAAAAGTAGGAATAGAAAGTAGTAGACGGGGCACTTCCATCCGCTTGTTGCTCAAAAGTGGTAGATTGCAGTTCTTCGATGGGCACATCGCCAGATGATGGACCATCAACGTAAACATCATTTCTAATAAGGACGGGCGTTCCCGCACTTCCCTTTTGCACAAAGGTAGATGCTAGATGACCTCCCGCGCTGTACCCATACGTGTAGATTAAACCTAGGTTCGCATTCAACACGACGCCAGTGTCGTTAAATGACGCCACGGCAGCAGGAGTCGCCCAAAGCACGACTCGGCCCAGATCGTCACGGACATAATGATTGCACCAGGTCTTGTCATCGCCAGCTTTCATCACGGTTGTGAGAAGCTGGAAATATTGGGTAGAAAAAGAAACAATCATCGTGCCATCGGGGCGCAAGCATTCAGTTTTCAGCGCTGGCGCATTAAAGCCATCATCCGCGGGAGTGAGATCGGTGTACTGAAAGAAGTATGGCTCCTCGCCGGCTCGCTTCGATGTGATCACTCTGCGAGTGATATTCTCGTATTCGTAGTAGAGTTCCGCAAACGGCAGCAATTCAGGATCCGACGCAGTTAAAGGGTTGAGGCCAACTGCGAGCATTCTATTCCACCCCTCTCCATTCAAACGGAACTTAAGCCCGTGTTTATAGCCTTTGTTACCCGGAGGTTCCTCAGCATAGTCTTCAGTGTAGTAGCGGTAATAGAGACGACTTGTCTCTTCCCATTCCCCGGTACCGGAGTTGAATATCTCTCGTGTCGCCAGCATCATATCCCCGGGAAGACCGTGAGGGTCGCCTTCTCCAAAATAGTCATAGCGGACCCTCCGAACATCGACTCCTCCGAGTCGTAAAGTTTGAGTGGCTATGACTTGTGTGTCAGGGACGTAGGTGTAAATAAAATCATTTGTTTCGCCGGTGGTATCATCGACAACTCGCTGTTGCCCGTCAGGCGGAGCGCCTTCTTCAGCAGGGTAATCTACATCGACGCGAATGCCTCCATCAATGTAGTAGAGAATCTTCCCGGGCCTGAATGGCCATAGTTCGCTGGGCTTTCGTTCGAACCACGCTTCATTTCCATCTCTAAAAATGATCCGGTAGTAATTCCCTAATGGAAATAGCAAGGCCCCCGAATTATATAGGGCCTTGTAACCTCCTTCATCTGAACCGGTCCATTCGAGAGTTCTTCTGGGTAAGCCAACGTACTTCATCCCTTTTTGATGCTCGTGAAAGCGATCCCACGTAACCTCCAGGGTTGGAAGTGACGAGGTGGGCCAATCTCCGACTCCGTCCACAGTTGTTTGTATATTGTCGTAACCTCTTGAATTTCCCTGAAGGCCGCCTATCCGTTTATCATTAAAATCAAATTCAGTTACCGTAATGGCTCCGCTCGCGGGATTTACTGCTGCTCCCGCAACTTGCGGTCCGTACGGGCTTCCCGTTGCGTTGCCTCCTCCCTTTCCGCCGCTGGGTCCGCCAGCTTTGGGAGATCCTGTTGCGTTTCCAGTATTTGCTTTCGTACTTTGTTGCGGGTCGTTGTTCTTGCAATGGTCCGCTGACGGGTCGTTCTTTTTATTGCACCCGCAGTCCGAGCAACAATCGGGCTTATGAGTGCCTTCGTACGGGTTTGGTGAGCCAGAGGAGGAGGAGGTAGGCATACGATCAAAAACAGTAAGGGGATGATTTCGCGCCGCGAGATAGCTGACTTCTTTGGGGGGCAGATTCTTCGCGAGCAGGAAAATTGTCAAATGGAAAATGGCGTCTAGGTCATGGTGTTGTTATATATCATAAGCTATTTCGGGGCGGCGCTTTGCGTCAGGGGGAGCCAATTGTAGATAGTCGCTCCTGAAAAACCCACTCAAGCGAAAGTGCGAGTGGAGGGAGGGTAAGGAGAGCGAGCCAGGAAGAGTTGGCAGAAGAGCCGCCAAAAGCGGAGCCACTTGCGGAGGTTCCAGGCGGCGGCGGCGAGGAGGAGATTGAGGGTGTCACCGAGGAAGCCGCGGAGGAAATTGCGGGCGAGACGGAAGTCGGTCTTGAGATGG